>TARA_R110002012_G_scaffold36000_3_pt1 | contig 13304 bp, 21 predicted proteins | sample TARA_R110002012 | Tara Oceans TARA_R110002012 (sample SAMEA4396515) | marine metagenome | biome: Westerlies Biome; feature: [DCM] deep chlorophyll maximum layer (ENVO:01000326); material: water (ENVO:00002006), including particulate matter (ENVO:01000060) such as... | depth 40 m
AATATTGAATTAATAAGATTATGACTCATAATGACTCAGAAATAAAGTTTTTTATAAATTATTTATTTTGACTGCATAAAGACTATTTATTTTTAATAGGTATATTCAGAGTCGATAGCGTCCATTTGTAGATATTTTTAGAGTCTGCACCAAAGTTGGTGCGGTATACCTTTTTTGACCATTATTGCGGTATCAACTGATAACTAATCAGTTATGAAACATAGATAAAACAATAGTTTATAATAATAGTTCTATCGCTTTTTAAAAACCTATTCTTAAAATACACACACGCATTTTCTGATAATTTTTCCACCCTTTATTTTTTGCGAGGTGATAGTGCGTGGGACACCCCCCCATACCTAGTTAGTATATATGTACAATTACACAGAAGTGGTTTTTTTGACTTGACAGGCATTAAAAAACGTGGTATAACTAGGTTAAGACCTTTTAGTTAAAACATAGAGTTAAGACATATATAACTATAACATAATAATAGTTATAACATAGTGTTAAGACTAACATATATACCTACACTAAGTACAAACTTTACTAGATATATTCCTACTTTCCAAATTAATTGTTGACAATGAGTAAAAATAAAGTAAAACTATATTCATCTGATAATGTAATAGAAGAGTTCTACGAAGCTATTAGCCAAAACAATCCAAATAAAGCTAAAAGACTCCATATTCCTAAGTCAGATGTCTTCTACATTCGCCAAGCTATCTACGAAAACACTGGAAACCTATACTCCCTAGACCACGTAGAACGTGCCTTGTACCTAGAAGGACACCTAGACAGTAAAGAGGTCTTAGACCCCCATAGACCACGAGGATATTGCTCCTATGACACCAGAAATGCTAGATAGATGGAAAATATTACCTCGACTGATGATGTTAACTATGACAGGCGTTTATATACGCTGTATCGAATGGGCTTTGAGTCAGCCAGACTTGACGACACAACAGGCAGGACTCGTATCAGTAATAACAGGAGCGATGACAGGCAGTTTCGCTATATGGATGAATGCGGAGAAGTCAGAGCCAAAAAGAATGGAGAGGGAAGAACGATGAGAAAGTATCTTAAAAGATTATGGTGTGCGTTGTGGAACAAGAAGTGCCACGATGACTGCGACTGCGTTTAGTGGTAGGTGACCCAAGAATAAAACGAGCAGGTGTTTCTGGCTTTAACAAACCGAAGCGAACACCGGGACATCCTACAAAGTCGCACATCGTTGTGGCTAAGAGCCAAGGCAAGACAAAAACAATACGGTTTGGACAGCAGGGCAAGACAGTCGGATCAGTTAGTGGTACGGCAGGAAAGCCAAAAGCAGGAGAGTCCAGAACCATGAAGATGAAGCGTAAGAGCTTTAAGGCTCGTCACGCAAAGAACATAGCAAGAGGTCCAATGTCAGCAGCGTATTGGGCAGACAAGGTTAAGTGGTAATGCTAGGAACAATATTTAGTTCAGTAACGAGTTTAGCTTCTTCCTACATAGATGGTAAGACAGCCATACAAAAGGCTGAAGCTACCATTAAGATGAAAGAAGCTACTGGTGAGATAGACTGGGACTTGGCTGCTATGAGGGCATCCCAAAGCTCGTGGAAGGACGAATGGCTGACTTTGCTTTTCAGCATTCCTCTAGTACTGAGCTTCATGGGAGATTGGGGCAGGGGCATAGTAGCAGATGGCTTTACCGCACTGGCAGGAATGCCACAGTGGTATCAGATTGCGTTAGGAGCTATCGTAAGTGCGAGTTTTGCCACACGGTCTGCAGGTAAGTTTTTTAATAAGGTGAAGAAATAATGGGTGGATTAGGATGGATAGTAAATTGTCTAATGGCTATAGTCGTTATAATGACTTTCTTGGTCGTGGTATACTAGCTCTATACGTTAGCTACTTCCTGATGATACTCACCGTAGCCGTAGCAAATGATTTAGGTATATTAGAATACATTTTGTGGGCAGATCAGAAGAACAGTGGTATAATATACATAGTCTACGCTAGTTTAGCAGTGTTATTTTTAGTTATAAGGAGTATGAATGGCTTTTCATTTATCAAAAAAAAGTTATAAGAAGTTAGAGGGTGTAAATGCCCAGTTAGTAGAAACTGTAGAAGAAGCCATAAAACTGACTCGTGTGGACTTCGGAGTTATCTATGGGATAAGAACTTTAGGAGAGCAGCAAAGGCTCTACACATCTGGTAGATCGCAGACCATGAACTCCAAACACCTTTTACAGGATGACGATACAGCACATGCCGTAGACTTAATGGCATATGATGGAAAAAATCCATCTTGGGAATTGGTAATGTACGATGACATTGCAGACGCAATGCACTTGGCTGCTAAGAAAACAGGAGCTAAGATTCGTTGGGGAGCAGCATGGAATATAGACGATATTGCTGAATGGGAGCGTCCAATGGAAGAGGCAATGAACCATTATATAGACGTAAGACGTAGCCAAGGAAGAAGACCATTTATTGATGGTCCTCATTTTGAACTAAATGGTTAGAAACTACAAAAGAGAGTACGCATTAAGCGGTGCAAAGCCCAATGAGAAGAAAAATAGGGCTTCTCGCAACAAAGTAAGACGCAAAATGCTAAAAACAGGGGCGGTTCGCAAGGGTGATGGCAAAGATATAGACCATATTGACAAAAACCCACGAAATAATAACCGTTCTAACCTTCGAGTAGTAAGCAAAAGGGTAAACAGGGCAAAGAAATGACAAAAAAGAAGAAAAAAATAGCCGCAATACCCATAATGAGTTTAACAGTAGTAGCAGTACAGAAGAAAAAGCCAAATGGGAAAAAGAAGCGAGTTCCAAAGAAGGGATAGAGACTTCTATCCTACTCCAGAAGAGGCATTATTACCACTACTGGATCATATTGAGAACAACTTTACGTTTATAGAGCCGTGTGCAGGGAATGGTATCCTCACAATGCTCCTACTAAAGTATAAAGACTGTCAGTGTCTGCTACAAAGCGACATTGAGCCGCAAGAAAGTAACATTGAAACTAAGAATGTGCTTGACATAAGGGAGAAACCAGAGTATTATATTACCAATCCACCTTGGGAGCGAAAACTACTACATCAGATCATAGAACATCTAAGTGATCTAGCCCCAACGTGGTTATTGTTTGACGCTGATTGGATACACACAAAGCAGAGTCAACCTTATCATCAAAGATTAGTTAAGATAATAAGTGTTGGAAGAGTTAAGTGGATACCAAACAGCAAGATGACAGGAAAAGACAACTGCAGTTGGTATCTGTTCGATAAGAACAACAAGCAGGAAACAATAATAGTTGGTAATAAGCGAGGTTTAAGTGGCATTTCTACAGAGCAACATTCCCTATTTTAAAGCATGGGTACGAAAAGAATACACCTGCAACTTTACGCAGTATCATGGAGAGTTTCTTCATGCAATGGTAATAGCCGTAACGAGTATGCCGAACAGATGTTTAAGCTTCCAAGTTATATTCACAGGATGCGAGGCAGATGACACTGATGAGGAAAACGTACACGGTGGAGCAATGTGGGCGAGAATGCCCATTACAGCATTGGTAGGCGACACTCCTGTTGAAGAATGGGGAAAAGAGATGCCACCATACGTAGCACAACCTTGGGACTGTATGTCTCACGAACACTCTGTCTACGTTTTGAATAGAGCGACTCCTGCTCCTTGGATAGCCAAGATAGAGGGAGAGTTCTACCCTGCTAAGTATTATTTCACTGTAGACTATACAGACAGTGAGATAGCTGACGACCCTGCTCAACACAAACAAAGTCATGTGTTGGAGTTGATGGATGCAGGAGAGTACACTGGTAACATTGTTGCGTTGCCTAATAATAGAGTACGAGTAACACACCCTGCGTGGTTCGAGACAGGGAACGGAGCACCAGACTTTATGCCTAGCCAAAGGGTGTTCCATTCAAAACAAGAGACAGAATACGTATGGGACACCCAAAGAGTATTCGATAACTTATATGCTAAACAGGAGAAGAGCAATGGTGATGAAGAAAGATAAAATGAAGAAGAAGGGTATGGCTCGTGGAGGAGCTAAGATGCCTATGGCTAAAGATCCTAAAACAGGAAAGATGATGCCAGCTTTTGCAATGGACGGTAAAGGTAAAATGGCTAAAGGTGGCATGATGAAGAAAAAAGGCATGGCTAAAGGTGGCATGATGAAGAAGAAAGGTATGGCTAAAGGCGGTATGAAGAAAAAAGGTTATGCTGCAGGTGGTATGTCTGTTCCTCAACTCAGAGCTGCAGCAAAAGCCAGAGGCTACAAGATAATGAAGGGCTAATCATATGGCTAAGTCAACTGTTAACAAAGCAGGAAACTATACAAAGCCAACCATGAGGAAGAATCTGTTTAGCCGAATCAAATCAGGTTCTTCTGGTGGTAAGCCGGGACAGTGGAGTGCTAGAAAAGCTCAGATGTTAGCCAAGCAGTACAAAGCAAAGGGTGGCGGTTATCGCTAAAGACCCTAGAATAGGTACAGGCAAGAAGCCGAAAGGCAGTGGTAGGAGGCTCTATACAGATGAGAATCCTAAAGATACAGTTAGAATAAGGTATGCTACAGTAAATGATGCAAAAGAGACTACTAAAAAAGTTAAAAGAATTAACAAACCCTATGCGAGGAAGATCCAAATACTCACCGTTCTTGAACAACGAGCTGCTGTTCAGGGAAAAACTAAACAATCTAGGCTTGCCAAAAAAGCTAAAGAAACACTAAGGAAACAACGTGGCACTAGCAAAAAGTCAACGTAGTCTTAAATCTTGGACAAAACAAAAGTGGAGGACAAAGAGTGGTAAGCCCAGTGCAAAAACTGGAGAACGCTATCTTCCAGAGGCTGCTATTAAATCGTTATCACCCTCAGAGTACGCAGCAACAACTGCTGCTAAAAGAAAAGGAACAAAAGCAGGAAAGCAATTTGTTAAACAACCTAAAGCAATCGCTAAAAAAACCAGAGGTTATAGAAAGACTACATAACGTGGGGTATTTTGAAAATGATAATTGAAACATGGTTCATAGTAGCTGTAATGTTAGGAGTCCACTCAGATGGGACGCAAGATGTCTACATATTTGAGCAACCGAAAGAACACGGTCACTTCCACAGTTCAGTGGAGTGTCGAGACTTTGTACGAGATAACCCTCTTCCTATTATAAAAGCATTGGTAAAAGAATATGAAAGTAGACCTGTTGAAAAAGTTCTCTGCGTTCCTGAAGAAAATGTTAAGAAATTTATTGAACGAAAAGATATAGACGACCTGTTAACCTAATGACAATGAAGCCAAATAAGACCTACGTGCATGGTCCTTATGCTGTCATGGGTAGAACTATAACATGTGAAGTATGTGGGCATCAACACAGAAGTTCTAAATGCGTAGTATGTGAACAAACTGGTGACAACGGTAATTGGGTAGATCACATTATAGAAGAGCAAGAGAAGAAAGAAAAAGATGACAAAAGTTCTAAATGAAAAACAACAAAAATTCATGGCGGTTCTATTTGATGGTGCAGGAGGCGATGTTGTCACAGCTAAGAAGATGGCAGGGTACTCAGACAGCACCGCTACTAGTGACGTACTTAGAGGATTAAAAGATGAGATATCTGAAGCAACAAAAGAGTATATGGCTCGTGTTGCACCAAAAGCTGTTGTAGCTATGGGCAACGCTCTTGTTGATCCTACAGAGCTAGGTATACGAGATAAGATGACTGCAGCCAGAGATCTTTTAGATAGGGCAGGGTTTATGAAAACAGAGAAGATTAATGTAGAGTCTTCTGGTGGTGTATTCGTGCTACCTGCAAAAGAAGGAAAAAATGAGTAACGAAGAGTTAGGATTTTGGACACTACCAAAGCCTGACATGTTTGTAAAGAACTGGAGAAGGCTACCTAGAGTGGCTAGAACAGTACCATTTGGATATGAAGTAGACGAAGAAGACGAAGACTTTCTTGTTCCTGTAAGTATACAACTGGATGCACTAGATAAAGCAAAGCAACATCTACGGCAGTACAGCTACAGAGAAGTTGCTAATTGGCTAACAAAAGAAACTGGACGATACATATCACATACAGGTTTAAGAAAAAGAATAGAAGTTGACAAAAAACGTAAGAGAACAATTACAATTAAACGTAAGTTCGCCCAAAGGCTCGAAAAGGCGATCAGCGAGATACAAAAGCTCGAAGAAGAGTCCCTCGACTGCTTCACCACAGAAAGAACAACAAGAGCTTGAGACACCAGTAATAGTGTCTAGCTTAGACGTAGTGGAAGAAACATTAGAACCAGAAGTACTGTTTAAGCCAAATGAAGGACCACAGACAGACTTCTTAGCTTCTTCAGAACGAGAGGTACTATATGGAGGAGCAGCAGGAGGTGGCAAATCGTTTGCCATGTTAGCCGACCCACTAAGAGGAATTAACAATCCTAACTTTAGTGGATTACTTGTACGACACACAACGGAAGAGTTAAGAGAACTAATACAGAAGTCTCAGGAGTTATATCCAAAAGCAGTTCCGGGAATAAAGTGGTCAGAACGAAAGTCACAGTGGGTAAGTCCTAAAGGAGGCAGACTGTGGATGTCCTACCTAGACCGTGACTTAGACGTAATGCGATACCAAGGTCAGGCATTTAACTGGATAGGATTTGACGAGTTAACGCAGTGGTCAACACCTTACGCTTGGGACTATATGCGTTCACGACTTAGAAGTGCAGACAGTTCGTTAGGTCTGTATATGAGAGCAACAACTAACCCCGGAGGAATTGGGCATCAATGGGTAAAGAAAACATTTGTAGATCCGTCTGTGCCAAACAAACCTTTCTGGGCAACGGAGTTAGAATCTGGTAATGTTATACGATTTCCAAAGGGGCATAGCAGAGAAGATGAACCCTTATTTAGAAGACGTTTCATACCTGCTAATTTGTTTGATAACCCTTATCTAGCAGAATCAGGTGACTATGAAGCTATGTTGCTTTCGTTACCTGAGCATCAGAGAAGGCAGTTATTGGATGGTGATTGGGATGTTTCAGAGGGAGCGGCATTCCCAGAGTTTAACAGGCAAATACACGTAGTAGATCCATACAAGATACCTGCTAGTTGGAAAAAGTTTAGAGCGTGTGACTATGGATACGGAAGTTACTCTGCTGTAGTATGGATAGCAATTACACCTGCAGAACAACTCGTAATATATAGGGAGTTGCAGGTATCAAAAGTTTTAGCTGTAGATCTTGCAGACAGAATACTACAACTAGAGGCAGACGATGGAACGATACAGTACGGAGTATTAGACAGTTCGCTCTGGCATAAACGTGGGGATACAGGACCTAGCCTAGCAGAGCAAATGATTGTAAGAGGGTGCAGATGGCGACCTTCAGATAGAAGTAAAGGAAGTAGAGTTGCAGGAAAAAACGAATTACACAGAAGATTACAGGTTGATGAGTTTACTGAAGAGCCTCGTATGGTTATATTCAATAACTGCACACAGCTTATATCTCAACTGCCTAGTTTACCCTTGGATAAGAAAAATGCCGAAGACGTAGATACAAACGCAATGGACCATATGTATGACGCACTACGATATGGTATTATGACAAGACCTAGAAGTTCCGTTTGGGACTATAACCCTGTGAATCAGCGAACAGGCTTTCAAGTCGCTGACCCTAACTTTGGATATTAGACATGGCAGAAGACAATGAAGTAGCATTTGATACAGACGGTGTGTCTGTTATACAGGACAATGATCCTGCTCTTAGATCAGAAAGTGATGTAGTATCATTTGTGCAGAACAGATTTAAAAGAGCAGAGGATGTAAGACAACAAGATGAACAAAGATGGTTAAAAGCTTACAGAAACTACAGGGGACTATATGGACCTGATGTACAGTTTACTGAGACAGAGAAGTCTAGGGTGTTTGTAAAAGTAACTAAAACAAAAACACTTGCAGCGTATGGTCAAATTATAGATGTACTATTTGGTAATACTACATTTCCTCTTACGGTAAATCCAACGAAGTTACCAGATGGAGTGGCAGAGTCGGTACACATTAATATAGACCCAAACGCAGAAAAAGGTATAGATGATTTAAAACAGGCTTTTGAGGACAAACCCTCAGAGCCTTATTTGTTTGGACCTAACGGAAAGTTGAAGCCGGGGGACACCGTAGCAGATTTACAGAACAGGCTAGGACCTATAGAGGATAAGCTAGGAAATGTATCTGAAAAACTCATAGAGGGAGATGGACAAACACAAACAACTGTTACCTTTCACCCTGCTATGGTTGCAGCAAAGAAGATGGAAAAGAAGATACACGATCAGCTAGAAGAGTCTGGTGCAAACAAACAGCTACGTAATACAGCATTTGAAATGGCATTGTTTGGCACAGGCATAATGAAAGGACCGTTTGCATTAGATAAAGAATATGCTAACTGGAATGAAGAAGGTGAGTATGATCCCACAATAAAAACTGTGCCATCTACTGACCATGTTTCTATATGGAACTTCTATCCTGACCCTGATGCTTATAGTATGGATGAAGCTGAGTACTGTGTGCAGAGACACAAGCTGTCTAAAACACAGATGCGTAATCTAAAGAGCAGACCATACTTCAGAGCCGAATCTATAGAAATGTGTCTTGATATGGGTGCTCAGTATGATAAGAAGTACTGGGAAGACGACATGAAAGACTATGCTCTAGAAAACTACACAGAGAGATACGAAGTTCTAGAATTTTGGGGTTATGTAGACGCACAAAAGTTAGAGGATAATGGTGTTGACATTCCTTCTGAATTAACAGATGTAGAACAACTTAATTGTAATATATGGGTATGTCAAGGTCACGTATTAAGAATGGTACTAAATCCATTCAAGCCTGTTCGTATACCTTATTATGCTGTGCCGTATGAACACAATCCTTACAGCTTCTTTGGTGTTGGTATAGCAGAAAACATGGACGATACGCAAACATTAATGAACGGTTTTATGCGTATGGCTATTGACAATGCTGCATTAAGTGGTAATCTTATTATGGAGGTTGACGAGACTAACCTAGTTCCCGGACAAGACCTCAGTGTATATCCCGGAAAAATATTTAGAAGGCAAGGCGGTGCTCCCGGACAAGCTATTTTTGGTACAAAGTTTCCAAACGTAGCGGCAGAGAACATGCAACTATTTGACAAGGCTAGAGTATTAGCAGATGAAAGCACAGGCTTTCCAAGCTTTGCCCACGGTCAAACAGGAGTACAGGGTGTAGGACGTACTGCGTCTGGTATATCTATGCTCATGTCTGCAGCCAACGGTTCTATTCGTAATGTTGTAAAGAACGTGGATGATTATTTGTTAGCACCAATGGGTAAAGCATTCTTTAGCTTTAACATGCAATTTGATTATGAGGCTGACATTAAGGGAGACTTAGAAGTAAAAGCACAAGGCACAGAAAGTCTAATGGCAAATGAAGTACGTAGTCAAAGACTGATGCAGTTTCTACAGGTTGCTTCTAACCCTGCCCTCGCACCATTTGCTAAGATGGATTATATTATTAGAGAGATTGCTAAGTCTATGGATCTTGACCCAAATAAGGTCACAAATAGTCTGCAAGATGCTGTGATACAAGCTGAGATCTTTAAGAAGTTTCAAGAGCAAGCACCACAGCCACAACAAGCCCCACAACCGCCTGAAGGAGGACAAGTACAACCTGCACCTGCAGGAGCAAATGTTCAAGATACATCAGGAGGTGGTGGATCACAAATAGGTGTGGGTACAGCACCTTTACCAAATGAAGAAGGATTTACAGGTGATGTCTAAGATTAAAGAGTTAACGAATAATAAAGAATTATGGGATGCTTTTGTAGATGAGTTACAAAGGTCTATTGTAAATTATCAGAGAACTATGGAACAAACAGAAAAGCCATCTGACATATACAGATTGCAAGGAGCTATTTCTGCTGTTCGTAGATTGATGCAATTAAAGGAAGTAATGAAAAATGGCTAAACCTACTCAGGAACAAATGGAAATGGCTTTTATGCAAGATGATGCTGTGCTTGCAGACGATGGTATGAATAAAGATCCAGTAAGCGGTAATGATATACCATCAGGCAGTATGGCAGAAGAAGTCAGAGATGATGTTCCTGCAATGTTGAGTGAAGGCGAATACGTTGTTCCTGCAGATGTGGTAAGGTTTCACGGTATACAGAAGTTTGAAGAGCTTAGAGATGAAGCCAAGATGGGTCTGGCTAGAATGGAGCAGGATGGACGCATTGGTGGAGCACCAGTAGAAGACCAAGACGAGTTACCTTTTAGTTTAGAAGAGTTAGAAACAACAACAGCGTACAGAGGCGGTCTTATGGGCTTTGCTGAGGGCGGTGACACAGGCTCTTTTGAGGATGCTTTTGGTCAATCCTACACAGCAAATCAAAGGTACGGCTCAGTAGGATCAGGATCTTCTCAGTTAGGATTCCAACTTCGTAACTTTACAAGTTCTAAAACAGGTAAAACAATTACTATTCCTTTTTACAACGGCAAACCTATGCAGTATATACCACCAGAGTACGGTGCATCTGATACAGCAGGTTCAGGTGGCGGTGGTGCTACAGATACTGCAGCAGACGAAAGAGATAGACAAGCAGATGAGGCAGAACGAGCTAGAATAAATGTAGATAGAGGTATGAGTGATCGTGCTTATGATGCTGCACAAAAGGCTATATCTGGACAAAAAGAAACTCCAACTTCTTTTGCAGATTTTACTACAGAGGATTGGCAACGATACAATTCTCAACAGCGTAGTATTTTAGCAGCAGGAACAAGAAAGTTACCGCTAATTGGCTTCTTTCAAGGACTAAACGAAAAAGCTGCTCGTGCTTTTGCTGTTCAAGCAACAACCACTGGTAAAAATCCAGAAACAGGAGAAGTATTAACAAAAGAAGAAATGGATGCACTAAACAAAGTAGCTAACACTCCATTAAATAAATCTTTGTTAGAGTCTTTGCAAACTGTTATAGATCAACAGCAACCAGATTTTTTAACGTATGAACAAGACAGGACTATATCCGCAGATCCTAATGTGCCTACCTCCGCAGTAACAGAGGGTACAACAGCCACTACCACAGCAGACGTTCAGGGTGGAGGTGACTTCTTTGGAGAGCAACAATTAGGTGAACTAGGTAGCAGACCAGAAGACGGAGAAGTTAGAGACACACAAACGGTGTCACAGAAAGCAAAAAGTATACTTACATCCTCTGTAGATGCTACGGATGGTAATGTTAATGACTTTGGTGTGGCTTACGCACAATCTCCCCAGTTATGGCAAAAAGTTTCACAAACAGCTTTTAATGCAGCCAAGTTAGAGTTCCTAATGGCAGAAGTTGGTATGACAGATACTCAGGGTAATTCACTAGGAAACACGTATGGCACAATAGTAAATAATTTAGAAAAATCTTATAATATAAACTATAATCCAGATACAAAACTTTTTATGCCTCAAAACATAAAAACTCAAGGTGGAGGAAAAGAAGATAGACTTACCGTTGGTGTAGGTCATCTCTTACCTCCTAATGCTGACCCAAATAAAGGGTACACTAAAAATGAGGTATTAAACTTTTTAAACGAAGACTTAACTAAAGCGAGAGGAGAGGCAGAAAAAGTTGTACAAGAATATGGAGGAAACCTAAACCTATTAGATGTTGGACCTCAAGTTTTATTAACACAGATTGCTGCTCAATCAGGGGGAGGTAAATGGAGCAAAATAAAAGATGTGTTAGATGGAAAAATAGATAAAAGTAAATTAGGAGGTCTAGCAGGGTTTCAAGATGCTGTTACAGCAGCTATATCTGGAGATTGGGACACATTTGGTAAAGAGATAATGAATAGTAAGTTAGGAAAGACACAAGCTACAAATCGTTACTCTTACCTAACCGAAAAGTATCTTAATACTGAAAGCCCCATAAATGTAGTACAAACACAAGTTAAAGAAAATCCAAGTGTTGTAAAACAAGTAAGTAGAGAAAAAGGTGAAACTGATACAGATATACTAAGGAGAGCTGCTAAACAGATACCTGCAGGTACAGATGTAGGCGGTGCTGCAGACCCTTACTCACCTGCTACAGAAGGATATACAGGACAAACAATGAGAGATGCCACTGCAGGTATAGACTTAGGGAACGTAGATCCTGTACCACCAAGATCTTCACCACCAAGACCTTTAGATCCTATAAATATTTTAGGAGGTCCTTTAAGTGATACCACTACAGGAGAACCCACTCAACAGACTAGACCACAAAGCTTGGGTGTGCCTTTTACACAACCTGAAAAGTTCAAACTATTTGACACTAGTAGATTTACTGATTCTTTATCTAGAGCAGCAGAGTTTCTGGGATTAAAAGACCCAGTGAGTCGCCCACTACCAAAGCAAACACTAGACAATCTTCCTAGTGGTTTTAACTTTAATAAAACACAACTATCTGATGTGCCTAAAAAAGCACCTAAATCTTTAGCACAACAAACTAGTGAACTAATGACTAGGACTGCTCCAGATCAAATTGCTTTTGAGAGTAGACCACTTACACCTGAAACACCTACATCAATAACTGCAGGTGGAGCAAAAGGATCAATACCACAAGTAGGTGGTCCTGATCTTTCACGTTTATACGGTAGGGGATTTAAGCCTGAAGATATAGGCACACAGCCAAAAGAAGATTTTATATTTGACTATGGATATGGCACTGCAGGATCTCCTAAACCTAAAGCTAAAGCAAAACCTGCAGAAGAAACACTTAGCCAGAAAGATTACGAAAAAAGAGTTAAAGACTCTAGAACGGAAGAGTATGCTAAAGCCAGAAAAGATGCAGACACGGCTCGTGACAATGTGTTAAAACAAGGAGGTAGTGTGCAAGAGGCATTTGATGCAGCACAGACTGCCTTTACAGGATTCACACCATCAGGAGAAATGGTAGATCCTAACATGTCTGATCCTTTCTCAGATATACCAAATTTCGGTGCTTTTAAAGAGGGTGGTTTAGCCTCAAAGCCGAAGAAAACTAAATCAAAGAAGCGTAACGTCAAGAAAGGTCTTGGCGGTAAAATGGCTACCTGATGAAAATCAGCCCCAACAATAGGAGTAATTATTATGCCAGAGTTAGAAAACGTAGAAAAAGTAAAGGTTGCAGGATTTGTTAGTCCTCGCAGGAGTAAAAACAAAGAACGTATCGAAAAGGAAGAGCAAGAGCTACAAGAGCTTATTAAAGCCAGAGAGGAAGGTACAGAGCCTACTCAGGAGGTCAAAGAAGCGTCTACTCCTAAAGAGGG
>TARA_R110002012_G_scaffold79942_1_pt1 | contig 13299 bp, 3 predicted proteins | sample TARA_R110002012 | Tara Oceans TARA_R110002012 (sample SAMEA4396515) | marine metagenome | biome: Westerlies Biome; feature: [DCM] deep chlorophyll maximum layer (ENVO:01000326); material: water (ENVO:00002006), including particulate matter (ENVO:01000060) such as... | depth 40 m
CCATAGCTTGCGGATTCGCCATATTAGACGCAAAGTCTGCTCCAAATGTACTACCACCGCCATCGACAGGTGACATTATACTAGCATTATAGGGGTCGGGTAGCTTATTGCTAATACTAGCGTTTTGATAACTATAATTAGCAGCTTCTACAGTTGGCAAAACTGGCCCAAACGGCAATCCACTGGCATCGGGTTGGTAATCATATTCTGTTTGTTTTAATGGTGATTCCATATTATTCTTTTTTATATATATATTATCACAGTTTACACTGTTTTTTTACTCATTGTGTTTAAACGTTAGCTGTGTTTTGCAATTTTTTCTAAATCAAACCTTATAGTTGGACTTCCTACCCCTGCTTTTACAACTCCTATATCTCCAGTTATAACTAAATGTCTACTAGCGCCACTAAAAGTTAAACTTGCGCCGTTTTCTATGTTTTGAGCTTTATTTAACACCACGGTTCCTGCCCCAGCCGCGCTTGCGCCGCTAGAAACTATTGGATTTCCAGCTGATGAATCTATACCAATACCACTAACACTACTTACAGTGTTTAATATACCGTCTCTTGCTGTTAATACAACACTAGTACTTCCAACACATGCTGCTGTAGTTGTGGTTACAACTGGACTTAGTGCAATGTTAATATTACTAAATATAATTTCCCAACCATGTACTAATCTTAGTGTTTCCGCTCCATATCCACCAATTTTTATTGCGTCGCCAGCCAATGCAAATAATTGTTGTTTATTAAAAATAACGTTACCTGTTTGCGTTGTGATTAATCCTTTTACAACTGTTGGTTTAGCAGCTTTTTTGTCTAGTGCTTCTTTTTTGTTTAAAATTATCTTTTCTTCTTTATCAGTATCTGCGAATAACGTTATGGAATCTTCGTAGTTTTTTATCATGGTCCCAGCCTGTACGTTGGTATCAGGGGCAACAATCATACCTTGTGTAATTTTGTCAATATTATCCACAGGCCATTGGTAGTTTTTTCTATTACTAAAACTTAGTGTTGCCCCGTCTAAAAGCCCTATATTTTGAGACATAGAAAACTCTTTTGCGTTATCAGTATCTGGATTTAAAGCAACTACAGTAGTTAAACTTCTATTGCATTTTGGTGAAAAACCCAAAGTAGTACCATCTTCAATAATAACATTCGCTGACATTGAAAACTCTTTAACATTATCACCATCAGGATTTAAAGCCGCAACGGTTATTTCTCTTGCGTTAAGAGCAGGAATACCAGTTATCCTATCTCCAACGGCCATTTTACCAGCAACGTTATTGTCCATAACAACTTTTATACCACTTGACACGGTGCCATCTACAGTGTCAGTTGTTTTAGAGGCAGTAATCTTATCACCAACTTTCATTTTATCAGCAACATTAGTGTCCATAACAACTTTAACATTACTAACTCCACCAGCAATAACACCGTCTATAGTGTCAGTATTACTAACATCAGGATATTCGTTTTCACCTGGTAAAACTTCTGGCGCGGATCCTATTGTTATTGTTGAGGTTATAAATATATCAGATTCGTCTGGTTGTTTTAAAATTTCCCAGCATTTTGTAGATTGAGATTGACAAGATATTCTGAAAGGAAATTTACTTTGTAATTTACCCCTAGAGATGTTTAAAGTGTCACTCGTAGATATAAATGATACTATTGAAGAGTTTGGAGAAATAAAACTAAGCGTCAATTGTACTTCGGCGTATTGATATATAACTTTTTGTAACATTAAAGAGTTAGAACCTTTTGATGAATTTATATCAATACTACCGTCGGCAAATCTAACTTCTGTATATTCAGCATGCTTAGTGCCAGGAACGGCATACAAATAAACATCATATTGATCATCACCAGAAAAACTTAAAAACTCCCCATCGTCTATAGCGGCAGACGAATCAAGTGAAAAAACGTTTGTAGAATCAATAGAATCAACGAGAAATACTCCCGAATCAAGAACTATATTTCCAGTTACACGATCTCCAACTGCCATTGTAGTAGCAACGGCGGTATCCATAGTTATAGCAGTAGCTCCACTACTGAAATCACCATTAACCGTGTCGGTAGTAATTGTATTTGGAAACTTTACATGACCCGTGTATTCACGCCTCTCAATAGAGGCTTCTAAATTAGTTTTAGTTGCTTGAAAAGTTTCTGTAGTAAAATTATAATAATAACCAGTTGTATTGTCTTTAATTTCTAATATAAATTCAGACTCAGTATCTCCAATTATAATAAACTCTCTTGTTTCACCTTTTGCAGGTAAATCAGATAAATCTAAACTAAAATCTGCTATAATTTTATCCATTTTTTTTATTTATTTATTTACTACTTTCAGAAACTTCAGACCCTATAGAAAACAATTCTATTTTTTCGTCAGACCAATTTTCTAATTCTATTTTGGCAAAATATCCTTTTAAGCTAGTAGACTCTACTTCTTTATTTTTTGAAAACATCACATAATCACTAATTACCGGGGGTGGTGTTGCTGGATTTGAGTTGTCGTATAAAACAAATATACTATAAGGCGCTACGTTTAAATTGGTGTTACCATCATTATATATTGCTGTGCAAATACCAAAAGTAACTATTGTATTAGCATTATCAATAGTATTAAATTGACCTGTAGATGCAGTCGGAGAGTAATAAATTATATCTCCAACTTGTAGGCTAACGTTAATATCACTAGCAAATGTTAAAACTTGTTGTATCATTATGTTTTATATTTAAGATGTTATTTCAATTCCGTTGTCAAATCCTACTACAGGGAAAGTTGTTGTTGCGGTACCAACAAACGGATACGTACCATCACCACCGTAAGCAGCGTGGAAAGCAACTTGATCAGCGGCTGCAACTTTAATTTCTAATAATTCCGAGGTAGGACTGAAAGGAGGAGTGTAATATGGATAATCTGCCGGATCGTAAGCGCCAATAGCTGATATACCAGGTCCCATTATCTGAACAGGTCTACTCAACCCAGCAGGATTATTTAAGAAATTACTACTATGCGCTGAAAGATCTATTTCCCTAAGATTAAACCACCCATTACTTGCGGTATGCCCATATTGACCATAAGCACCTAAATAGTGCGCTCCGAGTTGCGGGTAAGCAATAGTAAGCGGGTAGTTAAGAGCATGAAATTTGTAAATATTAGGCATACCTGAAAGATCAATTGGTGGTGGCACTAATGGAGGTATAAGTCCCACTAGTGGTGTGTTGGAAATAGTTAACCTTTCTAGTTGACTGCTTGCTGTCCAATCAAAATTCCCATAATTTGGAGCTCCTCCACTAATACCGGTTTCAGTTCCAGAAACATCAAGAACTATTAAATTAGACCCAGATGTAACTTGGAATGCATCATTTTGCCCAAGTCCACCAGACATACCTTGCATTTCAAGAACTCTTAACGCAGGGAAATTACCAGCACCGTTGTTAGGAGGGCTAGAAGAGCCGTTACCAGGAGCCTCAATACCTTGAGGTTTCCAGTTTGGATTTAAATTAACTCTGAATGTTCTCATTGGACTTGCGGCTACATTGTCAACAGGTCTTATAGCTTCATTATACGTATTTATATGAGTTATATCGTAGAAGAAATCTGCGGGATTGTCGTTGTAATGGAAGAACCTTATAGCATCTTCATTTGATGGCGATCGTGTTAATAAGTTACCACCAGTAACAAAACCACTTGTTGTATCAAGAACTCCACCTAAGTGACACTCGTTACAAAAGAAGATTTCTAAATCTGGAAAAGCGTCTCCCATTGGTATTCGAACTGGGTATGCTTCAGTACCCACGAGTGCTGCATTTGGGTGTAAAGCATTATATTCATACATTGAAAATTTATCATCAACACCAATGTTTGTACCATGCATCTCAAGTTGTTTTGTACCGTAAGAAGGTACAAACGTTATACCTGGTTGATTACCAGACATTAAAGAATTGTCGTTAGGCATATCCCACAAAAACTTCCAACTTGTCCAATCGCTATTTTGTCCATAAGGTAGTTGGCCTGGAAAAGGTGGTTTGTAGTAAGGCTCTGTTTTGTTGAAAACAAGCACTTCAATATTACCACCCAAACATTCAAGCCCAGTAGGATCAGATATACCATACTCAGAAACATCTATTATACTCGCAACAGCTCCAGTATCTAATTTAGTCACGTCAATATAATCATGGCTAGGAACAGTTAACCAATCAGTTGCACTAGAAGTTCCAGTTGCATCAACAAAGTCAGTCCAATCAATAGTTGCTTGCACATTGTAACCTAGTATTTGGTTATTAAAGTTATAATGAAGTGCTCTTTTTAAGTTATCATCTGGAACATAGCAACCTACAAAAACAGGCGGTGGAATAATGCAACTACCATCATTTACAGTTATGTTGTAAGTGCTACAAGGCGTTGTAGATCCTGCTTCATAAAAACTAGAACAACCAGCGTTTTGTGCGGCAACAACACTAGCTGGACAACCATCATAAGTACAACAACTAGCACAAGCTATTGTTGCGCAAGGATCAAAATTATTAGCATTTGGATCCGTACATCCAGTATTGGTATAACAACAAGTACCATTATTAAAGTTTGCATTTGGATCATAATTATATGCCATTGGATCTGTACATCCAGGAATAACACTAGAACTATAAAGACAACCAAAATTAGTAAGTGCTGCTGGATCGTAGTTTTCTGCAAGATAACCATTGTTAAGACCACAAGCACCTAAATTTGGATATCCAACGTTTGTACCGTTTGTACAATCGCCATTTATATCTGGATTATCACCAACCGTAACATCCATACATCCAAAATTTGTATAACTACAAGATCCGTCGTCTACGATACCACTACCTGGCCAAGCATCATTAGTTGTAGGTGGGTTGTAATTACTTGCTGGAATACCAGGATATGGACTATTATAACCACAGGTTGGAACAGTACAGCTTCCATCATCAGCACATCCGTAAAATACACATGAACCATCATCGGTGAAATTAACACTTTGTATTAATGGAGTCCCCATCCAATCAGGATGCACGCCAGGTGAAGGAACTATAGATTCAAGTAAAATGTGATTTTGTGTATTAACACCCCAACCACTAACAAAAGTAGGCTCTAACGTATAACCAGCCGTTGCTGTCGGTTGTAAAAGCCAACTGGTTTGTAAATAAGAACAACCTATATAAATACAAGTACCATCATCTACTGTAACATTAGAATTGTAATTTGTAGCTAAAGGATCCATACATCCAGTTACTATTGGTATTACAATACAAGATCCATCATCAAAAGCACTACCACTTGTGTATCCATATGTTATCGGTGCATTAACATTAACATAGGTATCTCCAGTAGCACTTACAGTCCAAACGTTTCCGTTACTTGGACCCCAACCATAATTTGTTGCTGTAGGATCCGTACATCCATAATACAAGCAAGAACCATCATCTTGATCTGCTGAAGGATCATAGTTAAAAGCTTGTGGATCAGTACATCCAAGATTTGGAAATTGACATTCCAAAGTTGAACCAGATTGTGGAGTTGTATTAGCTAAAGGATCATAATTTGTTGCCGAAGCGTTAGTACAACCAACAATTGTATCTATACAACAGCAGTTAGTTCCAGTTTGCATCTGGCCATACGCGTCTACAACACAAGGATTAAAAGTTCCATTACAAGGATTTGTAAATGTAGCAGCGTTTGTATGTACATTGTAATCGTTTGGCTGACCATCACCGATATTCATAGTAGAAGTATCTGTACAACCGTAACTGATTAATGTTATACACATGCTAGGATCTGGTTGTGTTGCATTAGGGTTGTATTCCGCATAAGCAGGATCTGTACATCCAATTATTATGCAACAATATTGGTTTGAAATGTTAACGCCATCACCACAACCGCCAACTGGAAAAGGACTTACAGCGGAACATTCACAATCATAATTTTCAGCAGTAACATCCATGCACCCATAAACAGCAGCGATACAGCTTCCATCATCTACAGTAGCATTAGCGTTATAATTAAAAGCCGTAGGATCTGTACACCCTGGTATTCCTGAGCCCCATTCATACGTGCTTTGCAAATTTCCTAATCCTTGAAAAGAAGAATCAGCACTATCAAAACTGCCTTTACCAAATTTATTTACTATTAATGCCATATTTTATTTTATTTAGCGTTCCTTGCGTCAGAATACTTAGCCGCTTTACCCTTTATGTAGTTAAACCACTTACCTTCTTTTTCTATAAATTCATTTATACCACCAATTTCTTTATCTGTTTCTATATTTTTAACAAACCAACCGCCAGTAGATGGTGATAAGTTGTAATAATCATTATCAGCAACTACATTTAAAGAGGTTAAATAATTTGGAATATTATTACCATCAAAAGTCCCATCCCAACTTAAAACATCCCAAATATCATAACTATCTAGATCACCACTTTGTGCCACAAGTGAATCTACTTTAGATTCAGAACCTTCGTAGTTTAAAGTGTGAAATGTTTTTATAACACCTGGAGAATCATTAACTAAAACAGTAAGGCTAGTAGGTGAAAATTTATTATAAAAAGTATTTCTTTTACCATGATGGTGCATCCATAATACACCATTCTGGAAAGTATAGTATTGATTAGCACAACTTATTCCGTTTTCAGGCACAAAAGATTTAAAACTAACCCAACCTTTAACGTCTTCTCTATATGTAGCCGTTGTAATTACATCATAAAAGCATTCCCCACCATCATCGCATATTTCTAAACTTTTTAATGTTATATTGTATTGATCTTTTCTATCATCATAACTACCAACTAACTGGTTGCTTAGTTTTAAATTATCTCTAAACCAGTTCTTCATACCGTAATTAGATATAGGTGTTAATCCATCCATAGATAATCTCATTACAGCACCTCTAGTTTTGTCTGTAAAATAAGCCCTGTAAGACTCTGAAGCAAAAGATTCTGGATTTTTTGATATACCAAATTCTCCAGAATATGGAATAGCTGTGCCTAAAACTTTATTCGTTGCAGTTACATTGGTATTGCCATCTGCATTAAACAAAGCGTCTTTATTTGCTAGTATTTTTAAAGTTCTATCTTCGCATAAAGTTATTAAATCACCACTTTGACCCCAACCTGCGTGTAACTTTTGAATACTTCCATATATAGAATTTACGTCTTTTGTTATTTTTTCAGCTTGTATAAATTGATTTAAATTATTAACTCCGGATATAGAATTATATATTCCAGAATATATTAAACCGTATTTTCTTCTTTCTAATTTATAATCAGTATCTAACGTAGTTGATACTTTAACACCGTTGTTTATAAACGGTAAATTAAAATTATCTTTAATTCTATTGGACTCAACCCCGTTACCAAAAGAATAGCAATTGTGCCAGTTTAAAGAATATTCACTATTTTGTAATGTAGTTTTTAATTTAAAGTGATCACTTGTTGTCGGTACCGTTGGCTCTGGAAAAATAGCTGTTATTTCTATATCAAATTGCACGCCGTTTGGTTTTTGTATTGTAAACTTACTACCAACTACTAATGGCAAGGTTCCATCTGGAGCGGCGCCAGGACCAATCCATAAACTTTCAGATAGATAAATTTCATCTCCTAAAACTGATTGATTATATATTACTTCAGCGGTATCAAACATACTTAAAGGAAAACCCTCTCCTGATGGACTTTTTACTATTGAACCAACTGGTATAACACTATCTATTGTACTATTATCTAAAAACAAAGGATTGTTTTCACTTATTTCATAGTAAAGCTCTAAATTTGTATCTTCTTTTGGTTCTGTTTCCCAAACATAAGGATTTGGAGGTAAATTACCACCATCACTATACTCTTCAATACTCTCTATCATTTTCATTTTATAACCAACAGCTCCTATTCCACCCGATGCACCATAAGGCATGCACAAATCAGTATTAGCTTCAGTAAAGTCACTAGCTCCATTCATTGTAACTTGTTTAAATGTAATTCTTGATCCAACATCCCACGCGGCTGAATCAAAATCAGTTAGTGATCCAGCTGGATCAAAGTGTAGTGGATAATAATAGCCAGCCAAAATAATTTTGTGGCCAGCAGGGTCCGGTAAAATTTCTTTAATAATAACATTACCATATGTAGGCGATTTACTTCCTCCGTTTGCGTCCATATTATAATCCGTAAGCATCATACCTTTTTTAAGAGAGTATTGTGGTTTTGAATTATTTCCATTTTCACACTTAGATGTTATTTTATCAACTATTATATAATTAGTATCAATAGGTGTACCAGCGGTTACTCCATATATATTTACACTAACAACTCTTATAGTGTGTCCAAACATAAGAACAGCTCCAGCGCCAATACCACCAGATGTAACGGGTTGATTTAGTGTTACCGTAAGGGCTAAAGGATCTATAGCTATTATTTCGTTGAATTTTGATGCACCGGAAAAATGAGCCGGACTAATAATTGACATACCGATTTGTAAATCTCCAAAAGCACTAGCAGCAGATACTGTTATAGTTGTAGCGCCAGTTAAGGTTGTTGTATTAGTATTAAAAAAAGCGTAACCACCAGGTACTCTTGCTCCACTACCTAATATCAGTCCATTAGTCATAAAGGTACCAATAGGTCCTGCTGGATCCCAACCGCTCATAGTTGGTGATACTTTGAACTCCCAGTTTTTATGATAAGAAGATTCAGCTCCAATTAAAATTTTAGAGTGATTAAAATAACCATCATCATGCCTTCCAAATCTTATATGTTGCTCGTTAATAGTTTGATCTTCTATAGTATATATAGTTTCTGTTGGATCGTCTTCCCAAATAAAACTAAACCCAGATTGTAATCTATTAACAAAATTACTTGTTGAAGTGTCAGAGTGATTTATATTGCCATTTCCTATGGCAAAAAAGCTTTCTAAAGTATTATTAGAAACGTTAAGGAAGTAATCACCTACACCACCAGAGTAACTCCCGGCAAGATTTTGATACACTCGCTTACCAAAACCTCCAAACGCAAGTTGAACTCTACTTCGGTTTGTGTAATTTTTAATACCAAATCCAGTTGTTGAATTGGCTGTATGATAAGCCGTGCCACAACCAGGTGGACCAATAATATTACATGCTGGAGAAAACATGTTCATATTGTTTTCGGATTTCCACGTTATGTGTTCAGGCGCGGCGTGATTGTTTGGAAAATTTTGATATTTCTTTGTTGATCTATTTATAAACCAAACGCCATTATCACTGTCGTCTCCTAAGTGCATTCTAGATCCTGCATAATATTGATTTGCAGGAAATGAACCTCCACTCCCAAAACTACTTTGTAATCCAAAGTAAGTTTGACGTGCGTAATAATAATTCCAATGTATACCGAGAGGATTTTCTTGTGGATTTGAAGCAAAAGCAGTCAATCCTGAGTGAGAATCAAGTACATAATTTCCACTAGTACCAGACGAATCAACAGCGGCTTGCCAAGATCTAGTTACTAAATCATCATCGTTATCTAAAAGATAAATCATTTTTGATGATTTTGTAATGTAATTTGATTTAGCACCACTTGCAGTTGTTTTAATTCTACCGTCGTTTTCTATTTTAGCAAAAAATCTACCATCAAATTTTGGTTTATTTTCTATGTCAGCTTTTATAAACCTAGTTTCTATTCCACTAACAATTGCACTAGGCGCTGCCGCATTATCAAATATAAAACCAATATCATTTTTTAAATTAGTATCAAGCGTTATAAAGTATTTTGTTGGATTTGTATTTGACAAAGGTGCTGTGGCATCGTAATCAGAGGTTATTTCTGCTATCTTGTATTCCTGTGAAGAGTCATTAGAACCTACGAATTGAATATACAAATCTTCAGTAACATCTTCAAGTTTTGATATACTAGTATTTGCAAATTCTCCCTCAAAGTAATTCATTGAGAAAGAAACACCTCCAATCTCTGGAGCGTCTTCAATTCCGTCAGTAGGCGATCCAAAAACCTGAGCATATATCGGCGTTGGATCAATTACTCGTAAAGGATCGTGCTCAACTGTACCTATACGCACTCTTCTAGTTTTAATAAAATCGGGAGCCTCGTTTTCTAAAGCTAAAATTTTATATCTTGTAGAATTTTCGTAAACATCTTCGTCATCACCTTTTTTAAAATACAAAGAAGTTTCTAAATCAACTTTGTTTCGATCAGAAGACGGGAATGCTAACCATATATTTCCATCCTCCGCGTCGTACCATCGGTCCATAGCTAGATTATAATACTCGGTTGACGTTTCTTTTATATAGAATTTAAAATAACGCATGTCAGGTGGTATACCACCAGATAAACCAACAGTCAACCTATTGTATTTATTAGAATCTGATTTGTCTACTGTAAAACCACCTTGCGAGCTAATTAAAATAGGAGTTTCTCTTCCGTAATCATCTGTAAATACAACTCCAAGTTTGTAATCTCTTAAGGATTTAATTGATTTTTGAGAAGATCCTGAAGATGAATCCCCCCAATTTGTTAAATAATTTTTAAAACTAGGTCTAAATTTTTTACCGCTAACAATTAAATCATAACCTTGTTCATAATTACCATAAACAATTCTACTACCAGTTAGTTCTTGTGCTAACGCTTTTTTAGGAACATTATCCCAAGCTCTTAGAAACTGGTTAGAAGGTAATATGTTTTTTATTGTTTCTGATTTAACTTCGTATTCGTTTAAGAAAAATGGTAATGGTGCGGTACCACCACTTGGAAGTTGCTCTGCAATATCATCTGGACTAATAGTGTCTACAATATATATGTTTGGAGAACCTTCTTCTTTATACAATATATCAACACTCATTACATCTTGCCCAGTCGGATTAGGAATTATACCAGTGATAAATCCTCTTAATATTACACTAGTAAGATTATTAACCATACCTGTATTCCAACCTCTTTTAGGATCATAGTCAAAGTTACCAGGAGCAAAAGCTACTTCAGACCAAGGTGCAAAAGTTGAATACTCGCCATCTAAATATTTGTATCTATAAGAAAATCTTGGAAATTTATCTTCAAACAACACGTCGTCTTGGCTTTGTAAATCTACTGTGTATTGCAAAGGAAGACTTGGTGTTAATGGATCTGGATCAGGAGGAGTTCCTTTTAATCCTACTATTTTAATTTGCACTTGAACTGTCCCACTATTAGAATCAAAATTTTGATTAGTCCAGCTTATTATTATACCCCTCATAGTCCAATTAGCCAAAGGAACAGGTTCAGATGTACCGGAAGGTGTAAATTCTTTTAGTAATAAATAATCACCAATTGCCCAAGCCACTTCAAAACTAGGATTTCCATCAATATCTGTTTCAATAATAAATTTAACGGTATCACCAACTGCTATAGAAGAAAAATCATCTGTAACATTAATATTAGAAGACCCTATTATTGATGGAGAAAGCGGGCCACCAGCTACAACAGTGTTTGTTACACCCGTGTAATTTAGTTGTGGATCTCTACCAGTTAACAACTCTAAAGATAAAGATGATTTTGGATTTTTTCTAATAACAGTTACGTGTTCTTCTCTAACGGGTTGATAGTTGGCAAAATTTATTTGAAGACCATCATTCACAACTGACGTGTGTATATCTCCAGACGGCTCAGTTCCTTGCACGCTACGAGGTATATTTATTCTTTTAGGTTCTGTAAAATTATCTGTCCAAAATAATAAATCATCAACAATATTAATACCTGTAATTGGTCTTGTTGGGTCAAAATTCAAAACTCTATCACCTTCAAAACAAATAGTTTCTACATTAGAAAGATTAACATTTTCATTTAAATGAACACCTTGTAAGCCATATTGTGGAAGAGTTTGAAAAGTAAGCGGCCTACCAATTGGATTATAACTTATAGCGTTTTGAGGAGCACCAGTCATACAGTTTATAATTTCAAAATGATCCGCGTATGTTCTAGGTGGAACTAAAGAAAATCCGTTAGCAGGATCGATAACAGAATCAGGATCAATGCAAGAGTTCGGTGGCCAACTTCCTCCAGCACCAATAAGATTATCTATTTGTAATTGTGCTCCAGTTGGAACAGGTGGCATGCCCCAAAGAAAATTATCATTAAAAAGTATTTCATAAACCTCATTCATCCAGTGTTGTGATCCGGGTAATACATGTACAAAGTTATCAGGTACCGCTATAGTTACTGGTGGTGGTGTTATTATAGCATCAAATTGTTTGTAATGATAAACTTCACCATTATCCGTTGTACCAGATGGAGTCAAAGAGCCAACAAAAACTGGTGCATCAATTGTCAATACGTAAGCCATAAAGCATCCAGTCATCCAAACCCCAGTGGCTGGTGGAGTTGCCGGACTGCTATCTGCGCATATTTGGTGGTATTGAATATCTGTAATAACCGTATCTGGCACACCGTTAAGTATATTTGCACCGGTAACGGAGTTTAAAACTTGAGACATAACACTGCCAACAACAATATTTGGATCCCAATCTGAAGGTGTTATAATAAATTGATGAGTACCATTTGGTGGTATATTAGTAGTTATTGGAGAATTATTACTACAAGGCGTTATTTCGTCAAAATTAAAAGTTATTGGTCCACCAGTACAGCCAGTGTCTATAAAAGTTCTAATCGCTATATCTAAATCTAAAACGATAGGAGTTGAAGGGATTGTTTGGTATGTGGTTCCATGATAGTAATTAACAGGCACTGTAGTTAAATTACCAACGTCTGTAACTAGAGTTGGCCCCCATGTTTGTGTTTGACCAACATATCCGGTGGCGTACATACCAGGAAAAACACTTGAATATAAACTTATATCATCTAATATTATAATATCTGTTGGCGTAGCATTCCAAGTGACTTGCGGATCTATACCCGTGCAAAAACCCCATTTGTCAACAAAAACAGGTTCACAATTATAAAGAGTTGGATTTCCCGGGCTATTATAATAATTAGTACGCATTATTAAATCTTTAAACGTACTTGTCTGTCCTATTGCTAAAGGAAAGTTTTGATTATTTATGTTTGAAGGACCGGCTATTAACCAATATAGTGTATCATTTTTTTCATCTGAAATAGACCCAACTGTAGTAGATTCTGTTGGTATTGGATTTGCCTGTGGATTCGACTCGTAATAAGCGCAACCTTGTATATTACCTAATACATTTGTAACAGTTCCAACATCAGACTCTTCTGACGTGGACACTTGTATATTTTGAGCATGTCTATATTCACCCGGTGGAACAAGTCTTTCATCAAGATCTTTGTTCATTTTACCCTTGGT
>TARA_R110002012_G_C11673984_1_pt1 | contig 13289 bp, 22 predicted proteins | sample TARA_R110002012 | Tara Oceans TARA_R110002012 (sample SAMEA4396515) | marine metagenome | biome: Westerlies Biome; feature: [DCM] deep chlorophyll maximum layer (ENVO:01000326); material: water (ENVO:00002006), including particulate matter (ENVO:01000060) such as... | depth 40 m
GCAAAAGGTGGATATGTTAAAAATCAGATTTTGTCATTTTCATTTAATGCTAACAATACATCATTAGATGAAATTATTGAAATAGTAGAAAAATATAGTAAAAATTGGAGAACAAGTGGCGGTACAATGGATGATGTTGGCGTACACGCAACACTTAAACCTTCTCAAGTAGATGATTTAGAATCGGACTTGAAAAGTGTAGATGTTTTTAATTTACGCAGAATGGAAAGTAGATACGCAAAAGGTGGAAAGACACAAGGTTACAATGCAAGACTTGATGAGTCTCTAGCAGAAAGAGATGGAGCAGAAAGAAGTTTTGAGCAAAAAAAGAAAGACCGAAGAGATGAGTCTAAAGCTATGGAAAAAGCAAAAGGTAAAAGAGCTTATGCTTCTGTAAAATCTATGGATAAAAACGATAGATTTAATTTTAGCTTTACTGATGACTTCTTTAAAGATATGAGTTCAGCTCCTAAACCAATGAAAAGAAAGAAGCGAAAAAAATAAAGTATAAAGTTTTTTTATAAATTAATCAAATGCCTATATTTGTCTAAACTAAAAAAATTACAATGGCTAAATTTGACGACTATTTAAAAAGTTCCAACTTAACTTGGAGCGACCTTAATGATTCAACTACTAAAAAGATTGATTCATTTGAAGCAACTTACACTTCTTATTCAAATGCTTTCGATGCTAAAGATGATGCTTTAGCTGATAAGTATGAAGCTCAACTTGATGCTCTAGATGCAGAAATTCTAGCAGCTATTAAAAAACAAGAAAAAGAAGCTAGTGCAAAATCTGAAACTAAAACTGAAAGTCCTCTAAAAAATGTAGAGCCAACTATGGTTAATGCCGAACCCGCTAAGGAAGAGGTAAAAGCTGAAGGTGGAGAGGTTAAAGAAGAGGTTACAGAAGAAAAAAAGGATTCAGATGGCGGAACATATATTGGAATGTTTAAAATATAAAATTCCAATTACTCCAATGCCTACACCAAGACCTAGATTGGGAAAGGGAGGGGTTTATAACCCTAAAAAATATACGGAATACAAAAAAAGTCTAATAGCTTACATACATTCTTTAGACTTAAAAGCAGATGATTACGATTACATTCACGCAAGATTTTTTATTCCCTTTCCAAAATCAACTCCAAAGAAAAAAAGGATTAATAACTCTCCCTTAAAAAGCGTTTTCGATTGCGATAATGTAATTAAGGGTTTGTGTGATGCTTTAGAGCAGTCAAACATTATAACTGATGATAGGGCTATTTGGTCTATGTTTGTAGAAAAGTTCAGAACTACAGATGATTCGGGAAGAATAGAATTTGACTTAGAAATAGTTTAATATGACCAAGCAACTACTTAGAGTAATACAAGCGTTAGAAAATTCTATTAGTAGTGTGGGCATTGAAGATACTATTGTAAAACTTTACAACGACTCAAAGTCGGAAAATCAAAATATGGCTGACTTTATTTTAGAGTTAGTGTGTGAAAGATATAAAACAGATAAGAGCGGTTTAAAATTAGATAATAAGACCTTTAAACAACAAAGAGCTACACTTATTTTAACCCATTTGCTTTATTATTTTGCACATCTAACACAAAGTCAAATTGGGTATATGGTTGGCAGAAGTAAGGCATCAATAAATAGGTATCTTTCAGATTTACACAAACTAAATGAAAAAGTGGCTAAGGATAATGATTTATTAAAAGAAATTAATCATTTGGAAACCAAAATTAAGGAATATAAAAACAAAATATAATGGCAAAAAGAGGAAGACCTCCAAAGAAAAAAGCGGTAGAAGAACCCGTAGAAGAAGTGGTAAAAGAAACCGCACCTATTGAAGATGTAAAAGCAGACTTAAAAGAAACTAAGAAGGTTCAAGACTTTGTTAGCGAGGGTATAGAAAAAAATGATAATATTGATATTTCTGATGTGGATTATACAGCGTCAGCAGAAAAATCAGTTGCTTACAACCCTTTTGCTGAAAGTGTAGAAGAGAAAGCGTATAGAACCCCAAAAATAGAAAGCTCTCCGATGATTGGGGAAATACAAGAGCCTATTTTTGAAAGACCATCTTTGTCTGATTTGATGAAAGATAATGAAGCTCAAGCAGAAGAGCAAGTTGGGTCAGAAGGAGGAGATGCTTTTTCTCAAGATGAAATTAGAGAGCTACCTTCAAAAGAGCAAGAAGATGCTGCAAAAGGGTTAGTTGAACAAGCACTTAATCTATATGGGCTAGGATGCAAAGGTTTAGCTTGGATGTCTAAGATTAAGGAGTCCAAAGTAGATAAGTTGGCAGAAGAGGGAGCTATTGATTTATCAATAAAAGTTCCAATTGATGCTTATACTGCTGTTTCTATTCCTCAAGTAATTCAAGGCTTTAACTCTGAAGTCGATGAAACTTTTGTAGTTACTGATGAGTTTAAAGACTCCGTAAGGCCTATTATGACAAGGGTATTTGTTAAAAGGGGTTGGGGTATGACCGATGAGCAGCAGCTAATGTTTGCTTTCGGTATGGATTTCGCTCAAAAGGGAGCTGTATTAATGCAGCTTAAAAAACAAGGGGATATGCAAATTCAAAGATTTGTTGAGATGACTGATATTGCTAGAGGTAGAAATGTAAACTTTACTCCTCCTCAAGCTAGTCAGCCGACACCTAGTTCAGAGCCAACTAAAGAAGTCGTTGATGAAGAACAAGTGCTACAAAACAATGTAGAGAGTTCTATGGTTGAGTCTCAAAATCCCGATTTAAAAATGAATTTAGATGACCTTAGCCAAATAGATGTAGATAATGTATAAAACTAAAAAAATGGAAATAGAAAAAGAGATGCCAAAGGAGCAAAATGATTTTCAGCAAAAACTAAATATTCAAAATGCTTATGTGGAAGTTTTAAAAAATTACCACACAGACTTATTGGAAAAAGTTAAAAAAACTAAGAAGGGTTATCAACGCTCTAAATTAGAAGTTGATTTATTTGAACTTGCACAAAAGTTAGATGCCAATGTTAACACTCTTAGAAACGCTGTAAAAGAATACAATGATACTTATGAAGTTAAAAAATAATTAAAATGAGAGAACCAAAGTTAGGAGTAGCTGTAGGTAAAAAAGGGATAGGTAAGTCTTACGCAACTGAAGAGCTTATGGCAAAATATGTCAAAGGCAATGCAAGTGCTAAACCTAGAAGAGTGCTTATACTAGATGTAAACGATGAATACGAATTTGTTAAAGCTATAGCAATTAGTGATATTGCTGTTTTTAGTTTACACCCTAAAATTGAAGCAAGAAGAATTAGACCTTATAATGCAGATGGCACCAAAATGGGGTTAAGAGATATTGCTGATGTTTTGTTTATGTGTTTAGAACACTATAGAGGCGGGCTACTTTTAATTGAGGATATAAATAAATATGTTTCCGACCATTTACCAAATGATGTGGTTGGTGCTATTTGTACAAATAGACACTCTGATTTAGATATTATTATGCACTTTCAATCTATTGGAAGGGTAACACCAAAGATTTGGCAAAACCTAAATTGGATTAGATTTCATAAAAATTCAGATAGTGTAGAGCGACACCAAAAGAAATTCCAAGATAAATATGAGTTCTTAAAGATTGCAGAGATAATGATTAACGAGCAATACTTTGAGGGCAATGAAAGATTTCACTTGTATGTTGATTTAGATAAAGAGCATATTCTAGGGGAATATTCTCCCAAAATGATGAAAGATGCTATTGATGAGTTTGTTGCTGAAAACTACAACAAGATTATTAAGCCTAAATTAAATCGCAGAGATGATTATGGTAAAGTAATTTCAAATCCAAAAAAAGTAACAAGGGAAGTTAAAGATAGGTATTTCAAAATGTATAATGGTAATTTAAAAAGAGGTTATGATGGGAAGCGATGATTTGTTTTACGGAAATTTAAACTTGAGGCAAAAAGAAATAATGAATGACTTGATGCCAAAGTATAGCGATGTCGTTGACCACTTTACTGCTTATGAATTTATATATCCAAACAAAAACACAACCTATAAAGAAGTTGTAGAGCTAAATAATAGGGTAAGACAAGTAAAAGATTCTCCACTATTAAAAGAATATAAAGCTCAAGATATTAACTTATGGAAGTATTTAGAAAAAATATCTTTGGATTTTGGTTTAAGCAAATCTGATTACAAAATAATTTTGAATTTTATACAATCGGAAATAGCTCCAATAGTAATATCTTTAAAAGATTTTTGGAATAGAGCAAGACCTTATCAGTATGCTTATGTTTTTGAGTTAAACTACCATCCATACCCTACAATATCGGGGCATTCTGCTTCCTATCCTTCGGGTCATACTATAGAGGCTGAGGTGTGGGGTTATTTATGTAAACAAAAGTTGCCTAATAAAAAATCTAATATTGACTCTGTAGTAAACACTATAAATGAAAGCAGACTAAATTTAGGTGTTCATTTTACTAGTGATATATATTTCTCAAAAGAAGTTTTTGACTATTTAGTAAAAAACAACTACTTAACGGAACAATCATAATACTTTTAAACCTTTGCTAGCTCTAGCATTAAGGCATATATTACCCTTCTGTAACGACTATGTTACATAGAACTATCATAATTATTTATAATTTTGTAATCGAGTTAGTTTGTACTAGCTTATTTAACGAGTTACAAATTTTTAAAACATATTGTTATGAACGCAAAAATGATGGCTTTCGCTACTACAGCAGTTGCAGTAATAGCGGGTATCTATGTTTACAACGAATTCATCGTAAAAACAGAAGATGAATCAGTTGAATTCGGTGGTAGACGAAGAAGAAGATAATTAATAATTTAAAATTTCGATACAGATGAAAATGAGTAAATATTTTTCAGATGCTCGTAATACAGCGAATGAATCCTTCGACTCTTTTGGAGGTGGTTCTGAATTTTTGAATGCAAGCGGAGGTTCTTCTGCGGGTCTTGGTGGAGCAACATCTCAACCATACATTCTTAATGTTGTTAATGGTGCGGCACCCGTACTTGCCAATGTGGTAGTAGGTGGAGCATACACTAACATTTCAGCAGCCAATCAAGGTAATCCCGCTGCAATTACGATTTCTGTAGGTATCTCAAATTTGACTTACTTGGAATTCTTATACCAATCAATGAACAAGCCTTTCGTTTGTGCGATGACTTATTTGTCATCAACTAATGCTGCTCAAGTATTAGAAACACTTACGATTAAGCAAAAGGACATTAATGGTAATGAATCTCAAAAGACAATTGTACCTACAATCGACCCTTATCAGCAACAAACTAATAAGGTAGCTATTGCATTTAACTATAAAATTGATGGTTTTACATCTCTTACTATAGCTTCTATGCTTGCTAACGCTACTTTATCTCTATACCTATACCCTTCTGAGAATGTGGCTACGGGTAGAGCTTTAACGGGTGGTAATGTTGTGAAAGGATTTAGTAATCCCGACCTTGTTAAGAAAGACCAAGTTTCTGTGGTTTCTGCCCCTTCGGCAGCTCCCGCTCTTGGAATGAATTCAAGACGCTCTTCGATGAGAAGAAGAAGATAAGCTAAATCCCTTTGGGAAACAGCATTGATGAAGGTGGAGGGCTGATTGCCTTCCGCCTTTTTTAATTTTAAACAAAAAAGATATGCGAATTACATTATATGATTACTTAGCTAGTTCAGTACCCTCTGAATGTATTAGTGTGTTAGAGCAATTTGATATTCCAAGTACTCAAAATGAAAATGAGTTAGTAGATAACTTAAAATATTTTGTAAACACTTATGGTCAAGATGCTTTAGATACTTTAGCTGATATTCATCCCGATAGAGACCTAATTGTTGAGGTTGCTGAATTGTCAACACCTTACAATGGTAAATCCGATAGTGAATACTTAAATGCTACGGGTTCTATTTCAATGGAGAGAATAGGAAATATAGAAAAAACATTAATGGGTAATAGCACCCCTACTATAGATAATAATAATATAGATAAAACTGATGTGCTTTTAGGAATTGGAGTTGCACTACTTACAGCAACACTATTTAAAAGAGATTAATTATGAGGGGAGGAAGTTATACTAGAGTAAAACCTACTGACTTAAGTAAGTCTGAAGTAGCTGCGATTGTTCAAGTAAATTCTCTATTGGAGTTTTTACAAGAAAACCATCCTTCCACATTAGAGTCCATATTTAGAACAAGTGCTTCAGAATATGACTTAAGAACATTAGCACCACATAAACTAACAAGTTTATTTATAGAAGAGCAATACAATGCTCAACAACAAGGTAAAACACCTTTTGAGTTTGCGGGTTCTATAATAAACTTAATTCCAAATGGTCAGCAGATAGAATATGCTGAAGAGTCATCGAAAACTGCTGTAAGACTAAAATCTATGGGAGTTACTAGAAGTGATTGCTATAACTGCGATTGTGGTTTTTGGTTAACCGCACTTAATCAAAGTGACCCTTGTGCTATTGCTTGTAATACAGATGAGTGTGCGGGTGGCGGTGGAGAGTCTCTATTTTGTATAGATACTGCGGCAGATAATTACGCAGAATTTGGAGAGTGTGATTACGGAAGTGGATTTATGAACTTTCTAAATGGTGCGGTTGATTTTATAGGTAATATCGGAAACGCTATTGGTTGGGATAATATTTGGAATTCTGTTTGGTCTGCTGAGGCTGATGATGATAATGGTACTCCTAACCCTTATCAATTACCCGATGATGTGGAAGAGGATGAAGGTACTAATTGGGGTACTATTGCTTTAATTGGTTTAGGTGTTGTAGCAGTTGGGGTTGGTATTTATTTTGTTGTAAGAAAAAAATAAATTATGTGGGCTGAAGATTATTACTCAGCTAATGCAAGAAGAGAAGGTACTTCTGTTAAGGCTAATGATGTAGAGCTTGATAAAGAGTTTACTGAGTTAGCAAGAGCTTCGGTACAAGGAGATTTGAGTAGAAGTATGTTAGAAATTAATAAACCCAATATAAGTGCCTTAATGGTTAGTTGCATTATTGGTGCGGGTGTTGGAATGTATTTAGGTAAGTCTCCAATTATATTTGGATTAATTGGAGGTATAACGGGAAGTATAATAATTAAAATGGAAAAGCAATGATGACTGCAAATCAACTTTATAAGACTTCGGGAAGCGACTTAGCTTTTAAAGAGTGGTTGAAAAGAGAACAATTAAAGGGCAACTTGAATGTTGAAGAGAAAAAAGAGTTTCTAAATGCGGGTGGCAATCCAAGACAAGTTCCTACAGATGCAGAGCTTTTAGCAGAAGCAGAAGAGGCTTTACAAGTACAATTAGCACAATCAGCAGAAGAAAGTAAAGCCAAATTTAGAAGAGGTATTTTAGTTGGAATTTTAGTAGGAGTTGCGGGTAAAGTAATTTTTGATAAGTTTTATAAAAAAGCATAATGGTAGTTGAATATCCACTTTACGGAGAAAGCTGTACTCTTGCTATAACACTATATAGTAAGAGTTCTTCTGATTTTACACTCTTTGTAGGAGATGTAGAGGATGAAGGTGTGTCTTTTACCGATAGGAGCGGAAAAGTTAAAGGTGGAGAGTCAACTTACTATGTAAGGATGCCAATATGCCCCGATGTAGCGTATATAGAATTAGAAAGCAACGCAGACTCTGTAGATATAGTTGATATTGAGGTGTTAGAGCTTCCAACAGATTATAGCAATCCTTTGTTTAAAAGAGCAGATGTAAATTCATTTATTGATTTTGCTGAAGAATTTAGTTATACCGCATCTCATCTAGAGACTAATGCAGAATATAAATCAGATGATGATATGTTTACCATTAGTTATCTGCCAAGAATAATTAATTCTGAGGGTAATGTTGAAGAGACTCCCGCAAGAATTAGCCAACAAAGTGGTTTGATTGAGGTAAGTAAAGCTGATTTTTTAAGATATACAATACCGATGAGGTTGGCTATATTGCTTCACGAGTTTGCTCACTATTACTTAAATGTAAATATGGAGGATGAGGTAGAGGCCGACAAGAACTCATTGATACTTTATATGGGATTGGGTTATCCAAGAATAGATGCTTACAATGTGTATTTGGATGTGTTTGAAAGCACTCCGACTCCGTTGAATAAAGAAAGGTATTCAGCTTTGCAAAAGATGTTTCAAAAAAATTATATAGCATAAAATGGCAAATTATATAGACAGCTTAGATAATCCTATTTTATGTGATAGCACTCCAAATTATGATGGTTGGTTTATTGATAATTATTGGATAGCGACTGATTGGATAACTTGGCATAAAAAGTTAAAAGAGGATTGTGGTTATACTCAAGAGCAAGCAAATGCTAAAATCGAGCAAGCGTGGACTGATAGAGGAACTTTCGGACACGAATGGTTTTTTCAATTTGATGAAGATTTTAGAGATTATTTTGAAGGAGAGGGTATGAATTTTAGCTCTTTAGCTAATATAGTTTACACAGCGGGTAAGGGTTCTGAAAATATAATTAGTACTGCGGGTAGCTTAACTTCTATTTTGAAGATTGCAGTTCCCGCTTTGGTAATTGGTGCGGGTATTTTTTACGGAATTAAGGCATATAAAGAGCTTAAATAATGAATAGAGGTTTAAAAATAGCATTAATTTCTTTGGGCTTGATAACTAGCGGTGTTGTTTTGTTCCGAATACTTGGAGGTAAAAAACTCGAAGATAACGGAAAAAACATACTTGAAACTGAGGAGCAAGAGCAAGAAAACACTACGGGTGCAAACGCAATTGTGGTTGGAAATATAATATACCCTAGCGGAGATTATGTAAATGTAAGATACTCAGCTATGGTAAACAATGGTTGGATAAATAATATTATGATGGAAGTGCAATCTCCAAACGCAATTGGTGTGGTAGAAGATATTGTAGTGGCTGATGGTCATACTTGGTATAAAGTTCAGCTTAATCAAGATTTAACTGAAAATGCGTTTGGCTTTGTAAGGGCAGATGTGGTAACAAAAAATATATAATTATGGGATGCGGATGTGGTTCAAGTTTTAGTGGTAAAACTCAAAAAAAATGTTCTTGTGGTAGAAACGAGGGCGGTATGTGTCAATGTAATAAAAGAAAATTAAACGCAAGTGGTAAACAATATCCTTGTCGAGATATATATGGTGGTATTTATTATAGTGATAAACCTTGTGTAAATGAATATGGGGTTGCTGCTAAACAAGGTGGAAATGGTTGCCAATTTCCTTGTTATCCTTGCCCTAATGGTAGGGGGTGTTGTGGTGTAACCGATTATGGTAGTTGTAGCGACCACTCTCCTAAACAAGCTCAAGGAGTTTCTCCTAAAGCAAAAAGCAGAAAAGATAGAATGATGAACTTTCATCATAGTAAATCTAACTTTAGTTCAAAGCAAGTGGGATTTGAAGATGTAAGGTCTAGGTTTAATGCTTTTATGGGTGTTACTCCACAACCACAAGTAGATATTAAAAAATATAATATTCCACAAGATGAATACTATTCTTATAACGATTACTATTCGGGTATGGGTGGAGCTATGAGCGGTGGCTTTAAAACACAATGGAATAAAAATAACGACTTAGAAGTGGAATTTTAAATAAAACAAAAATGGGTAGACATTTAAGAAATGCAACAGCCATTAGAGTAAATAACTTTAATGCACAAAGAGGGGCAAACTCAACTTGCCAACAATTTAATGGTGGAACTATGTTTGAGTCAGAGCAAGGTGTTTTTAGTGGTTTTCAAGGAAACAGCACCAATACTGATGGAACTTTTGCTTTCGCATCTGTACCACAAGGATTTTCAAGAGCATCGGGTATAATTGGTGGTGGATGCCCAAGTGGGTGTACTCCTTGTTTAATTGGAGGAGGCTGTTGTGAAGGAGGTTATGGAAATGGTGCAAAATGTAGTGGTGCTGCAAAACAAGTAGCTGTAGCTAAAGCTATGGGTAAAAATTGTCAAGATGGAACACAATGTGCTGTCGGAGAGACTTGTAGAAATGGAGAATGTGTTCCTTTTAGAGCTGCTGATGCAAGAAAAAAGAAAACATACAGCACACAAGCAGATGCACCCGCAGCAAAACAGACAAGTTCGGGTTGTATCAAATCACAATGTGGTTCAAAACACCCTAATAATTATAATTGCTATGATGGTAATGGTAATAATGGTGGATGTGGATGTAGTGATAAAGCAAGTGGTAGATGTATGAAAGGTGGAGGTGGAGCAAGGATTTACACAGATGCCGAAATTATGGCTGACATCCGAAGAAGTGGTAGGAAAGCTCCAAGAACACTCGCACCTATGAAAAGAAAAGCTCAAGGTGGCTCTCCATCATCTGATTTCTTTAATTGCCCCGAAGGAAAATGTTGGGGTGGTAAAAAGTGTGTTCCTTGTACTGATGGAACACCCGATTCTTATGCCTTTGGCGGTAAAGATGTTTACGCAAGAAACTTTGGCGGTGGAAGCGTTTATTCTAGAAACTTCGGAGGAAAGAACATATTCTAAATGAATAAAGGAGCTAAAATAGTAGGATATGGTTTGCTTGCGGGTGGAGTCGCAGCAGCGGTTTACTTTATAAGGCAAGCTAGGCTTTTAAAAGATATATGTGTTAAAAGCACCTATTTTGATTGGAATGCTGTAATATACGATATTGGTAAAAATGTTATCAATGGAGACCCGTTAGATATTGATGTTCCTTTTGATTTAGAGCTTAGTAACTCTTCTAATATAGATATTGAAATTAAAGAGGTAGATTTAGAAATTAGGGCTAATAATATAGTTGTTGGTAGAGTTTTTTCTGACACTATTCAGAAAATACCTAAAAAATCATCTGCTAAACTAGAAATATTAATAGAAGCAAACCCCGACTTAACACAAGCTGACATAACAGAATTATTAGGTAGCGGTCTGTTAGGAGGAACGGGATTAGGCAATTTATTGGATAGTCTAAATGTAATCGATTTAGATAATGATATTGTTTTCGCTGTAGATGGTAATATTAAGGTAAAAGCATCTATATTTGAAACTTATAACTTCCCTTACTTTATGAGAGCTAGTGTTGGCGAACTCTTGGAAGAGCAGAGTGGTAAAGCAAGTGAAGGTTGTTAATAAATAAAAACTAAAAACCAAAAAAAGGATGAGTATTGTAAAAAACAAAGCACATAAGATTTTATCTAGTGCTTTAATTGATGTCAGTAAAAAGGAAAAAAGTAAAGTTATGGAAGTGCAACTGCTAGTTAGGTACTACAAAGGTTCTCCTTCTTTCTTTGCTTTGAAGGATTATAAAAATGATTTAGGTCATTTGCCTCTAAGAGACTTATATCCTTCTTGGAAAGATGTATTCGGTATAAGAGACCAAATACCCGTTTTCTTGGCTAACCTAATAAATGATGTTAGTAGTGAGTCAAGCGTAGCTGAAGAAGATGTAATATTGATTATATCTCCTTTTGATGAAAAGGCAAGTAAACTTTTTGTTACAGCTTATAAGGATGGAAAAATATTGAAAAATATGACTTGGCAAGAAGTTTTTGGAGAAGAGGCAATGATGAGAATGATGGCAAAACAATAAGATATGGGATTAGTATTTACAAAACAAATTTCAAACTCCACCTTTGTGTGTGGAGCTGAAGATGGTATAAGACAAATTTCTGTTAAAAATAGTAGTACAACTGCTCAAGATATTACTATAGTGGGTACATTAACTTTTAACGGACTTACATCTTCTGCTGTAACACTAAAGCAAGGAGATATTATTACCCTATCTAGTCAAACTACCATTTCGGGTGTAACAATAACCTCTGCTTCGGCATCCGCTTTAGCAGATATAATAGCAAGTCAGTAATAGTGAAAGAGGAGATTGAAGATATAGATGCAGTTTCTTTAAAAAGAAGAAGGGGTGGAGAAAGGCCATTTGGTCGAACTATACCTACCGCAAGTGCCACTAATGATGATAGTGTGTCGCTTCGGGTAAACAACTATGCTTCAGTTGCTCAAGATGTTCAGTTATTTAATGGATTAGGAGATAATGCTATAACTAATTTCAATAACGATTATTTCAGAAAATCTCAAGACCTTGATACTTCTGATTGGGGAGGACAATTTTTAGATGTGGTAGGAAATGTTTGGGTAAACGATGGCAAAACTCTACCATACGCTTTTAATGCTGTTGTTCAGCTACAAATAGTTTACTCTTATGGTGCGGGTACATTGGTTCAATTAAGTACTCAAGTAGGAGAGCCAATTGATGCTTTTTTATTGCGATTTACTGAAGCCCTCAGAGCCTCAATCGGAAACCCCGACTATAATCTGCTAGATATGTCAACACTAGGCAGCAGAATACATTATACTAGTACGGGGTGCAATGTCGACCTAATTCAATACAATGTTGTTTTTGGAGATGCTCCTCAGTTTGTAAGAATTACGGGATTTTTCCCTAATCCCGCTCCAATAGGAATGGTATCAACTAGGGTTTTTTCTTTTAAACTTAAAAATCCTTTACCTACAAATTGGAATGTTATTATAGAGATTTATGACCTTTCTGCTCCAAGCCCTTCAGTATTAAACGGAGATGATAGCTATAAAAGTTTTGTAAACTCTTTATTAAATCAAGATTTAAGAGTAGAAACCTTAAGAAAATATTCCAACAACGCATCTCAAGTAAACGAAGTTCTTGAATGGGAGTCTTACGATGTTGATGGTACAATTCAAAACTTATCTCAAACTGAGGTTATTGACCCTTATCAAGCTCAACCCGTTACAATTGATGAAAAATACGAAGTTGTTATAGATGGTCAAGTATTCGCTACTATTAAAATGTTAGCGGGAGAGTATCTAGAACTTACATTTAGCTATGAAACAGCGGGTGTTACAAATTACGAAGAGGTTAAAAGGCTAGATGAGGTATTAAAAGAGCAAGGTATTATTCTTGAAAGCAAAGAGGCTGAAGCCGCTTTACAAGAGCAAAAAGAAACAGAAGAGGCTTTTTTAAATTTTACAGCCCGAATGAATGATAAAAATAATTACAAACATATTACACTAATTGCCCTTTTAATTGGGTTTTATCTATTAAATAAATAAGGTTATGGCACTAAAAGGTTTTAAAAACGAACATAATAACAGATTTAGCAACGCTGATGGCGATGGAAGGGATGGCACAAAAGCTGATGATACTTCATCTCTATTAGATGGTATGCAAGGTGTTGCTTCCTTTCAATCATTATCCTCCTCTAATGCTTTTGGTGGAGACTACATTTTTGATGTATATGATGATGGGCAATACTATATATTCGTACCTCGA
>TARA_R110002012_G_scaffold83682_2_pt1 | contig 13285 bp, 18 predicted proteins | sample TARA_R110002012 | Tara Oceans TARA_R110002012 (sample SAMEA4396515) | marine metagenome | biome: Westerlies Biome; feature: [DCM] deep chlorophyll maximum layer (ENVO:01000326); material: water (ENVO:00002006), including particulate matter (ENVO:01000060) such as... | depth 40 m
TATCATTCCATAATTTACAGATAATTTATCAACCTCACCTGATTGAGAATATTGATTAACCATATTAATCATATTATTGTGATTTAGAACCTTACAAGCATCATAGTTAAGTGTGAAACCTTTGATTTTTGTGTGATACTCACCATCATCAGTTTCATAAGAATAATTTTTAGGACCGCCAGATATAAATGTTCCAATCATTTTAGTTCCATCTAACTCATCAGTCCATTCTCCAAGAAGGTCTCCAAGAGGTAATTTTTCATTACCTTCACCTTGTGGTTTATCATTATCATATACATATACTAAACTATCTGTATCGTGATATAATACTTGTCTATTTAATTTATCAAGACCATAATAGAGACGCATTCTTGCGGAGGCGGTTGTAAAAGAAGCAATTGCTATATTAGTATTAAAATTACTTTCTACATTATCATCGGTCATTTTATAAGATATTTCTACACGTTCATCATCTATAAAAAAGAAAGATTGACTCGTATATTTATCATTAAAAACAATATCATTCCATTTTGTTTTATCACTAATGATTTCAGTTTTAGGCATATTACTCCGCTGACCGAACTTACCCCAGAGACTATTTAAACAAAGTTTAGCAATTGCTCTCATACCAGCATTAAACTTAATTTTACTATAATCTAATTGTATTCCTTGTTGTTCTTTGTAATCAGCGATATATTTTAGTTTATCATCTTCTGTTTTACACCAATCAGGAAACCCTGACGCTTCTTGTTTAATTTTAAGAAACTTTGAAACATAAGGTTTAAATAGGTCTCTACTTGTCTTTTGGAAATGAAAAACTTTGTGTATCTTTTTTATCTTATAACCTTTTTCAATCGCTTTATTTAATTCATTAGTCGCCCATACACCACGTTTATCTTGTAAATCAAAAAGTAATTTTTCACCCTTACGAGCAAGAACAGGAAAATATAAATCTTTAGGACACACAACATCACAATCAACAAATCCAAAATAGTTTTTAACATCTCCAAAGTTTTCTGTAATTATTTCAGGGTGTCCTAATGGGTATTCATCATAATAATTTACAGATGGATATAGAGATGTAATATCGCTGTAAATACCTTCTTCATTATCTTTAAAATCATATTTTAGTTTAATAGCATTTGTTCTTCCACCGAAGAAAGATTTTCGTATGAACTCTTGGTCTTCATAATTAAATATAGCAATTTTTTTATCTGTGAAAACCTGTTTAGTTGTTCTTGTAATAAAATCAGTTAATTCATCTTTATCACCACTTTCTTTTATATTCCAATAATTAGTATTATAGTGAGGAACAATATAATTACCTTTAAATATCGCCATACATACAGATGCGATAGTAGTATATCCAAATGGGTCAATATCAGCAACTTCTAAATAAGTATCTCTAAATATCTCACAAGAACGTCTCAAAATATCAACATCACTAATACAATAAGTTTTAGTTTCTTCTCTGTGATTCCAAATGTAATTATTTTCTATTTTGTCGTCATACCATTTTAAAAACTCTTTACGTGATTTAGTATCCATTTGATTGGGTTTAAAAAATCTACGTTCAGGCATCTCTCCAATATAATCAAAATTATCAGCAGAATTAAACCAATAAGGATAGAAACCTTTTTTTAGTTCTTTTATACCAAAAGTTTTTGGAAAAGATGCTAATTTTTGTGTGATGAAATTAAGACTATCAACAAAACGTAATTTTAATTCACCTGATACAGAAAAGGTCATAATTTTACTACCAGCATATATTGTAAAAGGTTTGTAAGATGTATTTTTGTAAATCCATTTCATAACTAATTGGAAATCATAACCTCTTCCGTTGTGAGCGATAAATGTATAATGATTGTGTTTTTCCTGAAACGCCCAATCACAAAAATCTTCTAATGATTCAAAACAATTACTCTCCTCATACTCACCATCAGGATTAATATTATTGTGATATTGTGCTACACCATAATTTACAACGTGATTATCAGCAGATATAATATCACACTCAAAATCAAAATAAATATATTTTTCAGAGGGTTGTTTGTATTGTTTCGGCATCATAAAACATTTGTGGTTTTCTTCATTACAAACACATTTACAATTACCACAAACAAAATCTCCTGCTTTGTGTGTTGCTCTTGGCTGCTTTTCTTCATATAATAATTTACCTGTTGTTTTACATTTATATATAGTATCACAAGCACAAGCGGATTTACCAAATGCTGTTTTGTGATTATTGAAACACATTTGAGAGGGAAAGTTTCTATTACAATCTTTACAGGGGAACCAATCACGTTTTTCACTAAAATCAATACCAATACAATCACAATCCCCACGAGAACAAATATTACATTTATATATACATTTGTGTTTTTGAGATGTATGAGTTTTTTTACATTTATGACAAAAATACGTTTTAGCAAAGAAACCTGCTATTTTATTACTATTAATTAAATCATAATGATTACCTATCTTGTATAAATAAATATTTTCTTCTTTAACCTCATAATCATCACTATCAACACAAGGATAAATAACATTATTAAACTCATTACCATCAATAATAGTAATAGAACAATCTAAATATTTCTCAAATTGTCTTATAGTATCAAGAGTAGCAATTTCAGGTTCAATACCTGCTTTATTATATAATTCGTGTGCTAATTCTGTCTGTATTTTACGTCCTTCTCTAATTTGTTGTTTTTTAGGGTGTTTATCTCTTGCTGCTATATGACAAACAAGGCATCTTCCTAAACACAAATCATCATCATTTTTAATAGGTAAAATAGATTTCTTTTGATACATATTACTATTTCTATTTATTTCTTTTCCTCTACCAGCGACAGCACCAGATGAAACTTGGATAGAAACAGAAGCACCATTACTTACAGAACCACCAAAATTAGTATCTTCTATCATCTCATCAAAATCATAATTACCTGTATCATTAAGATATTGTGATTCAAAATCTTCTTTAGATAATAATTTACTACTTATAAATCCTTGGTCTGTTTCTATAATTACTCTCATTTTATCTTTAGAACCTACACTTTTAATTTTATCATTAATAGCGTAAGATAATCCATCATTAATATTTGTATTATTTAATCCTAAATCTAACTCGTAGAATTGTGATTTATGACCGAACTTTTTGTAAGTTTTTTCACTCTGTAATTTAAGTGATGGTGGTTTAGATTTTGTATTAAAATCCTTAAAAGTATTTGGCTGCTTAAACCTTAAAATATTATATCCTGACTTGGACTTTGAACCTTTACTGATAAGATTTTCTATATTAGCATTTTTCCTTAAACCCAGTTCTTTTCTAAATATAACAGGGTCTGTTGTTTTTATAGTTTTATTTGTATCTTTATTATAACCAACATAGAGAGGATTAATCTTTTTCTTTTTACCAGTTTTCTTATCTTTTTTAAAAAGAACACGTGAAACATCTTTTTTACTTGATTTGATATACTTATCAAGAAGAGTAGTGTTTGCCGAAGCAGAATTAATAATAGCAGAAGATTTTTTCGCAACCGAAGCAGAAACTTTACCAACCATTTTTATACTTATACTTATATTTTATTTTTGGTAAAATGCGTTTATTATTTCCGCCAAAAAACAAATGAAAAAATATTAATCAAAAAAATAAATTACAGACAAATGAATAATAATTAATTTATTCCAAAGGGGTTTCTTCTATAGGTTCAACAGGTTCAGTTTGTTTTATTGCCCCAATCTTTTGTAATTCTATTGTAGGATAAAAACTTATAGTATTCTTTGTTTTGTTTCTACCACCATCTTTTAAATCAACAATTTTAGAATAAGGCAAATTAGTTTCATTAGCAATATCTCTTAAAGAACAATAATTTTTATCAATAATAACAAATCCTTTATCAGGATAATATACTTTAAATCTCCAACATTCTTTTTTAGTTTTACAATCTTTTGTTCTTCCCATTTATACAAAGAACAAATATAAAAAAATTAATTATTTAAACAAATTAATTAAATGAAATAAGAAAACTACCTTTTCTAACTTCAACAGGTATATGAACAACTCCTTTCTTTTTTAAATACGATTTTCTACTATTATCTTTAATCTTATCTTTATTTTTTAAATAATATTGTTTAAAATAATCCTTTTTATTAATTTTCATTTTATACTTATATTTAGAAAAAAATTATACTTAAATATCAATTAAATCTTCAACAGGGAAAAATACATATTTATTTAATTCAGGTCGTCCCCTGTCGCATCTACCACCAGTTTTTATTTCAACAGGATTATCTTGAGGTTCAATAAAACTTAATTTATCGGTAAAATTAAAACAATAAATAATTCTATTACCTTGTGATAATAATTCTAATCCAATTTTATATTTACCCTCACCAACCATCGTAGTAGGATACTTATATTTTTCATTTCTTCTTGATTTTAATTCAATATAAATATTTTCACCAATATAATCAAAACGAGCAGATGTAGCAGTTTTTTCTAATTTAACACCAAAATGTTCTTCTAATTTAGGTTTAATTATATCTTCTTGTTCTAAACCAAAAGTAAAATCTTTTTGAAACTTTTTATTTTGAAACTTTTTAACCATTCTTATACTTTAACAAATATAATAATTTAATTTATTTAAACGCAGCTTTGTAATATTTCACAATATTTTAGATTACCTCTTGATTTAATAAGTTGGTGATAATAATTACTTATAGTTTGTGGTTTCTCTTGTATAAGATAAGATACTTGTTTGATTGTATTTAATTCTAATACTTTAAATACATTTTGTTTATTTTCATCAGTAAATAATATCAAAAACCATTTTTTCATTATAATATATATAATATTTTATTCTCTTCTTTTTAACTTAATATAACCACCCTTAAAAGAATGATAATGAAAATATCCATCATCTCTAAAATATATTGCGAATTTCTTTTGATATTGATATGCTCCAAGTTTTGTTGATGTTGATAATAAATGAGGTTCATTAATACTTTCTGCTGTATTTGTATTAGCATCACCACTTTCTAATAAATCTTCTTGTGTATAACGATTAATAGCATTACCTAAACCTAATTGGTGAGGGCATCTAACTTCAATTTCAGTATTATATGGATTGTGTGAATATTTATTAGCAATACTTACATCACTAAAATTAAGGACATCTCCATTAATATCAGTTGCTCTACTAATAATTTGCGAATGTTCTTTATTGTCGTAATATGCTAAATAATTATAAAATGTTGAAGATGGTGAATGTGGTAATGTATTATTTGTAAAACTTGTAGTATCACCTTTAATATCAACAAAATATCCAACAATTTCATAATCAGGTGGGATTTGAAATACATATATTAATTGATTTATATTCTTTGTATTTCCTGTTGTATTAGCAGATGTTTCAACCCAAGCACCAAAATTACTATTATTAAAATTACCATTAATAAGTAATTCATTATTTACAGGATTATTATATATTAATTTAGGAATAGTGTATCTCATACCATTACCTAAATTAGTTGTATCTTGTGGGTTTAATACTTGTATTTTATTAGGGTCTATATCAAGATAATAATATCCTCCTCTGTAATTTAGTGAGTTTTTAGCATCAGCAAATTCGCCATTACCTAATAAGTTTCTTGGAGTCCAATTGATATAATGTATATCTTGTAAATAAGTTCTTGGAGTATCTAAAACAAATTGATTAGAACTACTAATAGATATATTTGAAAGTCCTAAATGAAGGGAAGGTGAAGATTGACTATTAGTTCCTATAAGATAAAAACCAACCCTTTTTGCTAATTGTAAAAGTGCTAATCCTGCTTCTGTTAATGTATTTGTATTTGTAAAATCAATACCTCCTGTTAAATTAGGAAAACTAAAAGAAGTAAAAGAATCGTGTTGATTGTGTAATTGTATATAACCTCCGTTTGCGTTTGCTGAATTAGGTAAAGTTGGTGGAGATAATGCGGTGCTTGTAAATGATGTAGGTAAATTACCAAAAATGCCGTTCATATCACTAAATACAAAGAACAAACCAAAAGTAGCACCACCTTGATGAAGACCACCATTATTATTTGAACCTGTTATTATTTGATAATTTAATTTTTGTATATCTTTTAAATAAGAATTATATTGATTATAAAACGGAACATCTTTGCTAAAATAACCTGAATGAGAATTAGTGCCTTCTAAATAAAATGGTAAATAACCTACTTTACCTGTAAAACCACTTGATGGTGATGGTAGAGAAGCAAGGTTTCCATTACTTCTAACGCCCATATGAGATAGAATAGATGATGGTGATGCTATAAATGTATCTGTTAAAGTAGGAGTTCCACTAATATCTCTATAAGTATATCTATTATCTAAAAACCAACAACCACTAAAATATTGATTATTAAGAGTATCAAAATTGGAAATAGTATTGTGTAAAACTTCTGCTATAAAATTAGAACTTAATATAATATATTTTTTAACATCTTTTTGTCCTACTAATCCTCCTGATAATTCTATATTTGTAAATGATAAACTGGTTGCTGTTAAATTAGTAATTGTAGATGTTGTAAAATTACCTACATTACTTGTAATTGTTCCTGTTGTAGTTATATTATTAGAACCTGAATTAATATTATTACTTACAGATATATCACCTGAAATTGATTCTAATGTATTTGTTTTAGTCAAAAGTGCTTGAGAATTACCTGCTGTTGTAAATGAAGAACCCTGAATAATTCCTTGTGCTGTAATATTACCAGTTAAACTTTGTAATTCAATTTTTTCAACATTAGAAGTATCTTTACAAGTTATTATACCTGTAGAACCATCTGCTATAAATAAAGGTATAGTAGTTTCAGTTGAATGAGTAGCAATTAAATCACCACCTTTCGCCCAAATATTACCAAGAGAAGTAATATGTCCGTCATCAGCGGATAATTCTAACTTATAAGGAGCATTATTAGAATTAGGATACATTTGTAAATCACCATTATTTATACTAATAAACTTATGTGATGACCCCGCCCAATTTTGGAAATATTCTCCAACAACTTCAAGATTAGTATTTGCTTTAATTTGTGCTGTTGTTTCTAAATTATTACAAGTAATTTTACCAAGAGAAACTAAAGCACCAGACGCAGCCGCAATTGTTAATTTTGGATTACCAGTATTATCAAATACAGCAATAACACCTGTATGTAAAACCTGAAAAACCTTGTGTGTAGTTTGTCCTGTGTGATAAACAAGAAAATCATTTAAAACTTTAAAATTAGTTCCATCAATATCAACACCTTCTATTTTTGCTAATGAAGTAATATTACCATTACCTGCTAATGATAATTTTGTATTACCCAAAGGTGCTTGTAATAATATACTACCAGTTGTAATAATTGAAATATCATCTGTAAGCATACCACCAGTAATAGAATCATCAGAAACGGCAAATGTTTTCCATTCAGGTTCATTACTACTATCTTTTTGTAAAACTTGTCCTGCTGTTCCGCCGTAATCATTAAAAGTTAAAGACTCTGCTGATTTCTGTATATTAACTCTATCAAACTCTGCTGTATTTAAACCATCAATAGTTCTATCTCCAAATTGACTTCGTATCATATATATACTATTAGATATTTAAAAATATTATATAAAATCTTTACTTTTAATTGTAAATCTATCTTAAAGTAAAATATAAAATGTTTAAATAATCTAATAATATTATATATAAGTAAGTATAAATGAGTGGTGAAGAAGAAGAAGTTAAAGTTGAAAAAGAAGAAATAGAACCGCAGCCAGAACCTGAACCTGAACCTTTAAAAATTGAAGAAAAAGAAGATAAAGAAGAAATAATAGATAAATCTGTAGAAAGTGATAAACCTAAAAAGAAACGTGAAAGGACAGAAAAACAAAAAGCAGTATTTGAAAAAGCAAGGTTAAAAAGACAAGAAAATATACAGAAAAGAAAAGAAGAAAAAGAAGCAAGTAAAAAACCACGAGGAAGACCAAAAAAAGAAATTAAAGAAGAACCTAAAGAAGAAGTAAAACAAGAAAGTAGTGAGGAAGAAATTGTATATTACCGAAAACCTAAAGCACAAAAAGTTAAGAAAAAGAAAAAGAAAATTGTATATGTAAGCAGTAGCGAAAGTGAAGAAGAAGAAATTATTTATAAACCTAAACCTAAAACTAAACCTATACAAAAGAAAAAACCTATAACAGCAGAAGATTATTATACAAGTGAAGAAGAAGAAGAACAATATATAAATTATCAACAACCTTATCAACAAACTGAACCTTATAAACCTAAATCTATTAGTGATTTTTATAGAATTGTTTAAAAAATATATGTTATATTATAAATGAGAATAGGAGAAATAAAACCTGAAAAAACTATTAATATATCAAAGTTTGCGTTTAGTTGTGATGATATAGACCCTACAATTCCATCTCCATTACCACAGGCACTTAATTTCTTTTTATTAATCGCTGGGAGGGCAGGTTCAGGGAAAACTACTCTTATACTGAACCTCCTTTGTAAAAGAGGAAAAAATTATAATAAAAAGTTTGATAAAATATATGTTTTCTCTCCAAGTTTGGCGACGTTAAAACAAGACCCATTTGAAGAAATACCTGAAGACCAAAAGTTTATGGAATTAGATGAAGAAGTATTAGAAGCAGTATTAGAAGATATAGCAGGTTCAGGAGAAAAAGTTTTATTATTAATGGACGATGTTGTTAATGATATTAGAAAATCAACTAAATTACAAACAATAATGAATAGAATATTAATGAATAGAAGACATTTAGCAGGAGCAGGAGGTTCTGTATCTGTAATAATGACTACACAAGTATATAATAAAATACCAATACCTATTCGCAAAAACGCAACACAAATTGTCTTGTATAATACAAAGAATAAAAAAGAAATAGAAAATATTTTTGATGAACTGATACTTATACCAAAAAAAGAGTTTTTTGAGATAATGAAATATGTATTTAAAAAAAAGAAAGATTTTATGTATATTGATACTAATAAAGATTGGAATACGATGCTTCACAGAAACTTTAATCAATTAGATTTCAGTATTGAAGACCCTACTGAATCAAAAGAGTAATCTATTACCTTTACTAAAAATTGTAGAACATCTATCAGGTTCAGGTAAAACAGGTGTATTATAAAAATCACTCTTTGCTACTCTCATCTGTTCTTGTCTCTTTCCATATAATACAGAATCTTGAGGACTTAAACCCATACCAGTAGGCATTTGAAAAGGTTGTTGTGCGGCTATTCCACTTTTATTATATTGTCTTAATCTTGGAACTTCTTTACCATCTGCTATAATGCGTCTTGCTTTATCGTGAAAATCCTTAACAGAATCTCTATCATCGTGTCCTCTAACATACGCCATTTTATATATAAACTTATATTTTAATTTTATAAGATATTTATTTTTTATATTTTAACCAAATATCTTTATCAATTCTTCTTGAAGGACCGCCAAGTATAACACTCGCTAATCTCGCTAAACCCCAAGAATGTGCTGTTTGATTTGGTCTTGAACCACTACTATAATAAGCACCTTTACCTTTTAAAATTATTTTTTCTTGTCCTGTTTTAGTTATTATATTTTTGTGTATAAACTCTTTATCATTAATTTTTGTCTTGTATTTTTTCTCAAACTTTTCAACCCAACTACTACGTTTTGTAGGTGCTTTTGTTTTTGGTCTTTCTTTACCTTCAAAGATAGATTTTATTTGTTTCTTTCTATCTTCACCTTTTAAACCTTTTAAATAAGTAGAAGGAACAGATTTAGTTTCACCTTTATAAGTTATTTTAACCTTCTTTACCATTACTATAATATAATATATATTTTATTGTGCGAAGTTTTTTATTAATCTTTCTTCTTGTTTTGCTAATCTATTATATTTTCGTAATTGTGTTTTATTCATATCTTTAATTTTTTTACCAATTTTTTCTTTATATTGTGATGATGTTTCACCTGATATTTCTTGTTGTCTTGTTTTTGCGTAATCAATTCTACTTGCTAATCTATTATATGCTCTTTTTTGTTCTGCGGTCATATCTTTAATTTTAACTCCTAATAATTTTTTTAAATCTTTATGTGAAGCGAATTCTTTTGGTAATGTTCTTGGTCTTCCTAATTGTCCTTCTTTTTTATAAACTATCAATTGTGGAACACCATTAACATTTATTTCTTTTACCCTTTCTTTATTTACATTTACACCTTTTATATATTTACTTGTTTTTACAGATAATTTCTCATAGTTAGACATTTTATATTATAAATATACAAAATAAAGTCAAAAGTATAGTTAAAAAATATTAGTTAAAACTCACAACAAACTTACCCTTTTTTTGTTCTAATCCGTAATAATGTTTCACCTTTGTTTTTCCTTGTGCTATTTTCTTTTTATCTTGTTTAACTTTTTTCTTTGTTAATTGTGATAAATCACCCCAATTCCACCTCGCCATTATTTCAGTAATTTGTTCGGGTAATTGTGGAAACTCTTTTTTATACCATTCAGCACCTTCTTCAATTGTTTTAACATTCATAAAACTTAATTGATTCCTTTTATCATCTTTAACTTCATTATATTTTTTCATATATTCTTCACTTTCTTCAGGTGTTCTAATTTTTTCTCCAAGTTTTTCTAATTCAGTTTTTTGAGTTTTATTAGGAAAACAATAATCTACTTTATCTAATGGTGTTTGTTCTAATTTACCAAAAAATATTTTTTCAGTTCTTTCAATAGGAGCAACCATATAATTACAACTTTCATCATTAGTATTTAATTGATATATAGAATCTTTTTTTATTTCATTTTTAGACAATTCAATTTTTCCAGCAACCATTTTATACTATATCAATCATTTTTTTCTAAATTATTTAAATGTTGTTTTGCGATTACAATAAATAAATCTTCTTGTTCTGTTAAATTATCTTTAGTTTCTAATAAATTAACTAATTCTTCTATTTCTGTTTTTTGGTCTTTTTTAACTAATTCAATATAACCTAAAATAATTACAGGTGTTGATATAATTAATCCAATAAATCCTAACGCATATCCAATCCAACTCATATATTATAACTTATATATTTTTTAATAATATTTAATAAACTAAATATTTAATTGCTTTTGATTTTGGTTTTTTCTTTTTTGGTTCAGCAAATATACCTGTTTTATTTTTCTTTGCTTTCGCCAATCGTTTTCTATCTCTCGCAAAATCCCTTTTCATTTTCGCCATAAATGAAGCGTGTGTTTTATCAGTCATTTGCCTTCCCATTTTATAATATAAACAATATTTATTTTTTATCTTTTTTACCTTTACCTTTTTTACCTTTTTTAGCAGGTGCTTTCTTCTTCTTCTTTTTACCACCACCCATCTTTGATTTTAAAATACCTTCTAATAAAGCAGCAGGTAAAGCATCGTGTTGTTTCTGTGTAAGTAATCCATCTTTTACTGCTTTACTAAACTTGGAGTGTTGTTCCTTCGTCATCGCTTTCATTTTTTATAATATACTTAATATAATTTTTTAACAGGTTTGTGAATCTTTTTCTTTTTAGGTTTTGCTTTTTTCTTTTTAGGTGGTTTGCGTTTTTCAGGTTGTCTAAATACTTTTCTTGGGAAAACATCTCTCATATCTGTATAGTGTATTTTATTTACAGATGGTTTTAATTGTAATGATAATCCATCAGGCAATCTTCCAGTTTTCAAAAAATCTTGTAATGAACCCTCTTCATTAGACATTTTATACTTTATAGTATATAAAAATTATAATAATAAATAATAAATTAATTTAGAAGGTATTGTATGTCTTAAATCTAATCTATTTATACCTTTGATATTTAATTTAGAAAAAGGTAAGTGTTTATTATCTACAATTTTACCACAAGTTTTATCACACAAACAATTAACTAAATCTTCTTTATTAGTCCATATACGTGTTCTTTTTCTTATATACCAATCAAACATACAATAATCAACATCTATATAATTTAAATCTTTCATAAACTCTCTACTTTTTAATTTTCCAGTTTGTGGATTTTCTATATACCAAATACAAGGTGAAAAATAATCAATTATTTCTAATGTTTTTTTAACCAATTTATCAGCAGCCTCTAAATCACAAACCTTTTCAGGACGACAATAATTCATACAACTATATTCATCACAAGGTGGAGACGCCCAAACGATACTAAAATAATCTTTTGGATATACTTTATAATCCCATTCTAAAATATCACAAACAATATCTGCTCTTTCATCTAAATCTAAACTAATAACATTCCAACCAATCTCTTTACAAACTTTTCCAATACTACCAGTTCCTGAAAATAATTCCAAAACATTCATTTAAAATAATTAACATTTTATTTATTTTAATTTAAACCTTTTCTTGAAATCCTTTAATGATGCGTCAAAAGTAGATTTATTCCAAAGTATCCATCTACTTAATGCTCCTGCTGTATCAGGTTTAGTCCAGTTTTCACGAGGAAAATGACGTTTTAAATATCTTTCTTTTCTTTTTATATCTCCGTGTATTGTAAAATCACTCATACCTTTCGCACCAAAATGTATTGTTTTCTTTTTCTTTAATTTACTATCTGTAAATAATGCTTTATATTTTTTATCCCTTTCACTTTTAGAAATAATAACTTTATCAAATCCCATTTATTATATTGTATATATTATAAAATGAAAGAATGTGAAAAATTAGATATTAGAAATATTATTGAAGTAAAAGAATTAGAAGTTTTATTATTAAGTTGTCCTAAAAAATATAGAGATTTATTTGAAACAATATTAATACTTGTTAATAAATATTTAGAAGATAAAAAACTTTAATCATCTCCAAACTCTATCTCTTCTTCTTCAGTTGTTCTTCTCCCACTTGCTCCTAAAAGAGTTGAACCTCTTAATATTCTTTCTACTTCACTTTCTACTGGTGGTGCTGGTAAGTTTGTTATATTTAATGAAGTATCAAGAGGATTTGCTGCTAATTGTTGTGCTGGTTGTAATCCTGCTTCTATTGAAACATCTGTAGGAGCAACTAATCCTGCTAATAATTGTTGTGTTTGCTGCTGTTGTCCGTATGTAGTGCCTCCACCAAGAGCAGGAATAGATTGTTTTTGAGTTGGTGGTTTTGGTTCTGGTCTAAAATCTTCACCAAATGAAACTTCTATTGATTTTTGTTTTGCTTCTTGTATATCTTGACGTTCTTGGAATGCTTCTTGTGTTTCAGGTTCTCTTGA
>TARA_R110002012_G_scaffold2077_3_pt1 | contig 13282 bp, 3 predicted proteins | sample TARA_R110002012 | Tara Oceans TARA_R110002012 (sample SAMEA4396515) | marine metagenome | biome: Westerlies Biome; feature: [DCM] deep chlorophyll maximum layer (ENVO:01000326); material: water (ENVO:00002006), including particulate matter (ENVO:01000060) such as... | depth 40 m
CGCGTTTTGAACCACTTTATAACTATAACTTCCCGGTCCTGGTACTATAGCTGGTAAACTTATAGGTTTTGTATATTCTTTCCCTTGAGGTATCTTTTCTGTTTGTGTACTTACTGTCTCTCCACTTGCGTTATATACATACAACACATAATCAGTATCAATTCTATTGTAGTTTTCTACTAATACATCCACTTTTGGTTGTTTTTCAGTCGCTATACCTTCTAAAGTAAAGTAAGTCATATAAAATAGACTAAAAGTGTCTCCAGATGTTATTCCTCCTGGGTAGTTAACACCCGTTAATTGTATAGTGGTATTATTAACAACTTCATAATCTCCCGTATCGGATAAAATGGAACCATTAAATACAACACCCACAGACCCGTAAGTGAGGTAATCTAAATTTATAAAATAGTAATGTCCATTATGAAAAACACTATCAGTAGTTGCACTTGTCACATTATTTGGTACAATTAAATGTTGTATATGGTAACTTTTTCCATTCGTAAATGGAGCATAAGTCATATTAATAGTATCCCCACTCTCTACTGTATATGGAGCAAAAGTGACTGTATTTTGTGTAGAATAATAATCTCCATTATCAAAATCAGAATCATATTTACTTGTAGGGGTTAATGTTGTGCCATTTACAGCTACTTGTGTAGAACCAACATTTCTATAATCTAATACGACAGTATAGGCTGACCCATAAACTAGACAATTCCCATCATTAGTAAAACCAAATGAATTCTGTGAAGATGTTCCAGCAGAACCGCAGTATTCTATATTAAACTTTTGTTGGTAGAGTCTACAATCAATATTACTTGGGTAGTTAAATCCTGCCGCTTCTAACACTGGTTTACCAGGGTCTCTAACTGTTACAAAATAATAATCTGATTCCGGATTATAAAAACCGTATTCTGTTTGTGGTGTTGGGTTGGTGTTTAGTGTATCAAACCAACTACTACTTTCACCACTCATTACACTTAACCCATTAGGTTTATTTACGATTTTTTCCAATTTATCTCTATAAAGATAACTAGGTTTAATCATATATTCCCAGAAATCTAATGAATCTAATTGATTTAATATAATATCGTCAGATGCTCTTACCACATACCCGGTAGACCCTGTCATAATAACAAAATTATCAAAAATCTTAGTCATGTAAGAATGTTGTAAAAATTTATTTTCTTCAGGTAAGTAAGCAAAAATATCTACTTTAGGTATACCATTTTTATTAACAATCTCATCATTATTATTGGTCCATTCACAATAAAGTGTAAATGCACTAGTATTTGAAACATTGTATATGTACTGTTTAGTATGTGGTGTTTTACTTTCCATATTAACTCTCACTTATTTTAGTACCCCCTGTTATGGTAAACCCAACATTATCTTTTATATCTTGTATATCTATATTAATAGTAGGAACTATCCATGGAATTTTATGATAACCTGGTAACCCACCACCATATTGTTTATAGTAATCATTCTCTACATTTGTAGAAAATGAAATATTTGTAGTAGCTGAATTTACAGTTGCTGTGTCTATTATCTGATTCGTTCTACTTAAATCTTCTAAATCTTCTTCAGTTATAAAAGTATTATTATTATAAGAAGAATTATCCACTCTTAAATTACTCTGAGAACCTGATAAGTAAAAATCATACCACATATTGCTAGGCCCCATATTCATACCCCAAATACCAACTCTTTGATTACCTAAGAATTTTAATAATTCAGTTCCTTGGGAATAACTTGGGGCGTTATTTGAAGTTCCTGTCCAGGTAGTTGGGTTTAATAAATTAAATTGTATATCATATGTTGATTGATAACTTGGGTCACCACTAAATAACCCACAGGTAGCCCCACTTTGGATTTCACCTATACCGTTAGCCCCTAAAGTATCGGTCATTCTTATTTTAAATTTTTCACCGTATTGACCATATCTTTCTGCTCTTAATCTAATACACCCATGGTCCAGTAATGAATAATACTCATTCCCTTTTGTTCCCGCAGTAACACCACCATTTATAGGTGTATTTTCATATTTTTGACTTAATAATACATCATTAAATAATTGATTATTATCACTAAAACTAGTAACCGAAGCATATTCTTGTCTATCTCTTACATTGTAATAAACAACAGCACCACCTGGAAATACTTGTTCCGTAGAACTTAATACAGTATCAGCTGATAAACTATTTAAACCAAATGTTAAATCATATGTCATTCCTGGGACACCATAGTACCCACTATCATCAGTAAATTGTGCTAAAACTATACCCATTGGGTTTAATGGTTTTCTATCACTAGGAGTATCGGCGATTGTGGTTTCAAATACGTAATTATTATAACCACATGGTGTTACCAACATAGTGGTAGGTACTGACCCTTCTGCTCTTTCTTTTCTAATACCTGTTCTTGTAGCTCCTTTATATGCTAGATATCCAGCTGCCCTAGTACACCCACTATACCACGACGTTCCCATTGTAACACCAGTTGTGGTAAATTGATATTCGTCATCTACAGAAGCTGTTTGCCAATCTTGGGTTGTGTATTGATATTGTGAAGTAGGGTTTCCTGCTGTACCTTGGCTTCTTCTCGGGTCAACGGTAAACCACGCACATGTAGTATCTCTTTGAGTTTCATCCACAATATACATTTTATTATTAAATGTATTGTAAAAGAAACATCCTTTATCTTCTATCGCTAATGTAACACCCGATAATGAATACAATGGAGTGTCTGGCACTATTGCTGTATCTGGTATACCCCCCTCTAAAACTGATACATGATGTGCTCCTCTATACCAGTTCTTTCTATTATCTGTTGCTCTTAACTTGGTGTCTCCTGTATAAAACCACATTTGTGGGTCTGACATGTTTAATACACTACCGTTATCTTGTAACCCGGTCAAATACTTTTTTTCATTAATATAGATAATTCCTGGTCTATAAGGTGTCACTGGGAACCAGTTTTTACTGTCAGCGGCTAAACCAAAAGCTATCCCCACAGGGTTAGTCCCCGCACTATAACTACTATCATAAAAAGTGGTACCACCGGTAACACCACAATATAATGTATTATCCACATAGAAAGTAGGGTTATTATCATCAACCCCAACTACAGAATATATGGCATTATCAATATCAGTAAAAGTATGGGATTCTTCCCCAGCTATACCATCAAAAATTTCATCTAAATCACCATCCTTATATAAAAGATATTTGTAAACACCAGAACTCTCTGGTTTAGTAAAAGAATCTACAGTAATGGCACACTTTGTATCAGAAGATAATAAACAATCTTCATTAGATAATGTAACCCCCACACTCAAATCTGTCGTTCCTGAAATAACAACAATAACACTACCCGATAATGAATTATTATCCATACATACCCCGGTATAGCTTCCAGCTGCTAAATTCCCCAAACTGTTACCACTATAAGTTGTTCCTGCTGCATTATTAGCCCAAGTTATTGTATATGGTGGTGTACCACCTGATACAACTATACCCGATATACTACCTTTGGATTCTGAACTAGGTGTATGTGTATAATTGTAGTTGGTAAAGAATGGATTACCGTACGTTTGATACCAAAATCTTCCTCTAAATGAAGATGGGTTCGGACTATTTTCTGTTGACATCGACATTTCTCTACTTTAATTTTCTTCTTTCACCTTCAATAGGTGTTTTATTAGGTGTGTTTAAATTATATCTGGTAGTCTTAATATTCGCTCTTTGACCATCTATAATCATACCTTCTGAACTTAAGTATACTCTCTTATCACAATCTTGTGAAGGTTGTGCAACTGTAACTGTTTTATTATATGCTCCTTTTAGTCTTTGTTGGACATCTACGGTTAAGTTATCTCTTTCTGTAAAATCATTCTCGGAAGGATTCATAACAATAAAATGGTCAAAGTGTGCGTTAGTAGTTTTACCTTTGAATGTTGTTTTTATAACATAGGTGTTATCCCCACTTGGGAAAACACTTCTTTCGGTAGTTTTAGACCTATCTTGATAAGGTAAATTCCATCTAATAACTAAGTCTTTCCATTCTATAGATTTATCAGCATTTATATAATAATCTGTTATTTTTGGTGTGTTTTTCTTATATTCATTAGATAATGTATAAGACCAAAGATTAGTAGCTCTACCCGGTTTCGTTTCTAATACCATAGGTCCACTATATCCTTTATTTGGTATATCTAGGAATGTCTGTTTCTCAAAGTTATTTGGTGTTATAGATATATACCCATTAGGGTTTGTGTATGGAGCTAATACCTCATCTGTATTGATGTATAATTGACCTATACTAGATATATTTTTTCTTACACCACCAGGTGTAGTTATAATATTAGATTTTCCTTTTTTATCTTTTTTCCAAATAAGTTCTTTATTAATGGTAGGTAAGTCATAAGGTCTTCTAGTGATTCTAATCCATGGGGATGACGAATCCATAGAATTTTCAGGCTCTTTTCTACCTAGATTAACTTTAAATGAACATGTTTTTGTGGTTCCCGTATCTTTTATATTAGAAGACCAATATGCTTCATATTTTAATCTTATAGAGTCACTAGTACCACTTAACATTATAGGCCCCGTATCTAAATTAACATCAAAAGACTTATGTAATATATGTGAAGTTGAACCTGAACAACTCATAGTATTACGTCTTTTATCAGTTTCTAATAAATCATAAGTTAGGAATCCATCGGCTCCTGAACGAACTAATTCACTTGTTGTGACTGTATACTCAGTTAATACTGTTTCTGATTGTCCACTTTTATTTGTTAGGTAAATTCTAAAATAGAAATCACTAACACCACTATTATTATAACCGAAAGCTGGATTACTTTGCCAATAAGGGTTTATGTTGGTGTATTTATTTGCTACATTACCCTCAAAGTTCTCTACTAATGTTTTATCACTTATCTCTTCTTCCGAAGATGTTAAGACCTTACCTCCTTTTAATAGTATTGCGGAATTTATTAATTCTTTATATTCATAATCATTGGATGGGTACGAATAATTTAATTCTTCTTTTTTATAGAATCTATTAACATAATCACACCATGATTCATCCTCGTATTTTACATCTAATACCGCTTTAAATTGGATTCTGTATTTACCATCTCGATTAGGGGTATATACAATACCTCCTTCACTAGTGTTTATGTCTGTTGGTCCACCGTTACAACCTAAAGATTCTGGTAAAATGGCCGCTCTAATTTTAGTATCATCTATACCAATTAACTCACCGTCTAATGGTGATTTATTACTTAAAGGTATAAGAGTGTTACCCGTAAATGCACTATAACTAAAGTATAAATCAAACATTTGTGTAGTTTCAGTTCCAGATAATGTATAATCAGTATAACCCGTATATGAATGGGTAAATCCTGATTTATCTGCTATAAATTGTGGCCAACTAGACCAAGTGGTACCAACTATTTCTGTTGCTGGGTCACTAATAGGTACATGGTAAGCGTGTCCTTTTTCTTCTAGAGAATATAAGGAATCTGGTCTAATAGTAATACCACTAAAACTACCATCAGGAGCAGTATGTATTGTAGAATTACTAAACCATGGATTACCTATACTTCTTTCTGCCCACTGTAATACTGATACCCATTTAATTGGGTACTCTTTAGATTGTGTAAATAAATTATAACTTTCAATCCCCGCAATTTGTTTTTCTTTTAATGATTTCTCAAAATTATCTCTTTGGTTAATACTTGGGAACTTTATAAATTGAGCATTATTCTCATCTTTTATTTCATTTCTCCAACCTACTTGGTATTCTATTTTACCATCTTTAGTGAATGTTTGTATGTCTTCTGAACCATACATAGTTCTAATCTCAGGGTTATTATATTTTAACTCTTTTAACCCAGTATTTAGATTTTTACTATTCATTACAATGTAAGGTTCAGACTTTATTATCTCTAAACTTTCTTCTGGAGCGAAAGGTACTTTATCATTTAAAAACTTACCGTAATCAAATTCAAATGTCCCTCCTTCACTTAACGCTTTATCTAAAGGTTCAGCATATTCAAATACCTGTGGAAGATATTGTTCTAATGTCCTCAAGGCACTAGCAGAAGCACTGGTTTGTGGACAAGGTTTTTGTATTGGTAGAGCGTCTATTTCTGATTGTTGGTTTAAGAAAGTTCCCATATCATCAAAAGGATAAAATAATATATTTGAGTACTGTGCTGCGGTTCCATTCACATCTCTACAAGCTACTTCAAATTCTGTCGACCAACATTCACCTAAACTAGCTAACTCATATCCCGCATTTAAAGTCCCTACAGGTTCCAAAACATTTGGTGGTTGTCCTGATGACCCCATTCCACCATTAGCGTCCCATAGAACACCAAAGGTGTATGTATTACCCGCTGCTAGACCACCATAAGTTTTTAACATTGCTTTACCCTCAGATGTACTCGTATTGGAACCGGTTGCACAATGCCATATTTCCGGAGCAATACCCCATCCATTCCCACCTTGGGTGTTCCAACCTGAATACCAATTTCTTTCACTCATCTGGTCACTACCGGCGGTGTCTTGTGAACCGTTTAAAACATTAATGTCATCAGTCATATTATATAACCCCCAAATCCCAACAAAACTAGGGTCAATATTATATAAATCAGACCCTAAACCTATTGTTCCAATTCTAAAAGGTATCCCATAATCTAATTGTACATTAACTGTTGGTGGTACTGGTTGGTGTGTGACCCAGAACTGGTTATTTTCATACTCTGTTATACTCATATTCTTTATAGTGGCATCAGGTATCACCATCCATAATTGATTTTGTTTTACTAGTGGGTCGTTGTAGGAAAGGTCCCAAGAAAATAAATCTCCGGTTGTAAAAGTTCCGTTTCCTGGACCTATCAACCATAATTCAACATAATGAGTATCATCACAGTATAATTGTCCAGATATACGACTAATTTGACCCCATCCAGGACCTCCTAGATTATTCCATTGATGTGTAGAGTATTGAAATAGAGTTGTAAGACAACAAAGAGATATTTTTGCTACCGCAGCTTCTTGTGGTACACCCCCAACCATTTCATAATAATCGGGATGACTAGTCCCCCCACCAATTGCTAAAGCATTTGGACCGAAAAGAGGCATTGTTGTGATTTGTGTTGGTATTAGACTCGGGTCTACTCTTCTAAAATCAACCTGCAATATACCTGAGGTATCAACTGTATTATTCCCTACACTTGTGTCACATTCACAAGTTCCCGGTTGTGGTGGTGTTACCTCTACAGGGTCACATGGATTAAATTTTCCTTTAGGGTTTGTTTGTGTAATTATTTTTGCGGCCCCATCATTTGGACCCATTTTATCTTGAGTGGCCAATCCTGGTTCACAAACCTTTACATCATATTTAGTACATAAAGATATACACTGAGCAGCTTCAAATGCCGCTGCCATATTATCACAGAACCCATTACCATTTACTGGGTCATGAATCTGATACCCGTTCCCGTTACAATATGCCGGACAAGGTCCTACACCTGGTTGTATTGTACCCGCTTGACCAAAAGTACCACTTGATTGTGAGTAGGTCGTTGCCGTTCCCCACATAACAAATGGGTATAGTGGAGACATATTAACAAAAGATATTTCTGTATCTCCTGTCCAACAACTCACACATTCACCCGGCATGAATGGACTGTGTAAAAGTTGGTCTATAGGGCCATTTGGTCCACTCCATTGAGCTTCTGCTGGTGGACACGCACAAGGGTCTTGCCATTCAGGACAAGGGTAGAATTTCTGATAACAAGCTTGTCCACCCACATTAAAAATACCATCTTTAAATATTTCTGGACTTGTTGTAGCTGATGTAACACCAGTAACTGGTGGATTAACGTGAATTGTCGTAGTGTCATCACAATCAGCACCTTTCCAAAGATTATTACCACCATCAAAAGGTACTGTATAATTAGTTGTACTTGCTGAACATGGAATAAAAGTCCAATAATATGATAATATTTGAGCAGCATTACTAAAAGATAGTATCCCCATATTGGTGTTAAGTTGGTAACATCCGTCTATAAGACCAAAACTGCCCGAATTATACCACCCCTGGGAATTAATTATCACATTTTGACCTAAGTCATAAGCACTATTCCAAAGTCCTTCATTCCAAAAATCGACAAATTCCAATTGGGTAGGGCTCGATGTTATCTGTATGCTTTGATTGGTAGTGGCGAATATCGCCGAATAACTTGTAACTGTTTCACATGGACACACTGTATTCCCAGTAAGAGCTTCTTCCCAACCACCACAACCAGCATGATTAGTCTCACAACATTCACCACTATATACTATAGAACTAGCAGTCATTGCCCCTGTAAACGATACATTATTTTGGTCATATGAAATTGTTATACCACTCACAAATAAAGTGGTGTCATAACCCCACATACTACCATCTTGATTAGCTAATATATCTGGTCTATCCTCTTCATTACATACCCAAGAAGTACCACTAAGGATAAATGTGTTACCTGTAATTCCAGACCAACTCGTAGTAGCTGAATAAGCACTTGTACCACCCGTACATCCAGTGAACCCCCAATCTACACAATAATGAACAGTACCTTCTGTCATTCCTGTCCCTGGACAATTCCAACATGTTGAAATTCCCCCACCATCTGTTACTGAAGGTGGTTTAAATAAAGAACTTCCGCCTGATGTTAAATCATGACCACTTACAAATGTGTATGTTGGTGTATTACCAGTGTCTATAGTAAAATTATATATAGCTGTAACTGCTGTGGTTGAAGCTGTAGTAGTCCAGTCTCTTTCTAAGAGTGTTTGGTAGCTGTTATAGGTGTGTGGGTCAGAACCATTATTAAAATTCCATAAATCTTCACCAGCCTCACTACAAGGACCTTGTATTAAAATAGCATCTGGATTATTTAAATAGATATCTGGTGTACCATCCCCATTAAGGTCTATAGTATTATCCGTGGTTGTGTCTACAACATAGTAAGTTAACCCTGAATTTGGGTCCGCAGTATTACCTTGAATCCCTTGTAACATTCCTGTCATCGCACTAAACCATAAACTACTAGGTGGTGGGTCAGTACAACCGGTACTAGTATAGTATATATCACTACTATAACTTTGGCTATTTATTTCAATATTAGCTGACCAATTAGTATAACCTGTACTTGCTGAAAATGTATCTTCACAAATAAAACAATGGTTAGCTAAAGTATCATATAGTGGTGGTCTTGCACAGTCTACCCACGACCCCAAACATGGTAAATCATCACAAATAGGGTCATGTTTATAAGGAAATTTATATCTATGGAAAATAGAATTTTCAAATCTTACACCTCCCTGCCAAATAGTAGTGGCTGGTATAAATTGTTCCATTAATCTTATCCAGTAATCACCAATTTTTTCACAGTAGTCTATCATTTTTTGATAGGTGTATTGACTACTTTGTACACCGCATGTTGCCAAATAATTGTTTATATAATCATCATAAACATTTTGTAAAGTAGGGTATCCCCCACCTTTCGCGTCATCGATGGTTAAACGATTTTTAACATTTATTAAAATCTTATAGAATTGTGACGCAAATTCAAAGAAACTCATAGTGGAAGCGTTTATTTTCACTTCCGTATCATCTACCCCTCCTAGTCCTGGATATGGTGGTGATACTAATGCGGTAAGACCAAAAGGACAACCATATTTTCTTGAGTAATTCCAAACATCCCATTCTAATCCTTGGCCTACATTCATGAATAGCTCAACATTCTTTACATTCATGACTAATCTCTCATCATCAGTAAAGTATTTGGTTCCCCTATCCCTTAAACTATAGTACCTAGTTTGGAATCTATCTTCTTCTTCTACCCAAGATTTTTTATTATCTACGGTTCTAGATATATCAAATCCGTCCATCATTGATGGGAATCTTCTAAATCTTTCTAAGTAAGGTTCCCCATATGTAAATGCGTTTAATTTAGTTTTAACTGTTGGTGAATTACCGGTAAATACAGAGTTACTAAAATCTGTTATTCTTTTACCTCTATGTTCTAAAGTTTGTTCAAACCAACCTGCTCCAGCTTGGAACCAACTGTCATTTCCAACTTGGGGAACAATTGGGAATCCTTGGTCATTAACTGGGAAATCTTTTCTAGAATAAGGTATATCAGATACTAGTGATTGTGTACCAAAAGTATACCCACTTATAGTTGTAGGGATATAAGGTGCTGTCGTACTAGGTTGAGTGGCTGTAAATCCAGTTATTCTTACAGGTATCTCTTGGACGTAAGTACCTCCTGACATTTTACCCCAAGTCGTATTAAAATTATTCATATTAATACGTTGACCCGCGACGTACACATGTTCATTAAATTGTATTAATGCTTCAGGAGCACCAATAAACCTTAACATAAATTCTATCGCTTTACGTGTACCCTTTGATTTAAATAGGTAAGCTGTGTTTAGAATTAACCTTCTATATAAGTCTATATCTAGTTCGGATGGTGTCTTATTACTTACTTCTCCCGTATATAACGGGTCTTCTTTTTTAGATTCTAACCCAAAAACTGATTCTAAAAAACCATTTTCACTAATAGCTGATGGTGTTTTCCAACCAATAACTTGAGCTAAATTCTTTAAAATAGCATCCGGTACATTATCTTGTCTACCATAGCTTACATTATTCATATAAGCTAAACCTTCTATATATTTTTTAACCTCATCAAAACTTCTACCATAAATTTGTAATACCTTCTCTACTTTATGTTCTGGGGTATCAAATTCTTTTAACGCGGCAGTAGTTAAGAATCTAGAAATAAGATTAGTTTTTTCTCTATCTAAAGCGTCTCCAATATCATATAAGGAAGTTAAATATGCCCCAAAAGTAGCTCCAGATATCATGATATTCCAATCATCTTGCATAGGCCACGTCACTAATTGTGTTGCTCCTATAACATTCCCATCCTCAGAAGTTTTCTTTATTTGGAAAGTTGAAGTGTATTTCGGGACTGTATCCCTACTTAATAGGTATTGTTCTACCTCTGTCAATGAATTAAATACCTCTTCTATTTTAGTTTCTGAAAGTTTTATCTGGTAATCTAATAGGGTAGTCGCTGTAAAACTACTAGCACCACTAAATGGATTCCCTTTAACTATAAAACTTAACCTACTATCGGTAGATGCTGTAGGTGGTGTAAATGAGAGAATTGGGTGGTTATTTCCTTGTACTGAAATTACATAGTCGGTATGTTTTTTTGTTAAATTACGATATTCACTAATTCTATTATCCCCATTAACTGGTAGATTTCCTTTAGTGGTAAATTCTATATTAAACGGGTTATTTAACCTAGCTGAACCTACAGTAAAACTTGATTCATCCACATTAGGGTCATATGTGTACCCACTACTTGTATTACCACTTAATAAATTAAGTCCAACCCTATTAACATGTATTACCGCTGGAAAATTTCTTATGATGTTAAGTACGGAAACCCTGAATTTTTCTTTTAGGGAACCAAATTGAGTAAAGTTGGTGATTTTGGACCTATCATAATTTACAAATACTTCTAATTTATTAGAAACTAATTTTCGGGATTCTTCTACTGACTCTATATTAAGACTACTTAGAGTAATAGGTTCGGAGAAACTACCTAAATCAAAATCTCTATCATCTTTGGTTGGTACAGAATCAGTAACAGAGAAATTCCCCAATGTAAACTGTGGGGTCCCCGTCACATATTGATTACCTACTAGATAGTCACTAAATGTACCTGCTCCATTACCAGGTCTTAATTCCTTGTTATCTCCGTTAGCCATATACTATACAATATTATTGAAAGCTTTACTAAAATCTATATTATCTCCTCTATCTTCACGTACTTCATATAATGGATTACCAAATTCGTCTCTTTGTTCGAATAAATTATATTGTTTAAATATGTTATTATCCTTATCGTATAATGTGTATATTCCGTCTGTAATAGATTTAGTCTGATTACCATATAATGCAATCGCTAAACTATCTAAGTCGTAATCTACCATTTCTATTTCCATACATATAGGATTAAACTGAGTATTAGTTACTATAACTTCTTGATTTGGGTGCCCAATATATGGTAATGCGTGTGGTTTATTAGTTGGTGCTGTGGTAGGTGTTAGTGTACAAAATAATAAATTACTACCACCGTTTATGTATCTATACCTAATAGCTTTTTGGTTACTATTAGTCATGTTCTGTGTTATAGGTTCACAAAAGAAATTAGATGTGACTATCCTATATAGATTAGGTATCTTAGTTCCATCCGCGTTTAAATATTCTATCCTAAACCCAACAAGTCCATTATTAACAAACTTGTTTCTATATTCTGGTGGGACATTATTAATATCAAATATAATACCCTTAACGTTTGGTAATGAGGACAATACCCCACAATCCGCTAACGTAGTTCTTATTTCAGCAGGTTTAATATATAAAGTATAAATTCCTTTTTCTTTAAATTGTGTTGCTGGTAATTGTAAATTATATAACCCACCTAATAATTCTATGTTTGGGTTACCACCTGTAGTGGTATTATGATAATAAGGGGTTAAAATGGAAGAAGCATCCAATTTTCTTATAATTGGTACTTCTGTTGCCTCTCTTGAAGAAGAGTATACCATCAATATATCAACATCATCTGGTGATACATCTGAAGGTCTTTTAATTCCGTAAGTTCCTAATGCCATTTCGTACTTTTTGTTAATTCTTGGTTTATTTGGTAAAATCCATATCCGTATATTTCTAATGCTCCAATCGTATCAATCTCACCTAATCGTTGGGAGCTCTCAAATACGGACTGCTTACCTCTGTTAATAAATAGTTCTGACTGAATTTCTACTTCTTGACAAACATTTATTAATACTTCCTCTTTTGTAATAGCAGACATACATAATTCAATCTCATGTCCATTGTATGGATTTAACCCCACAGGTACCTCCATTTCAGGATAAATACAAGTTCCGTCATCTATAAGAGCTAGTGGGTTATAGTTAGTTGCAAGAGGGTCTGTACAACCATATGCTGGGTAAGTACAACAACTAGTATCGTTTGGGTTTGGTGGAGAACCACAACCTAAAACTGTAGGTCCACCATAATTTATTGCTAATGGGTCTGGACAACCTTGTCCTACTCCAGCATATTCACAACATCCATCATCCACATCTGGCATACCAACAGGGTCCCCCGCACAATTTTCTTGATAATT
>TARA_R110002012_G_scaffold150693_3_pt1 | contig 13259 bp, 14 predicted proteins | sample TARA_R110002012 | Tara Oceans TARA_R110002012 (sample SAMEA4396515) | marine metagenome | biome: Westerlies Biome; feature: [DCM] deep chlorophyll maximum layer (ENVO:01000326); material: water (ENVO:00002006), including particulate matter (ENVO:01000060) such as... | depth 40 m
TGTTGGGTGTCTCCATCGATCAATTCCGGATAAAGCACCTTACCTGCCAGGCCAATGAACAGCGGGAGAATAGCAATCAGGCCGTACATGCCAGCTCCCAGCAATGTAGACCGAACGGCCGTTTTCTCACTTTCGGCAGAGTTGGCCCGTTGAAAAATATCCTGAGAAGCGAGCGAACCGAGGCCCAGCGTGAGCCAGGCCGCCAGGTAATGAATCCAGGTCATCGGGTCTCCGTCGGTAGGTACAAACGAAAAGAACCCCTCCGGCGCACCGTCCAATACTGGTGCCATTCCGCCAGCTTTATTGACAATAGTAACCGCCACAATCACCAAACCGACGACAATGATGATACTTTGCAAGAAATCAGTAATAGTAATGGCCCACATCCCTCCCATCAGTGTATAAATCGTCACCACACTAGCACTGATCAGGATGCCGTAAATGGTGGGCAGGCCGGAGATGATCTGGATGAGTATGCCTAGTGCCACCAGCTGAGCAGCTATATAACCAAAAAAGGTCAGCAGCATGCAAAAGCTGGCGATCAACTCCACGCTTTTTCCATAGTGGTTGCGGTACAGGTCACCGAGCGTCAGCAGGTTTAACCTGTACAACGGCTTGGCAAAGATGAGCGCAAATAAAACGAGGCAAAGCACACCTCCGAACGGGTCTTCGATCACACCCAGCACGCCATGCTTCACAAATTCGGAGGATGCTCCAAAAATAGTCTCAGAGCCAAACCAGAGAGCAAACAGCGCTGAGGCAGAGAGAAACATGGGCAGCTTGCGGCCTGCCAGCATGAAGTCCGTGGATGTTTTGATGTACCTGGAAGCGGCTATACCAATAGCCACAGTCAATACCAGATAAATCACTACAAAAACTCCAAGCATTAGCCTCCGCTGAAATGTAAAAGACGAGCAGCAAAAATAGGAGTAGAAAAATGGAATACAATACCGTTAAAACACAAGACCCCACGGGCAAACGCTCGCAGGGTCTTCAAAAAGGACTAATCAAAACTATGCTTAATAGTTATTCTCTTTTACACAGTATCTATATCTATGCTCCTGAAATATCCCTCAGCCAGTTCATTAAAAGGCATGATAACTTTCAAGTGCTTTCCTTCATACAGGGCAGTGATGCTATCCAGCTCCACGTCGAATGGGATCGGCATCAAATGTACAATATTTGGTGCTCCCTCCTGTTCATTCGTGTGGTTGGGTGCCTTATAGTTCAGGTAATGGAACACACTCAAGTGCCTGTTGTGAATTTCAATTTTGAGGTTTTCCACCGAGAGTCCCGGAGCAACCACATCCAATTCGTAGCAATCTTCCAGCTTCCGCATTTTTGTGGAAGGAAGACTCATACCGCCATTGATTGTATTCAGCAAATCGGCCGTCACAACCATGTTTTTTACCAAAGAGTCAGATAACTTCATTTTCATATATCCTAAATTCCCACATCACCAATCAATCAATGTACCAACGCATTTTTCAGGTATTTATGTCATGTTTTCTGAATAAAAATTCATAGAATCGGTCAAATTGTCTTTTTGTCTGACAGAGTAATCCCGTAGTTTCGGCAAAAAACAGCTGATGTTTCAAACCGAGCCAAACCATTTCCTCCAGAGTTTTGACAGCCCGGCCATTTACTGGCTTATGGACGCTACCACCAGGCTCGGGTACAACTCCGCCTTCATTGCCGTGGCCATTGTGCTCATTTTTGGCATCCATATGAAGAAGGCCTTCCTTGCTACACACATGCTTATCTGGACAGGGTTTGCCGGAGCTCTTCTGAAAGACTTTTTTGCCCTGCCCCGCCCGGAAAATGTTGATTCATCGCTCAAGCACCTTGTCAATGAGTTCAATGCCGTTTCTCCCTTCGTCAGAAAAGGCGGGCAATCCTTTTTTAGCTTGCCTGCACCGGAAGCCATTGAATACTACAGAGAGAACAAGCTCGATTCTCATGGGTTTCCATCAGGTCATGTGAGTGGCTCGGTGGCTTACTGGGGAGGTATTGCGTTGCTGTTTAACCGAACCTGGGTGAGGGTGGCGGCCATCATTATCATTGCGCTGATGCCATTTTCACGCATGTACCTCGGCAGGCACTTCCTGGCCGATGTGCTGGGTGGGCTCGTTCTCGGTGGCATCACCGTTTGGCTGGCGTGGTTTTTTCTGATCAAAAAGAATAAACTTTCGGCCTATCTCTCCCTCAGCAGGCTGCGACTGCAAATGAATATGCCTACTCTCATTTTCATTTCTTCTTGTGTTATACTTCCCATCGTTTTCATTTTCCTGGGCAACAGCATAGCTGCTCAATTCCTGGGGCTCAATATTGCTTTCCTCCTCATTGGCTTGCAGGGATTCCCCTCGGATGAAGGTAAGTGGCCGATCCGGGTTTTAAGAGTGGTGTTGGCCATTGTGGTATTGGTGGGGAGCAGTATTCTCCTTGATCAACTGATCAGGGCTGTCGGGTTGAAAGGCAATAACACTGTGCTGTTGATGAAAAGGGCTTTGGAGATGTTTTTGTTGATTTGGGGCAGCACGGCTATTGCTAAGAAACTGGGATGGTATAAAAGCCAGACAGGGTAATTGACTATTTTTCATTATTTTTGACTTGTAAGAAGTGCAGGAGTCTTTTTTCTTTTAATAAATGAACCATGAGAACCATCACGATAGACATTATTAACGAAAAGGCTATTAGCTTATTAAAAGATTTAGAACTGCTTAAGCTCATCAGAGTTCGAAAAGAAAAACTAGTTGATAAAACGACTAATTGGGCTAAGTACAAAGGAGCCATGACCAAGCAGCCATTGCATGATATTGACAAGCAGCTTGATGATCTGCGTGACGAATGGGAATAGAATACCTTTGGGATACCAATGTGGTCATCTACTATCTACAGCAACAGTTTTCTCCATCTGCAGAAAAATTCATAGACGCTATTTTAGCCAATTCTCAACCATCAATTTCAAGTATTACTGAGATTGAACTCTTGTGCTGGAATGCGCCAACAGAAAAAGACCTGGAAGTAGTAAAAAACTTCATTGAGGATGCATGGGTATTTGAGCTTGAAAGCGCTGTTAAAATGAAAACTGCTGAAATCCGCAAAGCTCATAAGGTAAAACTACCCGATGCGATCATTGCCGCCACTGCCGTCGAATTTGACTTGACTCTTTTGACGAGAAATATCAATGACTTCAAATATATACAAGCTTTGAAATTGGCAAACCCTTACGAAATTCAGTAGTAATTTCTCAGATTTAACTGGTTTTCAACTTTATCCCCGCAATCAATTATCCTGCTCCTTGAACACCTTCTTTAACAGTTCGGTAGTTCGGGCGCCGGGGTTGCTGCGGATATTGGCTTCTTCCTGGGCCACCAGTTTGAACAGACCGTCAATAGCCAATGTAGTTGCGTAGTCGTTCAGGTCAGGGTTGACCTTGTCCACAAATGGAATCTTGTTGTAAGTATTTACCAGGTCGCCGTAGTATTTAGTTGCATTCACCTTGTCCAACGCCTTTTGAATGACAGGCTTAAATTTGTCCTCAAGTTGGCTGGTCGTTGTCTTCTGCAAGTATTGAGTGGCGGCGTCCTTGTCTCCTTTCAGGATATTCCACGCATCATTGATTGTCATTTGCTTAATAGCACTGACAAAGATCGGTACAGCTTCTTTTGCAGCCTCTTCAGCTCCTCTATTCAGCGTTTCTATGAACTGATCCACCTGCTTGTCCATGCCAAGCTGACGGAGCTTTGTCTCCACTTTTTGCACGTCAGGAGGAAAAGGAATCTTGATCTGAGGGTTTTTGTAGTAGCCATCGACAGCAGAGGCTTTTTTGGCTCCGTTGGTAATCCCTTTTTCCAGCGCCTCCTTCAATCCCGATACCACCTCCTCGGTGGTTGGCTTGGCGTCTTTCAGGTAGCCGTCAACTGTTTTCTGTATTTGCTGAACTGAGCAGGCTGAAATTGCCAGTATGCCAAAGGCCAATATTGTTGCAGATAAAAATCTCATTACGTTGCTGTTTTAAACTTTTTCAAATAAAACCACTTTATATGTTTATAGCTAAAAAACGATGTTACAAATTTGGCAGGAATTTAAAGTAGCCGAACCCAGTTTGATAACACAGCGATCTATTAACTTTCGCCAGAATAACAAACAACATCTCATCCATGCATATCACCGCAGAAATACTCACTATTGGAGATGAAATCCTTTACGGACAAATCAATGATACCAACTCCACCTGGATAGGTCAGCAACTATCAGAACGGGGCATAAAGGTAATCCGCAAAACCACGGTAGGTGACGTAGAAAACGAAATGATGGCCGCCTTTGCTGAGGCAGAAAAAAGGGCAGATATCATCATCATCACAGGCGGCCTGGGTCCGACCAAGGACGACTTGACTAAACCTTTATTGGCCAGGTACTTTGGTATGGAACTGGCCTTGCATGAAGAAGCCCTCGCAGAGATCACCGCCCTTTTTGAGAAGCGTGGCTTTCAAATGACTGACACCAACCGCCAGCAGGCGTGGTTGCCCAAAGGGAGCACCAAACTCACCAACCGCATGGGCACCGCTCCGGGCATGTGGTTCGAAAAAGGCGACAAAACCTTTGTGTCGCTCCCAGGTGTGCCTTACGAAATGAAAGTGTTGATCAGCGAACAGGTCATCCCCAGGCTAAGAGAAAAATATACCCTGCCGGTTATCTACCACAAAATGATCCGTACTATCGGTATTGGTGAGTCATGGTTGTCGGACAAAATTGAATGGTGGGAAACATCGCTGCCTCCGCACATCAGGCTGGCCTATCTTCCCAGCCCCGGAGAGGTGAAGCTACGGCTGACGGGTGCCGGCCCCAACCTGGAGACGCTGGCGAAAGAAGTGCAAGCTGAAATAGACCGGGTGCTGCCCGATATTCAAAAGTTTGTATACGGCTACGATCAGGAAACCATTGAATCAGCCATCGGCAAGCTGCTGCTGGAGCGCAAGCTGACAGTGTCTACCGCCGAAAGCTGCACGGGCGGCTACCTCGCTCACGAAATCACGAGCGTACCAGGCAGTTCCGCCTATTATGTAGGCAGCATTATCTCCTACGACAATCGTATCAAAACCGATGAGCTGGGCGTAAAGCAGGAAACCCTCGACACGGTGGGCGCTGTGAGCGAAGAAACTGTGCGACAAATGGCGGAGGGCGTGAGAAAAAGGCTGAAAACGGATATTGGGCTGGCTACATCGGGTGTTGCGGGCCCAGACGGTGGTACGCCTGAAAAACCTGTCGGTACCGTGTGGATTGCCTGCGCTTTTGAGGGGCAAACTTTTACACGAAAGCTACAACTGACCACCGACAGGCAAATCAATATCCACGCCAGTGCGTTGCACACACTGAATCTTTTAAGGACATCGCTGATGGAAATGGAGGAGGTTGCTAAATAAGTGTTCTCTCTCTGCCCGGTTTGGTAAAGCTTGCGACACAGCAAGGAAAAATTATACATCATTCCCATTAAAATGTTAACTTAGAGGCCGTAAGCGCTATTTTGCAAACAAACGATTCTTAGGTTTTAGTCTACAAAGAGACGATGAATTAGAAGAATATTTTGAAAAGCAATAAACAACAATACAAATAACCTATTACCCAAAAGGATACGAAATACTTAGTGACATGGCAGTAGTTGAAATGGTGATGCCCAAAATGGGTGAAAGTATAATGGAAGGCACGATCCTTTCATGGTTGAAAAAGCCAGGAGAGACCATTGAACAGGATGAGTCGGTGCTGGAAGTGGCTACTGATAAAGTGGATACGGAGGTGCCCGCCACCCATGCTGGGGTGTTGAAAGAGATTTTGGCCAAAGAAGGTGAAGTAGTGCAGGTGGGCAAAGCCATTGCGATTATAGAAATTGAAGGAAGCAGCGAAAACGGACACGCTACTGACATCTCAGGAAATGGCAAGGACGCTGTGGCTCTTGCTACCGAAATGGTCGAAACAGCCGTAGCAGCAGTGAGCCACGCCCCTGTGGTGAAGCCAAGCTCCGACAGGTTCTACTCTCCCCTCGTGATGAGTATTGCCAAAGAGGAAAAAATCAGCATATCAGAACTGGAGGGCATTCCGGGCACAGGCAAAGAAGGCCGTGTAACCAAAAATGATATCCTCGCTTACATTCAAACCAGAGGAAAAGGCGCTGCGCCTAAAGTAGCCGAACCTGTAAAAATTACCTATAGCGGCGATGATGAGATCATCGAAATGGATCGCATGCGCAAAATGATTGCTGAGCGTATGCTGGCCAGCAGGCAAATCAGCGCCCACGTTACTTCGTTTGTGGAAGCTGACGTAACCAACGTGGTGAACTGGAGAAACAAATGGAAGCGTTCCTTTCAGGAAAAGGAAAGAGCGGCCCTTACCTATACCCCCATTTTCATTGAAGCGATTGTGAAGGCCATCAAGGACTTCCCCATGATCAATATCTCGGTGGATGGCACAAAGATTGTCAGGCACCAGGCTGTGCACATTGGTATGGCCGTGGCATTGCCTTCAGGCAACCTGATTGTGCCCGTGATCAAAAATGCAGACAAGCTGAGCCTGCTGGGCATTACCCATGCAGTGAACGACCTGGCCGAACGTGCCCGCACCAACAACCTGAAGGCCGACGAGCTTTCAGGAGGCACGTACACCATCTCCAATGTGGGTGGTTTTGGCAATATCATGGGCACGCCTATTATCATGCAGCCTCAGGTGGCTATTATGGCCGTGGGTGCAGTGAAGAAAAAGCCAGCGGTAATAGAAACCCCGCAGGGCGACTTTATCGGCATCCGCCACATGATGTTCCTCAGCCACAGCTACGACCACCGGGTGGTGGACGGCGCACTAGGAGGCATGTTTGTGAGGAAGGTAGCGGACTATTTGGAGCAGTTTGATGTGAGCAGGAGTATTTAGGCTGAGGTCTACGAAAAGGGCGAGGAACCGGCTGCTATTCCTGAGCCATCTCTTCAATCAGATTGATCAATTCTAGTACCGGCGCAAAATACGGCATTACTTTTTCTTCGTTGAAGTCAAACATATCATCGTAATCACCTTTTTGCCTCCAGGTAAAGAGTTGCGAGTACATCTTACCGTACTCCTTTGATACCTTTTTTGGAAGAATGAAATATTCTGAAAAATTGGATTTGGCTCCGTTGTGAGTCGTTGGCTTCAGGTCAGACTTTAGCAGCAAAGCCATGACTGCATAATAAGCCGCATAGTAGAGCCTGTTGATTGTGGAATTCCATTTATTTCTCTCAGCCAGTATTTGAGCATCTTCATAAGTGTCTCTGGCACGCAAAAGCCTATATTTTATTAAGTCTTCCTTTGTGCCTTTCATTTTATCTGAACTCCCTCCTTCTCAATGTTTTCAAAAAGTGGTGTAAAGGAGTGATTTTCATTCCAATCCTTTTTGGAGTATATCAAAGGAGTGATGACTTCACCTGTTTCAAGCTCAATGTCGTAGAATGCGTCCATGAAACTGGTTTCAAAATCAAAGGGAACACTTGGACGGTTAAGCAAGATCAATAAATCCCAATCAGACAAGTCCCTGGCATCGCCTCTGGCTCTGGAGCCATAAAGGTAGACCTCAGCATCCGGGGCATTTGTATTAATAACCCGGATAACCTTTTCTAAGAATTGATCTTTCTCGCTCATCAAGTAAAAATACTACATAATTTTTATTAATCGTCGAGGGTCGATTGCAAAGTATCATAGAAGGCTGCACAGGATTTAAGGCTCAGCAAGACCCGTCATATAGCTCAAGTACGGCAATACCTGAGCCTTATAATTGAATTGAATGAGCTACAACGACTACCTCAACCCTACCTCCCTCTTCACTTTCCCTCCTTTTTCAGAATCGATGGTGATGGTCGTTTTGGCGGCACTACCGGTTACTTTGAATACATACTCCACCGTTTTGGTACGGTCAGCGTTTTCACCATCTCGGCGCCCGGCGAGGTTTCCAAGATCGGTCCTCATTTTACCGCTGACCAACTCGGCGCCACTTAGCTCAACAATCGCCCTCACCGGCTTGGCTATCTCCAGCTCTATGGCTCTTTCCGTGATATTGGTGGGCAAATAGCCGTCGTTTTCTACAGTGAGGCTCACTTTCACCAGCTTACCTTTTTCCAGCACTTCTACTTTCGGTTGCGAAACGGCAATCTTCGGGCTGGTTTCTGCCAGCCACAGCATCCACTCCACATACTTTTCTATTTCGCCCTTCAGAAATTTAGTTGGTGGATTCTGGCGGGTAAACTTATAATCCCATCCACCAATTTCCACCTTGCCCAGCTGCGGGTGATCGTAAGCCTGCCAGTTCACAAAGCCCTTGCCGCCCAGTTCGGCGTCATTCCATTTCATCCTCTCCAAATCAGACACACGGCCATCTTTGTTGGCATCAGCCTGGAAGGCTCCCCAGAACTCCGGCACAAAGCCTACGACGCCGTAGTCCCAATAGCCCCAGCTGATCAGGGTGCCGTGGCGATGAAGGCGTGGGTTGCTATAGCTGGGCACCACCTTCTGGCTGGTAGTGGTGGCATACTTGTCCGACAGCTCAAGGATGAGGCGCTGATCTTCCATATTAAAGTTGTCCCAATTGGTAGTGGAAGGCAATCGGTAGAGAAACCCAGCGGCCGTGTGCCCATGGAAAATGCCGGTAATGTTGCGGTGCGTGCTCAAAAACTCAATGGTCGCCCTGGTTTCAGGCTCCGAAAGCGGATAAGGCCCGGCTCCTTTTTGCTCCGACTCCAGCCCCCAGTTGCGGGGGAAGTTGCGGTTCATATCAATGCCACCTATGCCGTCTTCGTTGTACAGTCCGTCTTTGTCATCATCAATTCCCTCGTCGTACATGTCGTAAAAATCGCCACTTAGGTCGTTGGGTTCTCTTTCCACCATGATGCGGGGATCTTCGGTACTGATTTTCCACTTGCCAGTGGGGTTCTTCACCCGCATGTCGGTGATGAGGTTGTCGCTGTTCAGGTCGTTGCCCGGGTCTTCGTCGAGCAGGCCGTCGCCGTCCTGGTCGTAGGGTCTGGGTGTGCTGCGCAGCGCCTGGGGAGTAGTCAGGGCAATGTCAGCGCCGTCCGGATTGAACTTGGGGCGGATGTAGATAGTACGAGTATCGATGAGGTTGGTAATGCGTGGATCCTTGCCGTAGCTGCTGAGCAGCAGCCAGGTATAGTGCAGCGCTACTTCGGCACCCGTTAACTCTCCAGCATGGATATTGCCGTCGTAGTAATAGGCTGGCTTGTCCTCTGCGGCGCCAGTGCTTTTGTTGGTGATTTCCAGCACCATCAGCTGAGTGCCTTTCAGTGTCTCCCCTATCGAGTACAGCTTGGTTAGGTTAGGATAGGCTTTGGCCCACTCCTGGAGCAAGTAGTAAGCATCAGCAGTGGTGTGATACTTCGCCCAATTGGGGTTTTTAGGGTCTTCCTTCTGCGCCTGGGTGAATTGGGCAGCGGTGACAAGAACGGTAATGAAGAGCAACTTTTTAAGCATGACTTTCGGTTTGATTGATGCAATAAGATACCGACGCCCTATGAGCCTTTGAAAGGGAATGTGATGGAAGGGAGGTTTCATTGCTGAACGATCAACCCTACATTTAGAATGTTTCACTAGATTGAAGTATGATACGATCGGACACTTTCAATGTAGCATTCCTCCTGCTGATCAGCACAGCCATCTCGTCCTGCAAAGAAAAATCAGCAGGACAAGCTGAAGCCTCATTGCCTGACCAATTCATCATGGTGCTGGGTGTGGCGCAAGACGCCGGTTACCCGCAGGCTGGCTGCGAAAAAGCCTGTTGCCAACACTACTGGTCGGGTGAGCACAAAGAAGAGAGGGTGGTGAGCCTTGGCATCGTAGACAAGAAAGCCGGAAAGGTGTGGATGATCGAAGCCACGCCTGACTTCAAAAGCCAATGGCATGACCTGAATGAGAAGGCTGGTCTAAACAATACCTCTCCCGATGGCATTTTTCTCACCCATGCGCACGTAGGTCATTACACCGGATTGATGGAGCTGGGCAGAGAAATCATGGGGGCTGCCAGTGTCCCCGTTTACGGCATGCCGGTTATGCGGTCTTTCTTAACCCAAAATGGCCCCTGGAGCCAGCTGGTTGCCCTGGAAAATATCAGTCTGCAAAAGCTGGCGGCAGACTCTACGATTCAATTGTCACCTGACATTTCCATCACCCCATTTCTTGTTCCACACAGAGACGAGTTTTCAGAAACCGTGGGTTACCGCATTGAAAGCGGGCGTAAGGGTGTCATCTTCATCCCCGATATTGATAAATGGAGCAAGTGGGACAGAAACATCAGAGAGTTGGTAGCATCTGCCGACGTGGCCTTTCTGGATGCCACCTTTTTTCGAAACGGAGAAATCGACCGAGACATGAGCGAGGTGCCCCACCCTTTTGTGAAAGAGTCGATGGCGCTATTGAAAGACTTGCCCGAAAGTGACAGACGGAAGGTACATTTCATTCATTTCAATCATACCAATCCGTTGATTTGGAGCAACGAGGAACAAGAAAATGTAAAAAATAATGGGTTTAATATTTCCAGAGAAGGTGACATATTCGAATTAGTCAATTAAATTGTATGAACAAAACCTATTTTCGACAACCATGAACAAAATCCCCTCTTTTGTTTATCTCATTTTCCCAGGGTTCCATTTGGCACTCATTATTTCAAGCTTTTTTGGGGTTCGGTTTGATTCTTACTGGGGTGTTGATGCGCTATTTTCGGGCTTAATCATGGCCTTGATTGCTTCCATCCTTTACATAACTCATGTAACAAAAAACCAGGAACTCAACCGGGAGGGCAAGTTCCAGTGGATACTGCTCATTGTAGTTGGAGGCTTGCTTGGCGAAATATATTACTGGTTCAAGCACATTCGGAAGGGCGAGTTTGCTAAGTCAAGAAATTCCAGGCGGTACTTCAACTCAAACATATAGGCAACAGGTCAAACCGAAACTCTGATATCTCTGAGAAACGAATTCACTCAGTGTCTCCTGAAAGGGACGCTGAGGAGTTTGAACTAGATCACGTTTCTATAATGGAGCAAATATTTATTATCCTTACCTAACTCATAAAATCCTGCACTTGAATGCGGATATGTTCTCCAGTCTTCTACAAGGCTCCATTTTCCGCTCACTGGATTATGATGGATATAATCCAGCTTTTGCTCAACTATCTTTCGATTAAAGCATTTCTTAGCATCAAACGACAATCTAAAAACTTCGTGTTGCTTGTTCTTGTTCTTTTCACTTTCTCTTACATGCGACGATAATTGCGTCAAAAGGTCTGACTGACCAGACTTCTTTAGCCTCTTAACAATCTCGTACGCCAAAAAGCGCTTGCCATTCCCTACGAGGTTATTCAAAGAAATTCCGCATTTGTCGCCCAAATAAACAAGTCCATGAAAATGGTTTGGCATTATGACATACCCCACCAGAGAAGCATCATTTTTAAGCAAGTAACCAAACCACTTATTGAAATATTCATAAAGCGAAGTCTTGTCGAAAAGGGGTAGCCATTCAAAGCAGGTAAATGTAATAAAGTAGATTGTGCCGATCTCTGTATGCTTAGTGTGTGTTGACATAGGGTAGAAAATATTTTCTTAATACTCAGAGTCCCCTCCTATCGTCGGGAGACTCTGAGGGAATACGATGCTCCCAAAATTGTGCGCCTAAAGTAAAGAGGTTACTATCTGCGCTCCCGCAGATAGTAACCTCTTTACTCTTCTAGCCACACCTCCTACATCTCCTTGGCCGCCATGTATTCATAGTCGGCAATCACTGTGTACAAAAACTTCACATCTGGCATCGGGGTTTCTATGGACAGCAGGTCTTTGATTTTTTGTGACACCAGCATCACTGCCTGATCGTTGAGTCCCTCCTTCCGCAGGTTCAAAGCATTTCTGATGACTTCAATCTGGCTATCATTCAGCACCCTGGCGGTTGGAAACGTCACCTGATGGTTTTCATCGACTTTTGCGACCAGGTCAGCATTAGAAACCTGCTTTTGTAGTCTGATCACCACTGTGCCCGCAGCCAGATCGCCCAGCCGTTGTCCGTTTTGAGTTGCAATAATGGTAATCACGGCAACGCCTCCACTCATAAAGTAGATGTCGACAAGCCGAAGCACCCACCTGAGGATATAATTCACAATTCCAGCGGGACTGCCGTCAGCCTTCACCACTTTGATATTCATGGCTTTTTTGCCAATACTCTGCCCCTGAAAAAGAGACTCGAAAAGCAGGGAATAAAACATGACCAATACCCATGGAATGAAGTAGAACTCCGGTCGGTCAAAACCTGTGGAAATGATCCAAAAGCACAGCACGATGAATACAAAAATCACAAACATGTCAATCAGGAATGCAAGGATCCTTTCGCCAAGGCTGGCTAGCTCAAGGTCGATTTCTATATTCTGACTGGTGACAAATTTGGGCATTTCCCTTCTAGTGATTATGTTGACGCATATTTGGGCGGAAGATAATGAAGCAGTCAATATTTGTAAAAAATAATCAGGCTAAATGGAATGAATTTGAGTCGAAACTGACAAATACTGGCACACTTTCTTCCGACGAACTTTCGCTCATCTATATCCACCTTACCGAAGACCTGGCCTTTGCCAAGGCCAACTATCCAAACACCAAACTTTTCACCTATCTGAATGCCCTGGCGTTGAAGGTCCATACAACGGTGTACAAAAACAAGAAAGAAGAGAAAGGGCGGTTCCGTAAATTCTGGGCCTATGAGGTGCCATTGGAAATCCGAAGGTCGTACAAATACATCCTAATTGCCTTCCTCATTACTGCTGCTGGAGTCGCCATTGGAGCCCTGTCTTCTGCCAACGACGAAACCTTCGTGCGCCTGATCATGGGCGATGCCTATGTGGACATGACGCTAAATAATATCAAAGAAGGCGACCCCATGGGCGTGTATGGTTCTATGGAGGGCAACCATATGTTCATGGCTATTACCTCCAACAATATCCGGGTATCATTTGTGGCTTTTGCGCTGGGCCTTTTCTTTAGTGTTGGGGCCGGGTGGGTGCTGTTCCAAAATGGTGTAATGCTCGGTGCCTTTCATTACCTATTCTTCAAAGAAGGCTTCTTCGACGATACCATCCTCACCATCTGGCTTCACGGCACTATTGAAATCTGGTCTATCATCGTAGCTGGGGCAGCGGGTATTGTCCTCGGCAATGGCTTCTTGTTTCCCGGCACCTACCCCCGGCTGTACTCGTT
>TARA_R110002012_G_scaffold179930_2_pt1 | contig 13255 bp, 11 predicted proteins | sample TARA_R110002012 | Tara Oceans TARA_R110002012 (sample SAMEA4396515) | marine metagenome | biome: Westerlies Biome; feature: [DCM] deep chlorophyll maximum layer (ENVO:01000326); material: water (ENVO:00002006), including particulate matter (ENVO:01000060) such as... | depth 40 m
CGTAATCTTGTCGAAAGTGTATTGATACTTCATGTGCAGCTTCAGGCGCTCCGGCGAGGCGCCGGTGTAGCCGCTCGAGAGACAGCCGCGGTTGATCTCGCGCGTGATGTCCTCGGCCAGGGGCACGTTATTCTCGACCAGGATGTGCTTGCAGAGCTCGTCCGCGAAGCCGAGGCGGGAGGCGAGCAGATATAGGATCTCACGGTCATTCTTCGACTCGAAGATCGGCTCGACCACCTTCTCGCCCCATTGGATAGAGCGGTTCGAGCAGACGCGGCTGCCGTCCTGCTCGAACTGCGTGCAGGCAGGCAGGATGTAGCTGTTCTCCTGCCGCTGGCGCACTGCAGCGAAGGTCGTCGGATGCGCATCGGCGATGACGAGGAGGTCGAGTGCCGCCAGCCCCTCGAACATCTCCGGCATGCGGGTGACGGTGTTGCCGCCGTGACCCATGACGAACATGCCACGGATCGGGTTCGGCTGGTCCACCGCCTCACGCTCAGCCTGGGCGCCGTCGAACCAGCGCGTCGTCGGGATACCCTTGGCCTCCATTAGCGCCTTCTTCTCCTCGACGGGCATGCCCTCGAGACCGAAGCGGCCGACGAGCCAGTCGTAGTCCAGATCCCAAACCCGGGCAAAGTGCCGCCACGCTCCCTCGGCAAGGCCGTAATACGAGGGAAGGGACGAGACATCGAGCCCCATGTCCGTCGCCCCTTGCACGTTGCAGTGGCCACGATAGATGTTGGCGCCGCCTCCCGGGACGCCGATGTTTCCGAGGGCGAGCTGCAGGATCGAGAACGCGCGGACATTGGCGGTCCCCACCGACTTTTGCGTTGCACCCATGCACCAGATCAGGGTCGATGGGCGGTTCTCGGAAATCTGCCGCGCCACCTCCGCAAGCTGTGCGCCGGGGACGCCGGAGATGCGCTCGACCTCCTCGGGGGTCCAGCGCGCCACCTCCTCGCGGATCTCGTCCATCCCATAGACGCGCTGTGCAATGTAGGAGGTGTCCTCCCAGCCGTTCTCGAAGATGTGCCAGAGGATGCCCCAGACTACGGGGATGTCGGTGCCGGGGCGGATGCGGACGTATTGTGTCGCGTGCGCCGCGGTGCGGGTAAAGCGCGGGTCGATTACGATGAACGGGGCGCGGTTCCATTCCTTGCCGCGCAGCATGTGCTGCATCGCGACGGGGTGCGCCTCGGCCGGATTGGCACCGATGATGAGCAAGGCGCGGGCGTTTTGGATGTCATTGTAGCTGTTCGTCATCGCGCCGTAGCCCCAAGTATTGGCCACGCCTGCGACGGTCGTCGAATGGCAGATCCGCGCCTGGTGATCGATATTGTTCGTCCCCCAGAGGGCGGCGAACTTGCGCATGAGATAGGCGCTCTCGTTCGAGAACTTGGCGGAGCCGAGCCAGAAGACACTGTCCGGCCCGTACTCATCGCGGATGGCGAGGAGCTTTGCGCTGATCTCCTCGATCGCCTGCTCCCAACTGATCCGCGTCCACTCGCCGCCGACGAGCTTCAGCGGGTACTTCACCCGTCGCTCCCCCTTGACGAGTTCGCGGACGGAGGCACCCTTGGCGCAGTGCGTGCCTTGGCTGATCGGACTCTCCCACCCCGGCTCCTGCTGCACCCAGACGCCGTTTTGCACCTCGGCGACGACGGTGCAGCCCACCGAGCAATGCGTGCAGACGTTCTTCTTGAGCACCTTCGGAATGTCGGCGACGAGCGGCCCCGCTTCGGCCTTCCTGACGAAGCCGCTGTCGAGCGTCCCAAGCCCGGCGAGCCCTCCCGCAGCGAAGCCCGACTTCACGAGGAACGAGCGGCGATTCAGCGATGCCGGAGCTTCGCCAGCTCGCGCGGTGAAGCTCCGGCGGGAGGACTTTCTTGCTCCGACCTTCCTCAGCATGGCGACCTCACAGACGGTTCAGGGCGTAGTACCGCTCGACGTGGGGCGTGCGGCTGTAGCGGCGGTCGATTTGCTCCTCGGGCGACTCGTATTGCTGCGCAGTGGCAACGGCCGCTACGGAAGCGGCGGTCGCACCGGCACCGAGCGCGAAGAGGCGACGGCGGGCGGGGTCGGCCGGGCGGTCCCGCTCATGATCAGTCGACGAAGGCGTGGGCATCGGTTTCAATCTCCATCAGCACGCCGCCGGCATATCCGACGGCCTTGTAGAAGCGGGCGCTCTCGGCCTTCTCCAGATCCGAGAAGAACAAAGGTGCCCAAGGTGACAGGTGACGGTCGAGGAATGCGCGCTGCTCCGCCGGGCCCGCGGGAGCACCGAAGCGGCCGGCGATCAGACCGGAATAGATGCCGAGGATCGCCGCGATGTGGTCCTCCGGCTCACCCACGCCTTCGGCTCGCGCGATGCCGAGGCGCGCCATCTCGGTGCGCAGCTTCATCAGCGGCCGGTCGTGGAGGAACCCCGTCAGGTAGTAGGACGCGTAGGGAACGAGCTCGCCGCGCTGCAGGCCGATGAAAACGCGGTTGTATTCGCGCGCGACATCGTCGGAGTTCGCCTCACCCGCAGCTTCCGTAAATCGGTGGACCACCTGCCCCCAAGGGCTGGCATCTCCGTGCAGCCCGCGGAGGGCGTCCAGCAGATCCGGACCGGGAGGCCGCGCCAGAAGCACCGCGAGAAGGCCCGCCGCTTGCGACCGCGCCATGTCGATGTCGTCTGGTTCATTGTGTTGCGCGTCCACGAGATCGAATCCCCGCTTGTTAATAAAAGACAAAACAATGAACCAAGTTATTGTTCCAAGCGTTGGGTGAAAAAGTTGAGAAATCTGCCAGAGGAGATAGGATGCTACGCTCTCCCGTGACCATCGCCACCGTGGCTCTGTCTGCGCTGCTCTTACCCGCGTTTCCCGCGCTGACGCAGGAGAACGTGGAGGCCGAGGAGCGCGGTCTGACCTCGCCGCAGGTCAAGGAGAGCCTCACGATCAATCCGACCGAGCAGGGCACCCTTCCGCCGAAGCCGCTAAACGAAGATGACGAGCCGCTCCTCTACGATCTCCTGACGGAAATCCGGCGCGCCCCGCCGACGCTCGACGCGATCAACTTCGTACCTCGCCCGAACGAGTTTGCGAGTGAGCCGGCTAAGGAGATGATGACCGAAGGAGCTCAGGAAATCTCTCTATTCCCCGAAGGATACGTCGAATGAGCTGTGTCGACACGAGGGTCACCCGGTGATTGTGGAAGAGGTCTCAGTGGGCGTCGAGGTCGAGCGGCGGCCCGGAGCTACGCGCTGGCAGCGGTGCGTCTGGTGTCCGGCAGCGATAGTCCCCGAGCGTGACCTCGCCGCCTGGACCGCGCTCGCGGAGGACGGCGAAGCGGCACACTTCTTCGCCGGCAACGCGAGGATCGTGCTCCGGTCGACGGATACCAAAGTACTAAAAGATAACGCCGAGGGTCCGACGCCCTCGATCTACGTGGTCCTGCGGCGGGCCCGATCCCTCTCCGGCTGGTCGCTCCACCTCGTCACTGCCGATCCAAACGAGGCGCACGCCCATGCCGACGTCGGAGACGATCTCGTGGAGGCCCTACCAATGCCCCCGCCGATCCTGTGCCGCACGCTTGCTTTCCTCGCACGGCATCACGTCGAACGGACAGAATGGAGCCGCCGCCGCGACAGGCCGGACGCTGAGGCGCTCGCCCGTCGGCCGGTGGTCGAAGGGATTAGAAATGCCTGACGTGAGAAGCCTCCTCAGCCGCTGCTTACGGCTGAAGCGCATGGACCGTGCTGCGCGCGAGACACCCGATGCTGGTCCGGAAAAGGGCGAAGAGGAAGATCCGCTGCAGAACCTGCCTTCGATCGAAGGGCTTGGGCCGGACAGTGACTATACGGTCTTCATGCGGCAGAACGTGCCTGCGGTGCTGCGCCGGGCCGCGCTGCGCCAGGCGTGGACCTCCAATCCGGCAATCGCGCAGCACAAGCCGCTCGTCGACTACGACTGGGATTTTCATGCGCCGGGCTACGGCAAATTGCGGGCAGGCGACGACCCGACGGCGTTCCTCGCTGGACTGTTCGCGCCGTCCAAGCCGCAGGCCGAGGAGGCGAAGGAGGCGTCGGACGAGCTGCGCTCCGACGCCGTCATGGAAACGGCCCCGGACGGCACCCAATCTGGCTCTCAATCGACATCAGGAACTGGTCGGTCGTAGTGCCGCATTCAAGACTGTTACTGGAAAGCGCGGTGATCGATGCCGGTCGGGACGCGGCTGGAGCTGCCCGCCGCGACCGTCAGGCGCCAGACGGCTTTTATAGCCTTGGCGGTGAGTTCAGCGAGGATGTTCCTGCCGCGCAGGCCGACCACCAGCAGCTCGCCGACATGCTGGCGGTGACAGCGCGTCTTGGCACGTCGACGCCGGCCTTCGAGGAGCAGCTCCGCTCCCTGCAACCGCCGTGGAGCACCACGGCGGTTGCAGCATCATCGGTTCCTGGCCTCGTCTGCCTTGGCTGTTCCCAAGCCTGGAGAAGCTGTGCCGCGGCAAGAGCGGGATTATGATGTGACGGATGAGAGCCGAAGTGAATGTCGTGGAAGGGCTCGTTCTGGACCTGCCATTAGCTGCATGGAGCAATGAGGTCTGCTTAGCGGGACTTTCCTGCGTTCGCTGCGGACGCTCAGTTTCCGCCTACATTTAGATAGAGACACAACTCCAAAGGTTTCTGTTGTGCCGAAGACGATCCAAAGGTCTGGCCGCTACGCACATTAACTATTAGGAACTTTACTCTACAGGTCTTTCTGAAACTGTTCTGTTGCGTAGCAGCACAGCGGCAGCAAGTGGAATTAGAGCAGCCCCGTAGAGCATCACGTTTGGTCCGATCCCACCGGATATCATTCCGGCCAGTCCTGGGCCGAAAACGCTGCCTCCGGCCATGAACAAAACCGTCGTTGTGAAGCTAAGTGACGGCAGCGAGGGAAAGAGCCGTTCAGACCAGAACGCCAAGACTGCGCTCGTCATCATGACATTGATGCCCTGTAAACCTGCTGATGTGATCAGTCCGGCCCGGGTGCCGGCGAACGATGCGGCCAAGAAGAGCGAGGCCGTCGCGGTGACCAAAAGCCCGCGCAGAAGCCATGTGAGGCCAACTATATCCCTGACGCGGCCCGTCAAAAGTCCGGCCAGCCCGAAAATTCCATATGCGATAAAGACCAGTGCCGGTGTTGAGCCTTTCGGCATGCCTGGAACACCCTTTTGCGCGAAATGGTCTGCGGCGAAAGAGATATAGATGGCGGACGTGATACCGAAGATAAAGGCAACTGTAAAAAGCGGTGCGGCTTGCCAATGCATGAGGTCGCGCCAGCCTTGGCGCGGTCCATCCTCCGGGTCCTTCTCGACATGGCGCAGGGCCGCCCAGTTACCAACAAGCGCAAGCGCGCTTGCTCCAGAGAAGATCGCCCAGCAAACTCGCCAATCGAACCCGATTATGACCATCGCCAGTGCAGTGACACCGGCTGCTGCAATTCCTACACTGGTGCCTGTGCTGATTTGCGACAGAGCGGTAGGGCGGTCCACCTCCCGAACCTTGCGATGCACAGCGTCATTGAACGGCGTCCATGCGAATCCGGCGCTTGACGCCGCTACGAAAACACCGGCCGTCAACACAAAGACATTTGGGGCAAGCCCCACGATACCTATTCCTGTGGTCGCCGCAATCAGCCCGGTCAGAACCGGGAACTCCGGCCCTCTTCGGTTCAAAAAATACTGTGCGACCAAAAGGCCGACAAAAAAGCCAGCGAAGCCAAAGCTTGAGACCAGCCCGACCATAGACTGGGACATTGAAAATACTGATTTGAACTCTGGCACGAACAGCCCGAACCCCATACGCGCGGGACCGAAACTGATCGCGGTGGCCGCAAATCCCGCAGCGGACAAACTCCGGAAATAGGTAATTCTCTGGCCCTCCATTTGCTGAGGAAATGCACCGGCAAATACTTGAGTTCCCATAGGTTGCTGCAAATTTTGGCTCTGCAAAAACTGTTTTGTCCCTCATTGTCGCCGTCCGCAGTTCGTGATTGCTGGACGATGCATGAGCGGATGCGGTGATGAAGCTGCGCTGCAGCGACGGTTTTACGGCTTCCGGCCAGGTCAGCTTATGCTGCAACTGGCAAGTCCTTCGCCCCGGACGCTCGAAGCATGCGTAGCCCTCTGTCCGAGGTCGAGCTCCCTTGTTCACAGGATGAGTGTGAACAAGGGTGATAGAAGAGGGAATATTCTGTTGGAATAGACGTATCTGCCCACGCAGACCGGCCGCTATTGCACCTGTTCGATTTAGGCAGCCTTTGCTGATTTAGCAGCCTCGTTGACGGTTTTTTCAGCGAGTTTGGTCAAGTCCTCGTCGGTCTGGGCTTCTTCCTGCAACGTTTCAGCCAATAATTTCTCAGCATCCGACATGCCGAGTTCCTTAGCCCACCTACGCAACGTCCCGTAACGGGTTATTTCATAATGTTCGACTGCTTGTGCTGATGAGATCAGCCCGGCATCAAGTGCGGACGTGCCCTTGAATTCGCTAATGATCTCCTCACCTTCGTCGATAATACCCTTGATCGCTTCACACGTTTTCCCGCGTGCAGATTTACCGATGATCTCGAAAATCTCCTCCAAACGTGATACATGTTGCTCGGTCTGCTCCTTGTGCTTGTCAAAAGCTTGCTGCAGTTGCTCGTTCGTCGCTGCACGGCGCATCTTTGGCAGCGCCTTAAGTATCTGCTTTTCCGCAAAATAGATGTCCCTGAGAGTGTCATGGAACAGATCTTGCAACGTTTTTTCCTTGGCCATGGTGATAACTCCGTTGTTTGTTACATACAGGCAAACTTCATAGACACTTTTTGGGTTCCTTACCGGCAGCGCGCTCCTACGACGCCGCTTAGCGGACCGGTGCAATCTTCTTGCGCGCGCCCGGGTCGGCTGCGACGACATTAGCACGCAAGCTGCATTCGGCCTTTTAAGCACTTCGATGCCTGCCCGACTGAATAGGCCCACATGAAAGTGCGCGCTCCTTATATACGGGAGACGTCATTTACCGGATTCTTCATCAAGCAGCCCTCAGTCCTTCAATGTTTTGTGCATCGATCGTCAGGATGAGCAAAGCTAACATCTACCGGACCTGCATTATCCAACAACCGCATTGCTTGCGCAGCTGCGAGGAACATTCGGGGGAGCGGTCAGTTAATTTATTGCAAATCCGGAGCGAAGGAAAACGTGAGGAACTCCAGTAAAGCCACGAGCGATGAATCGCCACGAAGCATCTTTTTATGGTTCGGGTATCTGCGTTTGCATCGTTCATGGCCGTTCGCGTTGCACGATGCCACTATCGCAGCAAGCGTGTTCTAGGTGTTCAGTCCCGGAATCTGGTGGATCGGATTTATGATGAATCGACCTGGCTCTGAAGTCCAGATTTTGCAGATGTATTCGTAGGGCTTGAGGCCGTTCAGGGTCTTCAGCCTACGTGCGAAGTTGTAGGCTGCCATGAAGTCGGTGAGGTGCGTACGCAGCTGATTATGGCTGTCATAATGGTATCGTTTCACCGTCGCCTCCTTGATCGTTCGGTTCATCCGCTCGACCTGGCGCGATATCGATATGAAAGAAGCCGATCGGGTAACGCTTGAACTTTTGGCGCTTAGGCTTGTCGCCCTCGACATCCGGCAAGCGAGAGATCCCGTGCCGCTGAAGGCAACGATGCAATGCCGACCGGGTCAGATGCGGAAGCGATGGCTGCAGAGCATAGAGGCAATCATCCAGCGGCAGCAGCGTTTGCCGCCGGAATGCAACGATTATTGCCTCCTCAGCTTCTGTGAGAACGGTTGAGCGCGGCTCCTTTGGCCCGGCCTTCAAATCCTCGACCGTCGCACGCTTACGCCACTTTGCAACGGTCTTAGGGTTGATGCCCAATTCCTTGCTTAGCTGCGCGAGCGAAGCTTGCGATCGCTGTATTGCAGCTCTGACGGCGTGCGTTGTCGTGGCGCTCCCGTGACGAACATGCCCCATAATGCTTCCTTCCAAGCCTGAGAAAGGATCGCACCATCAAACCGTGGGATCAAACACCTAGGGAAATAAATGAACACGCCCCCTGAAGCGTCGGCTTTATTCACGAATTCTGGGTAATCCGCACGCTTGTTCTGTCCGGATAGGCAGGCCAAACGCTATCATCTGCCCGCGTAAGCGTTTGCCCCCGTGTTGAAATGTGCAGGACAAATGGGCCACGCGCCGCTCGCAGTTCGCCGATGTCGGCTTCCAGTGCTTGCCACGGACTCAAAAAGGCCCCCGGCACGTCGCGGCGCAACCGCAAAAGCGTGCGTGTGAGGTCGAACTTTCTTCGATCAAACGGCGTCCCGACCTCTTTATTCGAAGCGAACTGCGAAAGCTTTGACCAGTTTATGGGCGCGCGATTGTCTGGATCGGTCAGACGGAAACTGCCGATTTCGGTGCCTTGGTAGATGTCCGGGACGCCCGGAATGAACAGTTTCAGCGCGCACTGCGCCAGCGCCAAATTTTCGGCTAGCACCTCGAGGTCTGCCAACGTTTTATTCTGCTCAAAGCTGTCCGCGACACAGCGCGCAGCGTCCAAAATGGGCCTTTCGAAATCTTCAACGGGTTCCGTCCAAAACGTATCGTGTTTGGCCTCGCGCATTGCCTTTTCCAAATGCGCAGGCAGCCTGTCCGCCAAGCCCCCGTCCGGTGCTGCGGCAAAGGCAGATTGCGCCAGATACCAGCGCCACGGCTCAGCGATGTCGGGAACTTGCGTCAGCAGTGCCTCTACCATTGCGGGTTCATGCGAAAGGGCGGCGATACGCATACGAGCGTCCTCGGACCGCTTTGTGTCGTGACTGGACGTCAGTGTCAGCCCCCTTGGCATTTCGACCTGTCTTCGTTCCATGGCAGCGTGAAAGGCTGCCACATCCATGGCAGGTTCGTTCGGTTCCGCGCCGACTTCATTTGCCGAAAGCATCGGGGTCCAGCGGTAGAACGCGGTGTCTTCCTGAGCCTTAGCGATTGCCGCACCTGTCAGCTGTTGCATGCGCAGACGCAACTCGGCGTTGGACGTATCCAGAAGTAGATTGGCAAGATCTTCCAATGCCGGTGCCGACGGTCGGTCCTCGGCCGCGCGGGCCACGGTGTCACGGACCAAGGCCGCGCCGTCGTCGGGCACGGCATCGCGTGTCGAATAGGCACGATACCGCGGAAAGGCTCGGACGTAGGCCAAGATCGCCTGTCGCCACGCGGCCCGGCCCCATTCGAGATGCCCTGCCGCCTTACTAGCCAGATCGGTCAGCCGTTCCAGTTCGGCCTGAAGTTCGACCGTGATGATCTGAGCTTTCGCATCATTGCGGACCTCACAAAAGTCGGGCCATCCTTCCGTCAGTTTGGCAGCGCCTGCGGCGTCAGTCAGAACGCGAGAGATTGCACGTGCGGCGATATAGCCGGTCGTGCCCTCGACCGGCCAGTCTGGCAGGCGTTCATCTCCCGTCAGTATCTTTTCAACCCAGATCGGTGTGTCTGGCAGACGATCGCGCAAACGCTCGAGATATGCCCTCGGGTCGGAGAGCCCATCCACATGATCCACCCGGAGCGCGTCCGCCACGCCCGTTTCAATCAGATCAAACGTCAACCGGTGAACGTCATCAAACACCTGCTGATCCTCGACCCGCACACCAATGAGCCCGGTGACAGTAAAAAAGCGGCGGTGATTGATCGCAGCGGCCTCCGTGCGCCAATGGCATAGACGCCAGGGCTGCGCATCGTGGGTCGCCCAAATATTGGACTTGGGCGGCGTGGCCAGCGGCAGACGAAGTCCGGGTGCGACCAACTCGTCGTTCTCGATCATGATGTCGCCCGACGCCGCAAGCTCTGAAAAAGACGCACCAAGCCAGGGCAGGCGCAGCCGCCCCTCGGACCAGTCGATATCGAAATGGGAGGCATAGCGACTGTCTTGGCCGTGACGCAGAACGTCAGCGAGCCATGGGGTGTCGACCACGAACGCCATATGGTTGGGAACGATATCCAGAACCAGCCCCAGTCCTGCGTTGTGCAGAGCGTCCGACAAGGACTGAAGCCCTGCTTGCCCCCCGAGTGAGGAGTCGATCTGGTTGGGGTCAGTGACGTCGTAGCCATGTGTCGACCCGGGCGCGGCAGCGAATACCGGAGACAGATAGAGATGTGAAATACCCAAGTCTAAGAAATAGGGCACAAGCTGTTCGGCCTTCGAGAAGTCCATCCCTTCGCGTAGCTGCAAGCGGTAGGTTGCGGTCGGTATTTTCATCTGGGCCTCGGGCGCGCTTTACGCATGATGTGGGTGGTGCGGGCAAAGGTCGGATGGTCGGCGATATCTTCAAGCTGCGTTGGCGAACGCGGGCGCCAGTTGGGATAGCCATCTGTCACGCCAGGGAGATTGGTTGGACGGCGGGGACCGACAAGGTCTGCCAACCGGACACCCACCAGCAATGATGGGGTGCTGGCGATAAAGCGATGCGCTGCATCAAGCAATGTATCTTCATCGGGGTCAGTCACACCAAGCGCGCGGGCCAGATGTACGCGTTCCCACTCGCGGTGCTTGCGATGGTGATTGCTGATTTCGGCCGAGACCAGTTTGTTCTGTTCGCGCAGGTCGATGTCGATACCGTCCCACCACCCGGCTAGCGTTGGCAAGTCATGTGTCGACAAACACGCAAGCGCCAGTTCGGGATAGCTGTCAGCCGCGTTGAACCCGTCCTCGGACTGTTCGAAATAGACGATCCGGTACGACAGGATACACGCCTTTTCCATCGCCTCGCGAAAGCCCTCAGGAACAAATCCCAAATCTTCACCGATCACCACGGCGCGTGTGTTTCGGGATGCTTCGACGAGAACCTGCAGCATTTCTTGAATAGGATAACGCAAGTGGGTGCCTTCAGACGCAGGGGCACCTTCAGGGATCAAATAAAGTTGCCAAAGCGCCATGACGTGATCGATCCGGAGCGCCCCCGCATCAACAAGTTGCGCCCCGATGATTTCGCGCAGAAGGTTGAAGCCAGTCTCGCGCATCGTAACCGGCGACGGCGCGGTGAGGTGCCAGTTCTGTCCACTATCGCTGAAGACATCCGGTGGGGCACCGATCGTCAAGCCGGGCAGCGCCGTTGCGGTGTTCGACCACGTTGCTGACCCATCAAGCGCTTCGCCAACGGCAAGATCAAGGTAGAGACCCAGCCGCATTCCCCCGTCTTTGGCAGCATTCTGCGCCTCGCTCAGTTGGGCTCTTGCAATCCATTGCAGCCAGAGATGAAACCTGACTTCGACCGCATAATCATCGGCGAACTTTGCGACCTGAGCGGATTTCGGATCTTGGAACGGCTCAGGCCAATCCTGCCACCCGCCGCCATGCACATGGCTTAGTGCTTCAAAGAGCGCATGCAGCCTCAAAGGTTCTCCGCCGTCCTCGATGAATTTACTCAGCGCAGGGTCAGCGCTGAAGCCGTCAAAAACATGCCGAAGGGCCGTCAGCTTGGTTTCTGCGACCTTGGAATAATCTACCGTATCCCCGTCATTTAGGGTTGGACGTGATGCGCCCAGGCGGTCCGGTGCGATGTAAAGCGGGTTGAGGAATTGCCGGTTTGACGGCGAAAAGGGCGAGGCGCGCTCGGGCGTTGAGGTAAAGAGCGCGTGGACGGGATTGACCCCTAGAAAATCTGCGCCCGCATCTGCGCAGATGCGCGCAAGCAGGGCGAGATCGGCAAAATCTCCGATGCCCCACGACCGATCCGACCGAATTTCATACAATTGGCAAAATATGCCCCAGCCCGGCGCGTCTTTCAGGGAGGGCGGAAGATAACACTCGGCGCCCTCCGATACGCTGATGCGATCAGGGGCCGCGGGGCCTTTGGGTGGCTCATTAAGGTTCTGTCCCAATCCCTGTAGGATTAGCCGCAGCGTGTCATGAGGCACCTTTCGGCCATTGTAGCCCAGCGTGATGCCATGATATCGAGCAAGATGCTTCATGCGATCCAAAACGCTGCTGACGCAGCGGCTCCTACGGCATCTCCGGATAGATGAATGCAGTCGCCTTTAGTCGCAGGCAGATTGGTCGCCGCGCTGGATAGATTGGCGCGCAACGACAGCAGACCACCGCCAAGGTGCCAGTCTATTGCAAAACAGCCGTCCGGCGCATCAAGCACCTCGCCGCAATCGGGACCGGTGCCAGGGATCATCGGCGCGATCCTCTGCCGGCGCAGGTTCAGCAGGTCACGAAAACGGGTACAGGCAGCTTGGCCGGGCGTTGAGTTGGCCTTGGACCAATCAATGCGGCTGCGGTCGAACGTCTTTGGATTGATGGGGTCGGGGACGTCATCGGTCGAAAAGCTTTCGAAATGCTCGAATTCACGACGCCGACCTTCGGTTACGGCATTTCCCAGATCCCCTTCGAAACCTGCGAAGAACAGAAACGGGTTTGTTTCATCCCATTCGTCCCCCATGAAGACCATCGGTATGTGTGGTGATAAGAGCAGGACCGCCTGCATCGCTTGCAGATGCTCCGGGGTCGTCAAGGTTGTCAGACGTTCTCCGCTGGCGCGGTTGCCGATCTGGTCGTGGTTCTGCAGAAAGTCAATGAACACGTCTGGCGGCAGGTGACCTGACGCGCCCCCATTTCCCTGCGCCCCCTTGGTCGCAAACCCCTCGGCCATCGCGCGGGCCAAATGCCGGGTCGGATCGTCGACATATGCGTCGTAATAGCCCTCTGTCTCTTCTGTCAGCAGGACGTGGGCGGCGTTGTGCCAGTCATCGTTCCATTCGGCCGTCATCAGCTGTGTGCGGCCCCCGTCACGTTCGTGAAGATGAGTGACGTTGCGATTGTCTTCTGTCGTAAGATGGACAGGGCGGTCAATATTGGCTCGTATTTCTTGCGCGAGTTCGATCAGAAATTCGGGATCTGATTTCGGGTCTTGAACGTGGTCGATGGCGTCAAGGCGCAGGCCATCGAGGTTGAAGGTCTCAATCCAGTAAAGCGCGTTTTCGATGAAGAACCGGCGCACCGGAGAAGCGGCAAAGTCGATACCAGCTCCCCAGGGCGTCTGACGTTCGGCATCAAAGAACTGCGATGCGTAGAGGTGAAGGTAGTTCCCCTCTGGGCCGAAATGGTTGTAGACGACGTCAAGAAGCACCATGATCCCATGGGAATGGGCCGCGTCGATCAACCTGCGCAGATCTTGCGGCGTGCCATATGTTGGATGTGGCGCATAGGGCAGAACACCGTCGTAACCCCAGCCGCGGTCGCCGCCGAACT
>TARA_R110002012_G_scaffold41648_2_pt1 | contig 13250 bp, 16 predicted proteins | sample TARA_R110002012 | Tara Oceans TARA_R110002012 (sample SAMEA4396515) | marine metagenome | biome: Westerlies Biome; feature: [DCM] deep chlorophyll maximum layer (ENVO:01000326); material: water (ENVO:00002006), including particulate matter (ENVO:01000060) such as... | depth 40 m
CACCAAAGAGGACTTCACATCAGTCATGGCTGTAGTGGATAGCGACCTCGATATACCTGTTGTATTTGCTTGGGCTGATGAGACTACTAACTGTCCGTATATGGATGTAAACAAACCTAATGGTTTTGATTACACTGTTACTGATATTCCAAGACATATGAATGTCCGTGGTGAAAGTTACAAATTATTTCTTTATCAAAGTGAAAAAGCGATGCATAATGGTTTCATCAATTGGTTACATGAGCGTGACCCTGATATTCTCGTAGCCCATGCTATCATGTGGGCTGACTTACCACACTTGATGCGTAGACTCAAAGACCCTGACCAACTTTCACCACTCGGTCAAGTCATCAGACCTTTCAAAGATAAAGATTCATACAAAGAGACTCAGCAACCTATCAAAGGTAGATTATGTTGGGATTCAGCCGCAGATTGGCGTAGTGGTAGTGGGTTTGAAACTATTTGGCAGAAGTCGGGTAGAGGTCAACTACCTAACCGTAAGTTGAATACTATTGCAGAGAGGCTTGAACTTGGTAGTAAACTGACTGAGGAGATTGAAGGTATGAATGTGCATAACGGATGGCGTGAATACTGGACTGAGTTCGTAGATTACTGTCTGCTCGATACTACACTGCTTAGAGATATAGATAACAAACTTAGTGCTACCAAGTTCTTCGTTGCAGTTCAACAATTATGTGGTGTATCATGGGGTAGCACTCACAAGGTTACTAGATATTTCAGAGGGATGGTAGGTCGTAGAACTGAATTGAAGGCACCAAGCGCTTACAAGGTTATGAGAGAATCATTACAGGCGGCTCACATACCTGACCCTATTCCGGGTAGACACGAGGGTGTAGGTATTTTTGACTACGCCTCTCTGTATCCTAACATCATACTCAGCGATAATTTATGCTACACTACCAAGAGAAATAGTGGTGGAGATGGTATCAAAACATTAGGTAACGGCACACACTGGGACCAAACAAAGAAGGGGTTACTACCTAAAATTGTAGAAGAGATGCTTGAACTTCGTAGTGAGTATAAGCAAAAGATGAGAGAGGCTACTGACCCTGATGAAAAACTAAGTTATGATATGCTCCAAACAGCGGCCAAAGTTCTCGTAAATGCCTTGTATGGTATGACAGGGATGAAGGCCATTCAAGGTATGTGGATTGATAATGATATAGCGTCTTCTATTACACACAGAGGTAGAGAGGCTATCCACCATCTACTCAAAGAAAGTGAAGAGCAGGGTTACAAATCTCTGTATGGTCATACCGATTCAGCATTTATACAAGTTCCGTTTGATAAAGCAGAACTATTAGCAAACCATCTGACAAAGACAGCACAGAATATGTTGGAGTTACCTACAATGGATGTAGAGTTAGAAGCCTACTTTGATTATTGGACTACTGCTCCAGTAAAGAATCGTTACTTTGGTATCAAGGTATGGCCTGAGAAGAGTAAAGGTGAGATGAAGATTACTGGTTATGCTGTAAAAGCATCTAGTTCATCTAAGATTACAAAACAGATTCAAAATACAGCCATGCAGTTGATAGGCACAGGTAAAGATGAACAGGAGGTAACTGATGCTTTGAGAGAAATTAGTATACCTGTAAGAAGTGGAGATATACCAATTGAAGATGTGTATGTCTCTACAAGATTAAGCAGGACATTCAATAATTACAAAACATTACCTGCTGTTGCTAAGGCGGCTCTATATTATAATCAACATGTGGCTACTTCTAAAGATGATAAATATCAGAAGGGAGATAGCGTTTCATGGATTTATGTTAAGGGATTTAAAGAAGGAGTAAAGGACTACTACACCTTTAATCAAGAGAGGAGAAAGGTAGACTTCGTTGCTTTTAGAGATAAAAGTGAGTTAGATAATTACATTATAAATTGGGACAAGGTGTTAGATGTTATGGTCAAATCTAAACTGAAAAGAATATACGAGAGTGTAGACTGGGAGTTGGATGCGGCGGCTGGTGCTGTTATTCCAAGAAATTTATTAGTAGGTGGTGAAGATGAGTAAAAAACTAACCACTACGTATAAATGCATACACTGCGGTAAGTTTGGTGTATCTGAACACTTCATGCGTTGCATTATTTGTTACACACCAATTACAATTACTGAAATGAAGGAGTTGAAAAAGAAATGAATGATAAATATAAACAGGCAACATTATTTGAATGGGGATTGAAAATTGAAGGACAGACTACATTGTTAGATTTCTATCCTAAATTATTTGAGGTGAAAGAATGAGTAAGAAGACCAAAACAAATTTTACAAAATGTGATGTTTGTGGTGATATGATTGAAGTTGTAACAGGTGAGGGTATTGAATCCGAAGCCATAAATTGTGTAATAGATTATGAGAGTGAAAAACCAATACAATTCTTTTGCACATCATGCTTTCAAGGTGAGTTTGGAGTTGATGCTTAATGAAGATTGAGAAATGCTTTTGCGGTTGGCAAGGTCCAACTGATACTATGATAAAAAACGGAGTCCCTTGCTGTCCTATTTGTAATAGGAACTTTAGCAATTTTAAGTGTGAGGGTTGTGGTGATTAATTATGGATAAAGAAATATATGAAGATGATACATTTAGAATAAAGATAGCAAAGATTGTGGTTAAGGTCATCAATCTATTGGTTGAAAAGAATGAACAATATGGTGATAGCGCCTTTGACCCTATGCGGTTTTTCAGCGACCTTGGGCCTGATGCTGGTTTAAGAGTAAGGATTGATGATAAACTCAGCAGACTCTTGCGTGGGAATGATAGTATAGAATCTGACATTGATGTAATTGAGGATTTAATTGGCTACTTCGTCTTACTCAGATTAACGATGGAAAAAAATGAAAGTGAACCTGAAAGTGAACCTGAAAGTGAACCTATTGTAAGAATTAAAAATAAATTTTATGTGGAGGAGGAGTGATGAGATTCAATCCTAACGAACCTATAGTTGATACAGAGTATCCTCATGAAGATTTGATGGACTCTTATAACACAAGTTGCTATAATTGGCAACCTGATATGAAGGATAAGATTCTTCGTATTACTAAGTCATCTGTAGGCACATTTGATTTCTGTCCTAAGCAGTATTACTTTCAAAACATACTGGGCTTGCGTGGAGAAGAGAGAGACTATCATATCCGTGGTAGTAATGTTCACGATGCTGTAGAATACTTTTGGAAAGAAGTCCCCAAACACTTAGATGATATACTCAAAGAATTGAAAGATGGAAACATAGAGAGTGCTAAGAGTATACAGAAGCAAGTGCTACCCACACCTCCTGAACCCTATGAATATGGAGAAGGAGTTCAGTTATCCAAGTATCTTGATTGGCAAATGGAAAGGCTCCAAAACATTCCTTATGAAGCGGCATCAGATTGGTTGCCTATAGGAAATGAAACTGAGGTTCATGCAACTAGAATTGTAGTAGCGAGCGATGGAACAGAGGTGCCTATTCACATGAAGGGATACATTGACCGTATATTCATTGATGACGCTCATACTGGTATTGTTCTGATGGAATTGAAGACAGGGAAATGGGTAGAGAAAGGTGGTCGCAAGAGAGCATCTATGCGCTCTGAGATGCAGTTCTATAGAATGATGTTAGAGCACAGCCCTCACATGGAGTTCCTACCTGTAGTGGGTTGGGGATGGCAATATCCCGGTGGAGGTATCAACGGTGGTGACGGACCTAAATGGGATTATGAGAGTGTAAAGGGGCCGGGAGGTCGTTATGCTCCTAAGACAGTAGAGAAGAGATTGAAGCGTGTAGTTGATGCTCATTTGAATAATGATTTTCCTGCCGAGGCTCATGAAGCGAAGTGTGAGTATTGTGATTTTATGGAAATGTGTCCTGCATGGATGGGAGATTATGCTATGGAAAAAGAGGTGATACCACATGACCATGACTAAGGAAGAAATTAATTCAACTACTGAGTTATTAGAAGTGGTATTGAATCAGATGGATAAGGATGTAGTCATCAAAGTGAGGACTGGTTTAATTCAAAAGGACTTTGAGATGAAGGAAATAAGGTCACAACAAACATTAGCACGATATTATGATGATGAGTTAGAAGGTGTGCCTGATTATATTTTGAATGTCTATATTACTATACACCCGTCAAGATTACAAAAGCATTTGATAAAAGATACTTACATGTCTATACTAAAAGAACTATCTAAACTGGTGGTATATTGATATGCCTTTCATACCTTTGGATTTCCCTCGTGAAGTGTTAGATGTAGGCTCAAGTGGGGACAAAGGTAGACGCTGGTTAGTCAATAACTGGGGTGAGTTAGAAAATTATTGGAAGGGTAGAAACGGTAGCGGTAATGTATACTTCACAGCATATGGATATAGAGCAACAACACCTCCTAGAAATCATAGAGTAGATTATGATACACCAATCATAAGACACTTTGTAATGGATTTTGATTGTGCTGATTTTAAACAAAGAGGGGAAAAGGTAGATTTTGCATTCATGCATGAACAGGCTAAGAGATTGCATCGTTTTCTAATCCATGAAAACTATAGACACTTTATGTGGTTTAGCGGTGGTGGTTTTCACTTTTGGATTCCCTTAGAAAATATGTATACTCCATCTGATGAATCTAACAAAAGAAGGATAAGAGAAGGTGGAAGAAATCTCATAACAAAGTGGCATAAGAAACTAAATCTTTCTTGTAATGACCCCTCCGTGGCATTCGATACATCAGGTATGATACGCATTCCTAATTCTTACAACAGTAAAAGAGGAGCATGGAGTATACCTATATCAAGTAAAGAGATGCTTGAATTAACTCATGATGGTTTTATGGAACTAGCACAAGAGCCAAGAACAGGTTACATTGAGATAGAGGGAGAAAATGTAGATATTGTTTTACCTAAGATGAGGAATCATTTCCAAAAGACAGTAGAGAAAGTAGATGGTTTACCCGATGTTACATTAGACGATATTATTGTTTTACCTTGTTTAGCGCAAGCGGCGTTAGGAGCAGGTAACCCTACTCATAAAGCAAGGTTCCATCTAGCATCTTATCTAGCGGCTAGACTTCGTTGGTTCTATCCTTCTAAATCTGTAGAAACAGAGGTTAAACTAGAACATGTTGAGCGTATTGCTAACATTATTTCTGAACAAGGATGGGTTGATTATGACTCTGACATTACTCGTCATCAAGTAGAGACAATTGTATTAGGTGGTGAATCCAAACAGGGATATTGTGCCGCAACTTGCGCTACCCTTGAATATGATGGGTTATGTATCGGGCGTTGTCGCTACTATGATGGTAGCATAGGTGATACAGATGAGTAAAATAAAAACATTCGACCCAAGAAAAACAAAACAATGTCAGTGGATTATAAACTTCTTTAAAAAACACGACAGGCCATTGTCACATAATGAAATACTTAGTCACACAGCAACATGGAAACACGGCATGACTAGCAATCAGTTAGCAAATATACTAAAGAAATCAACCTTTTTTGAATTTGCAGGTCATACTACAATGTATGGTAATGCCCGCTCAGGCCCTTACAAAGTTAATTTATACACCCTATCAGATAGAGTAGATGAGGGGGAACTTTTGGATATACCAAAATGTATTACTTGCTCTAACCCATTAGTTAGAAGTGAAAAGAGGAAATGCAAAAAATGCTACCTAGCATGGAAAAGAGAGGAGAGGGCGAAGCGTGGCGAAGCCTGATTTAATTATAGATAGCAACGAGAGAGGCCCTCTTTGTGAATCTATAGAAAGAAGGGCAAAAAAAGAAGGGCTACGAGTTGTTAGACAGGCCCTTGTAGTAGGAGATTACCTGTTAGGTGCGGCTTGTATAGAAGCAAAGAGTGTTACTGATTTATTCCAATCAAGTCATAGTGGTCACTTATGGCGACAGTTAGATAATATGGATGCTAACTATGAAAGATTCTTTCTTGTTGTGCATGGCTCTATAGCCAAACATGTGGCTATGGCTAATAGGAATGGGGCGAGGTTAACACATAGTAGAGTTCAAAATGAACTCACTGGAACAATCGCTCGTATCATGGCTGACTTTGACTGCCAAGTATTTTTCACATCTAATGTTAGCGAAGCGGCTATGTTCATTACTAAACTCCATAACAAGTTACACAAACCAGCCAGTAAGCACGGTGCTCATGCAATTAGAAGGGTATCCACAAACGATGTTAGAAAAGATGTGTTACTCGCTATCCCCGGCCTCGGTAGTGAATTAGTAGAAAGGTTACTAGAGAAATGTGGAAGCATAGAAGAGATGCTTTTTCCTGAATCTCTAAAACAAATCAAAGGTTTAGGAGAGAAGAGAAGGCAGTTGATTATCGAAGTTTTGACTAGCGAAAAGGCAGTGCATATTCAGCGCACTGTAGGTAAACGATAGTTGTTCCTTTAAATACCCTCGTAGTTGTGACAGCCCGAAATATACTATTTAAAGCGGCATCATAAAAATTAACGCTGACGGTATTTAAACCTCAATTGTATAGGTTGTATGGTGTCCTGTCTATACATTATGTTTATATGATGACCTTTACTGGGGTCAAATATCGTAGACGATACATAAGATAACTCAGACAACCAATGAAGTATCTTAGTATTTAAAGCGGTATAATTACATGATAATGGTGATAAGATGAGAAAAGCAGATGAGTATCAAGCCGTGCAGAAGTTTCCCTTTATGCAAGGATATGTAGATAGGTTTGGAAAGACAAGTTTAGACAATGATATTCCAGCACTTCTTTCTTTCTTCTTTGTTCAAGGACAGGTGGCCGCACCTTATGTTCGCATCCCTTGGGATGAGAGCCACCTTGACCCTCGTGTGCATGTGTTTTGGATTCAACCATCAAGAACTGGTAAATCAATTGCATGGGAGTTCGTGGGAGATGTGTTGAAAGATTGTAATTTGGAATATGACGCTTACACTACTGGCTCCGATGCGGGTCTAGTAGGTGGTGTCGTGAATGAAACAGTAGTAGATGAGAACGGAAAGAAGGAACAGGTAGCCGTTCAGACAGATGGTATGCTTGGAGGGCAGAAGGCATTGAACTTTGATGAAGGTTCAATCATTCTTAATCCGGGTAAGCATAGTCAAGAGACTGTGTTGTATCTACAGTCGGCTTGTAACCCGATTGGTAGCAACAGTAACATTCTCGTAAAGCACTTGAGTGGTAGGAGAATAGAAACTGAATCTCTTGCATCCTTATGGATTACAACATATCCACCTAAAGGTGTAAAGGAGTATGTCCTCACAAAGGGTATCTTCCAACGTGTTCTTTTGTTTTGGTCTGACTGGGATATGAATAGGCGTATGGGAGTAAGTCAACAGAGGATGTCAAAAGCATACACTAGACCTAAAGATGGTAAGGTAAGTTATGAAGAAATAGTATCTTACTTTACTGGTTTGGAAAAGCGTCTACGAGATAGAGTGCTTGAGTTGAGTGAAACCTCATTTGTTGAATGGGACTCAATGGCTCGTGAAGACCAAGAAGAAGTTGTTCAATCGGTCATGTATGATATGTTCTCAGCAGATGATTCATTCTATGCCGCTACATATGATATTGTAGAGGACTATTATGCTCTGCTCGATGAACTAAGTTTTACCATATCAGATGTAGTAGCCTCTTTTATACCCGCCATGGAAAATTACTCAGTTATTCTAGCAACACATTTAGCGATGATGGATGATACATGGACTGTTACTGGTGAGCACTTAGATATGGCTAAGGATATTCTCTACGACTTATTCAAAAACCTGATTCAATGGCTTGAAGGAGAGGTTGAAGTTGGTGCTAAGAAGGCACAAAAAGCCGCATACAGAAAAGACTGGATGGGTGCCTTCAATATGATTGCTCCTATAGAATTAGATAAGAAGGGTGAAGGATGGAAGAAGAAGGCCGCTGTCATTAAACAGTATATGGCTAATCAAGACATCACAAGGGCAACTGCCTTTTCCCACTTTACAAAGTGGGCTGGCTCTTTCTTTGAGGCAACTAAAGATGGGGCAACTGTTTATATTAGAATGAAGGAGGTTGAAGCATGAGAATTACACAGTGGTTAAGAAGAAAAATAATTTCCATGATGGGTAATGTATATGTTTGGCTCGATAGAGGGTTAGTGCATCCTACTGGCCCTATTCTTGGAGTAAAGATTGATGATGACTTTGAAGCGATGGGGCGTAGAGAATTATGCAGACATATTGAGAAGAAGTTTGGTTGGCCTGAGGATTCATTTTGGAGTCTTGAGTCAACACAGAAGATTAGATTATGCTCTCAACAAGCAAGGAATATGCTTGCTATGGCTGATATGAATACATCAGGAAGTGATGAAAGTGAATGAAGAAAATGAATTACAAGATTTAGTGGGTAAGGTGGTTACTGTAGCAGTGAGCACTTGTGGTATAGTGAGAAATGGCTTCTTTACTCAAATGAGTATACAAGGGGAACTAGAATCTATGGGAATGGACTCTACTTCAGACCAATACAGAGTTGTAAAAGATGAATGTAGTTATGTTTACTTTGATGCAAGTGATGTATATTTGGTAAACCCACTTGTATCAACAGGTGTTGTTATACATACAAGAATTGATACACCCCCGGAGGATGAATTATGAGTAAGATAAAACCTATAGCCGTTATTGAAAGTGAAGACCACGGAAGTGAATGTATGTGTGGTAACTGCGGTTGGACGCTTGAAATATATGAGGAGGCTTGAATATGAATAATGTAATGGCATTAGATATTGAGACTGGTAATTTCTCTTGGGAGATTGGTGGTTGGGATAAGCATAGTTTGTTTGAACCTACTGTGGTTTGCACATGGGATGGAGAAGATGCTCATGTCTTTAGTAAAGAAGATATTGAAGTTGAAGGGGCTACAGTTCACCCCCTACACCCTCGTGCATTAGGAGAGCATTTAGAAAAACATATTGACGCAGGAGGGGTGATTCTAGGGCATAATATCCGAAAGTTCGATTTACCCGTATTGAATGCGGCACTAGATTGTAAGATGGCAGGAGATTTAATGGGTAAGTCTGAATCTGTTATTGATACAAAATTACTTATTGATAAAGCGGCATTAGCCGGTGATAAAATACACACTACTCTTGATACTCTTGTAAGGTCAACCCTTAACTCAAGTAAGAGTATGAAGAGTGAAGACGCTCCTACCGCTTGGCGAGAGGGGCGTTATATTGAGGTAGCCGACTACTGCCTCAAAGACTGCAAACTTACCTATGACTTGTATATGCATGGTAAGGAAAATGGAGTAGTAAAGAGTCGTAAAATGGAAGACGGCTCTATAGTTGAAATAATGGTGGAATGGTAAAATGAGCGAAAATAGAAAAAATCACAGCGCACAAAGAATGAATATAGAAGCAGTCAAGCGTATTGCTGAAACGGTAAAGACGACACTTGGCCCATTGGGTATGGATAAGATGATGGTAGATGGTGGCGGTAACGTCATCGTCACTAATGATGGTGCTACAATTCTAAGAGAATTGGATAGTGCTCACCCTGCGGCTAAGATGGTTGTTGAAGTATCAAAGATGCAAGAGTCAAGTTCATATGACGGGACAACAAGCACAGTTGTATTAGCCAGTCAGTTACTATCTAATTCAGAAGCATTGTTTGAGAAAGGGCTACATCCGAATGTTATCAACAAAGGATATACTGCGGCGTGTAATATGGCTGTAGAGCATCTTAATGGTATGAAGGATGCGAAGAATGAATATCATCAAGAAAGCGATTCCTTCAATGCATATGAAGCGATAGCCAAGACAGCAATTACTGGTAAATCACTTGAAGCGTCAGAAGACGCAGTGGCGAAGTTATGTGTTGAGACAATTGAAGCGGTAGGACACGCTCGTGATGTGAGGACATTAGCCGCACCCGGAGGTAGTCTAGCAGAATCTTACCTGTTCCGTGGTGTCGCTTTAAACAAAGATTTCATTGGTGGTGGTGATAGTTTTGAAAATTGGTCAAGTGATGAAGGCGTATCTATCCTCCTCCTTAATGGCGGACTAACAGAAGATGCAGACAAAGGTAATATGACTGTTCAAGTTGATGCACAATCTTATTCTCAGGTAAAGAATGCTGGTAGAGAAAAAATGCTTGAAGCGGCTAAACATGTTGTATCAAGTGGAGCAAATGTTGTGTTTATGAGAGATAGTGCTCATGATACTGCTGTTAGTTATCTTAGAAAGCAAGGCATTTCAATTGTGCATCGTATTCCTCAAAGCACTATGGATAGACTTGCTAAGGAATTAAATGCTCCAGTGTTTAGCACACCCGATGCTACATGTATCACTGGTCATGGGATAATTTCTAAGGAAACTTACAATGATGTAGATTATTTATTCATCCATGCTACAAATACAGAGGCTACTCTCGTATTATTTGGCGCTACTCAATCTACACTTGATGAAGTCCAGCGTGGTTTTGATGATGCATTAGGTGTTGTATCACTTGTAAAGAATGGTGACTCTATACGATTTGGTGGCGGGTCCACATATCTTGCTATTGCTATGCATCTAAGAGAGCAAGCCTCTACTGTAGGCGGTCGTGCTCAAATGGCTATTGAATCATTTGCTGATGCTCTTGAAATCATTCCAGCAACTATTGCTGAGAATGCAGGATTTGATGCTCTTGATACCGTCTTAGAGATGAGACATAAGAGACCTGACCCCTATGGCCCTGATGTAGAAAACGGTGGAACTACACTCATGGCTGGAGTATATGAGCCGACATCACTTATTCGCAGTGCTCTCACTGGTGCTACAGAAGTAGCAAACGCAATCCTACGCATTGATGATGTAATCGGGCGTAGGGGTGAAGGTTGATGGGAAGGCTTCTTGATAAGATGACGGTGGAATGCCGTAAGTGTGGTCATAAACATATACCGAGGCGCTTACAAGCACGATACCTTGATGGGGATAAAGAGCGAGTAAGCCTATGGGTGTGCAAAGAGTGCGGCCATATTTGGCAAGACTCTGCTTTCAAGCAAATGTAGCAGTAGAACTAACCGTGACTGGACCTGCGGCGTTTGTAACTTCTAATTCAAATTTGATAACATCCCCTGATTCAAACTTAGGTGGTGGTAAAGCACCTGTATGACCTGAGCCTTGACAATCCTCACACGCAACAAAAAATATTGTATTAGGAACGGCACCACTTTGAGCGGCAGTAGATGCTACAACATCTAAAACAGGGTCGGATGGCGCACCACCCTGTAGAACTGGGTCTATTGCCCCTCCCAAACTCCCATAGGATGCTGGGTCGAGGTTATCCATCCAACCGATAACATCACAGTTGGTCGCACGAGTAATATGACTGCTAAGTAGCATTTGTAAAGCGGGACCAACACCTGCACATTCTACAGTTAATTTAGAGGAAATAATGGTTGAAGATGATGAAATACTGTAAGCAAGTGCTAATGTATCAGCGTTATTATTAGCAATAGTTTGACCCACAGGCATCAATGCTACAGAACTTGTATTATGACTTCCTAAACCAAGACCACCCAATGTAGGTCCTAAATTATTTAGAGTCATACTAATTGTAGCCAAGCCCCCTCCCGCTGATGCTTGGTTAGAAGCAACACCATGAGAAACAGGAAGCAATCAAATTCCTCCAAACGCCGCCCATTTATTTGGACTTCCTACTTCATAGCATACAACAGTAGTAGCCGCCCATTGTGTAGTATTATTTTTTACAGCATTTGCTCCATTAATTGTATCGCTTCCCGGTGGCGTGATATTAGTATCAGCACCAGCAGTATTTACAATTACATATTGAGTTCCTATTGTTAAAGAAGTAGATGGTAAAGTAAATGCAATTGCACCGGGATTAGTCATTACAAATATCTTACCTGATTCAGCAACAGTAGGAGCGGGGTCAGTAGCAATTACTTCCATTTCACTACGGAATCTCAATGTTCCAGTTAAATCAACTGTAGCCTCTGCTTCCAGTGCCGCAATAGCACCTGCCGCATTAACTGCTCCGCTAATTGACAATAGGTTAGCACCTGTAAGTTCTTCAACATCACCTGCACCTGAACTGACTCTTCCTAATACTCTACTCGTTGCAGAAACATGTTGCATCTTAGCATATGTTACAGCCTCGTCAGCGATAGTAGCGGCCACTGAACCTGTGCCGCTTGCAGTTACATTACCTGTTAATGCAGTGATACCTGCGTTTGCTCCGTCTGCTACATTGAGTATTGTTAATGCATCAGTTTTAGAAAGTATTTCTACAGCACCTGCACTTGCTGTAGTCCTTCCCATAAAACTATCAGTAGCCATATTAGCCAATTTTGCTAAAGTAATACCACTATCTTTTACTCGTAGCGCTCCTGAGCCGTCAGTTGCACTTAGTTCAATAGTGGAGCCATCGACCGTAGCCTCTACTTCATTAGCATTGGCTGTAATCCCATCTCCACCTACTACATCTATAGTTGGATTTACAGAAGCAGTTCCGCTTTGAGTTAGACCTGCTCCTGCTGTAACACTTGTTACAGTTCCTGATATACCACTAGCCGTTATTACATTAGCAATTGTATCTTCGGTAAGTATAGCACCCGCTGATGCTGAATTATCAATCAGTAGAATTTTATCATTTGCCGCATCAATACTTGTAGCGGGTGCGTTGATAGTCATACCTTCAATAGCCGCTCTTACATTCGTAGCATCAGTTACATCTGCATTGGGTTCAATGCCTAGCATCGTAACTACATCAGCAGGTGCGATTTCTTCTACAGCACCAGCACCACTGGAATCTCTTCCGAGTATTTTATCAGTCGCTGAAACTTGTAGTGCTGTCGCTGATGAGGCTGAATTAAGAAGGGTGTTAGCACCATGCTTCAAAGCATTACTTGCACCACTATCTAACCAAAGAGTGTTAGCGGTAGTCCCACCGGGATTTGAGGCTACAGGTGTTAATTCAAGCCCAGTAGGGTCAATCAATCCAGTTACAGTGAGTTTACCGTTTACTGTTAAAGTAGAACTAGCGCTAGTCCAAAACAACTTAGCATCACTTGTGTGACTACCAGCACCATCTGATAACTGAACTAAACCAGTTGCCCCACTTGCTAAATGTGTGACAGTAGAACTGTGAATTACCTTTACCCAAGCAGAACCATTGTATACGAACATAACTGCCTCTGTGTTAGCCAGTCCTATATTCAACCCACTGGGGTCAAAGGTTACCAAACCAGCACCTGCATTACTTACAA
>TARA_R110002012_G_scaffold122854_1_pt1 | contig 13237 bp, 7 predicted proteins | sample TARA_R110002012 | Tara Oceans TARA_R110002012 (sample SAMEA4396515) | marine metagenome | biome: Westerlies Biome; feature: [DCM] deep chlorophyll maximum layer (ENVO:01000326); material: water (ENVO:00002006), including particulate matter (ENVO:01000060) such as... | depth 40 m
ACTTTTAATAATTCACTTGCCATTTCTATCTCCTAAATTAAAAACCTAAAACTAATGCTTTTCCTGTACTGGTAAACCTATCCGTTGGAAGGGTATCTGTTACACCTGTTCCACCATTCGCAACAGGTAATGTACCAGTTACTTCAGCAGTAAGGTCAACACCACCTGATTTAATTGTAATTACACCACTTGATGCTGCAAAGTTATCACTTGAAAAACTTGCAATACCTTTTGCAGAAGTAGAAGCATCACTAACCGCTACTGTAGCTGTACCTGAACTGTACCCTACACTAACTGGTGATGTTCCTGCAACAATAACAATCCCTTTATTACTTGCAGCGGAATCTTCACCAGCAAAAGTTACTGTGTCAGTTCCAGCAGTTGTAGTTATAGTCATACCTTCGCCAGCAGCAAAAGTAAGGCTATCTGTAGCCGAATCTGCTACAACATCATCTTGCCCTGAGACAGATATGGTTTTAAATACATTACTAGCATCTGAACCCTGATCTCCAGTTCTGGTAAAATGCAATACCACATTGTCAGTATCAGAGAATGAACCTAATCCAGTAACATATGTTAAAGCTAATTTATTATAGCCACTTGCATCAGTAACAGCACCAGTTACGTTATATATAGCATACACGGAAGAAGTACCACGTTTGCTCATTTTTATAGTTCCACGTAAAGATGTAGTAGTAGAATCATCCCAAGATTGTACTAATCCTGATATATCTCCACCATCGGCATCTGCGTCATCTACATAGGCAATACTGGCACTCGATAAAGTACCATTATTAAACCTTATAACCCCAGATCCAGGATCACTATCTGTAGTAGTTGTACTGTATGTGAGGTTAATTCCGTCTGAAGAAGCATTACCTGTTCTAGTAAAATGTATATCTAAGTCATCACCAGCAGTATATGTTCCGTTAGACAGTACGTGAGTAACAGGTACTTTAGAATAACCACTAGCATTAACAACAGCACCATTTACTTTGTATATGGCATACGTAGAAGGTGTGCCTCTTTTTGTTACTTTGACGTAACCTTTATTAGTTGAATCTGTGGACTCATCCCAAGACTGTATAAAAGATGAAACTGTTACACTATTTTGATCTGCATCATCAATATATAAGATTGTAACTGAACCAACAGTTCCGTGATTAAATGCAATTTCACCTGCACCTGGATCTGCATCAGATGTTCCATCATCCCATTTAAAATACAATCCAGACTGTGCAACATTACCAGATGGTGAAAAACTCATAGAAACTTCAGTATTATTACTAATACTTGTACTTCCAGCTACATACGTAACATTAACTTTAGTATAACCAGAAGCGTCAGTAAGACCTGTAACTTTGTATATTACTAATGGACTAGCAGGATTAGGATTACCAGCAATAGTAAGATACCCAGTTACACTTGAATCCGAATCATCCCATGTTGCTATCCAAGCACTTATGTCAGTTGTGCCATCTGAGTCATCAATATAGGCAATTGTGGCGCTATTTAGACTTGTATTATTAAATCTTATAAAACCAGCACCAGGATCAGCATCAGTAGTTGTGGTGCTATATTGCATAGATATACCACCTAACATGCCTGTATTACCTACAGGTAGCCCTAAAGCCAATGCTAAAGCACCTGTCTCATCATTAAACGTAACTGAACCTGTAGCACTCTGAGCAGCACCGCTACTAACAGCAACAGTACTTGTTGAAGCTGATACTGTGCTAACTCTACCTGTAGTAGCCTCTATACTTAAACCATCAGAAGCAATAGCTAGTAATTTACCATCGTTTACAGAAGGATCTGGCATTGTTGCTGATACTGTATCAGGAGCAGAAACAGGCAAGACTAGAGATCTGTTGCTATCTCTTTGTAATTGTTGTGTTAACATAGTTAACTTGTCTAATGCTGACTCATGTGTATCAGCAGGAAACGCATCATTCTCAATATAATCAACGGCTTGTGTGTAAGGAACCTCTCTAGTAATAACAAGGGTTTCTGCTGATGTAGGAGGAGTACCCATCACAACATTACCACCACTTGCTGATCCAGCACCAGAAACAGTATAATGTGTAGTGATTGTTTTTAAAGCACTAGCTCCAGTAGCCGTTGTAACTACATAAACCTTTATATCGGAATTTTGTATGATTTTGAAATCATAGGCAAATGTATCAGTAGAGCCATTTCCTGTATATTCTTTACGAGCTGTTGTTGTTGTAATAGTCATAATGCACCTATCTATACTTTATAATTGTACTAATTTCCATTTATTTTATCAAAATTTTCTCTTAAATTGTTAAGACCCATTAACTCAATATAAAACAAACTTCGACCAGGAATAGGCATTTTACCTTCTCCTAATATACTATTTACTACATTTGTGCCTGTTCCTAAAACTGGTGCTACTGCACCTAATTGTCGTGCAGGAAATGTTCTTTCTCTTTTTCCAGTAAAAGGGTAATTTATACCATAACCTGATATAGCTTCTATTATATTATTAAATTCCATATAAATTCCTAAAACTCCACTTCTATTTATCCCATTTAGAACAAATTCTTCTGTTGTGTATTTTTTGTCTTTATTATTTAATGTGTCTTTCATTGATTGAACTGTACCTCCTATATAAGTCATCATCATCAAACCCATAATTTGATGTGCATCTCTTTGTTGCAACGAAGGTACTAAAACTTTGTTAGCTGCAGCAAAAGCAAAAGATTTGTATTGTGATATAAACCTACCCCATTGATTATGAACCCAAAGAGGCTGATCTCCTGCACCTGGAGTTACAATAGTTTCATCTACTTTTTTTACTAAACCAGCATTAAATTTTTTTCTTAAAGAATCTACTGTTTTTTGATCTAAACCATTTTTTGCATTAGCTTCCCATTTAGAAACATTAGGCATATATACTCCATCAACAACTTCTCCAAATTCTTTATGTAATGTTGAGATTAATTTTGCATCTGCTTCATCAAGCCCTAAAGCAAGTATTTTACTTTTATTTAAATTTGATACTGTGCCATTAGACCAACGTATAGATTGTTTAATAATATTATTTGTAACAATAACTCCTGTTGTTTGTTTTAAAAAAGCGTTCCAAGGAGATAATAAATTTGCTATAAAAAAACCATTTACAGCATAACTTAAACCAGATTCTAATTTAGTAAATCTTGGTGCTACACTACCATTTCCGTACAATGCTAAAGCTCTAGTTTGCAATATCATATCTAAAGCTGTTCCTGCTAATTTAACTTCGCCTTGTGCAGCTTTAAATTTTGACCAATGTGTACTCATTAATTTCATAGCGTTCATTGTATCAGTAAGATTGCCTGTAGCTGCTATTCTAACTAAATCAGGAATACTTGATATAGTAGCACCACCTAATGCAATCATATTATTAAAATCTAATGCTATACGTGCTGCTCTGCTTGATAAAGCATAGGGGTTTTCTGGTAATCCGTATATACCTCTAAGAATATCTCTTAATGCTTCTGTTATTTCTATATCATCATCAATTTGTTGAGCAATTTTTACAATTTTATCCTTATCTTTTATTGGATCTAATTTTGCTATCGCTGACTCACCTTCTTTTCTTATTGATGCTAAAGCGGCTTTCATGTCTACAGATCCGTATTTACGTGCTAATTCTATATCTGCACTAGCTACACGTACGTAACTTTTTAAAATATCATCTATATCTGTTATTAAAAAATCTTCAAAATCAAGCTCATCTATATCTAAAGTTCTTTCACTAAATATACCTCTAGGACCACTTGTTCTAAAATTTTCTAAATTAGAACCAGAATTTATAATTGCATCAACTTTAGCTTCAACCTCACCTTTAGTAAGTTTATTTACTCCTTTTGCTTCTTGATGTTTTAGTATTCTATTAACCAATTCACCTTTTCTTTTTACAACTTCCATAACATTCCACATTCTAGGAACATAATTTTTAAATATAGAGGCTTCATCTAATATACCAACAGCTTTTGCATCTATAGCATAATCATCTAAAAATTTTCTAACTTGATTTACTGAATCTATTAATTCTTTATCTACAAAATCTTTAGATTCTGTTCTTAAACCTTTTGTTACCATAGCTCTAAATTCATTTACATTTAAAGCTCCAACATTACCACCAAGTTTATCTCTTAATGGAGAAACAATTTTTCCAAATGTAGATGCAGAATCTATAAATGCTATTCCTTGCTCATCACGTAATCGTATTCTGTAGTTTCTAAAATTTGTTTCAATATTGTTTATTAATTTTACTAAAGCTCCTTCATGTCCTTTAATAAGACTCTGAACAGCAGTTGGTGTTGGCATATTTTCTTTTATATTACGTGTCATATAGCCAGGTGTTTCTAGTAAGTCATAGACAATTTTTCGAGAGTTTATAAACATAGAGTTAGCTAGTTTAGATCTAGGGTTAATAATCTCTTGTAACCTATCTAAAATTCTAATAGGTGTTGCTGCATCTTGGTAACGAGCTTTATCTTGTTGACGAGTTGTTTGTATTTTAAATTCTTTTACTCTTTGATGACCTTTATTATAAATATTTTGAAAAGGTGCATCTATTTCATTTTGAAGAATTTTTTTACTAGGTGTACTAACAATATCTCCAAAAGTATCTAATGTAGTTACATTTGCTTGCATAGTTCCAGACATAGGAGCATTTGGATTAGGTATGCTATTATCTAATTCTTTTCCTAAATCATCTAAAATATCATCACTAACTTTACTAGCATTATTTGTTCCGATTAATTTTTGTACTCCTTTTCCTACGCCAAAGAAAGCACCATTAAACATAATCATAGAAGCCATTTCATTAACGGGTCTTTCATTTTGATCTAACTTATATTGTAATTCTTCTAATGCTCCTGCATATAACCCTAATTTTATTGCTGATCGTATTCCTGTTGCAGAACCAAAAACTAAGTTAAAAGGATTTACTAATTGTGTTAAAGCCATAGGACCTAAAGAACCTAAGAAAGATGTTTGTAAAAGAGTGTTGCGATCCTGTTGTACTTTTTTTAACTTATTTAAAATAAAGCCAGATTCTGCCCTTGATTTAGAAGCAAGTATTGATTGTAATTGTTCAGGAGTATTCCATCTTTCATCATTTAAAGGGTCATAAGTATGATGACCTGTTGTTTCAGTATCAGCTATTGCTCCTAACTCTTCTGCTTGTGCTCTGTTTGCAAGGTATGATCCAATAGGGTTATGCAATCGCCAACTTGCAGCCAAAACTTCTGAAAAACTAGGCTTTATATCAGTCATATCCATTTCAGCAAATTCTCTGTAACCTATAGAAAGATTTTTTTGAGGTAAAATAAAATCTGCCACTAAAGATCTCCTAATACTTCCATTTTTTGATCGTTTAATTTTAATAATTGTTCTAAACTTAAACGATCTTGAAATAAAAATTTCATACCTTCTCTCGATAAATTTTCTTTTATTTTTTTTGCTTCAGAACCGCCTTGAGCATTTACTCTTAAAAATCTTAAAAACTCTCTATCTTTTTTATCTTTTAATGCGTCATAAAGTAATTCATTTTTAGTTGTTTTTGATCTTGGCATTGAAAACACACGACCTCCAAACAAAGGATTTCCACTTTTATCTGTTAGAATATATCCAGGCACTATTGCAGATCGTTTGGTAATACCTTCTCTTGACCATTTTTTATATTCATTTTGCAAAAAATTTACACTTTCTAAATTGTTTGAATATCTTGGGCTTTTATTAAGACCATCGTAAAAAGTTAAATATTCTTCAAATGTTAAATTATTTACACCTATATCTTCTGTTATTTTAATATTAGCAGACCTATTAAATCCAATATCTTCAGTAAATGTTATTGCAGAATTTTCACCATCCCTTACAAACCCAAACATTCTTTCATAAGTCCCTAAAGTTAAATTTTTGTGATAATTATTTTCTAAATGATTTTTGTTATAAGGAACTGGATAAAAAACTGAATCTGGAGCTACTTGTTTAACAGGAGAACTTTTAGGTTTTAGTTTTATTCTTGTTAATATTCCTTCGTCTATTAACTTTTGTATTTCAGATGAAGGTAGTTCATTAAAAAGTTGCATAGCAAAATTGTTTTTTATTGTTTTTGGATGGTGATTTAACTTAGAAACTACACTATCTATTCCATCTATAGTAAGACGACCTTTATTATCAATACTTACCCTGTCAAGAACTTTTTGCAAACTAAGAGAATATAAATCACTATCCCAAATATTAGATTCTATATTATATTTTGCTAAGTCAAAACCAGGTTGGTTAACAGATCGAACCATTAGTTCTTTGGTTACATTTAGAACTATTTCTGCATTATAATCATTCATTGGTGGTTTATCTGGTCCAAACCAACTACTTCTTTTTTTATCCCATGCTTCTTTAATATTAGAATTATATGTTCGTTTTTTAGAACCTTCTAAATTAGAGTTAATAGTTATACTAGGATTAACTATATTTTGCGTTATAATTAATTTAGGATTACCTGCATCTGCACTGGTAGGAATTAGAACTTCAGACATTCTACCCTGAAATACAAGAGCACTCATTACTGTTAATCCTGCTTCTGTTTGCGGAATATTAGGATAATTATTTTTTATAATTCGTATTGCTTTAGAAATTTTATCATTATTAGAATAATAATTACCATTTTGTATTTCAGTATTAGATAACGCATCACCAATTTTCATTATGGTTAATATAGCTTTTGTACCTTCATTTCTTGAAGCAATATCTTTTGGGTCAACATTTAAAAATGTACTCTCTAAAGAATTTAAAGCATTTTCAGGTAATATTCCCCATTCTTGTGGAATTTTTAAAGCTTCATAAAAGTCAGGATCTTCTGGATTATTTAAAATTTGCAGTATAGGTATATTTTGTTCATTAAATTTAGGTTTAATTTTTCTAAATAAATTAGTTATTTCTGCATTTTTTTGTGTTACTGATTTAATATATTCCTTTTCAACTAAAGTCTTTTGTGCAGTAGTTCTATTTTCTGGTTCTTCTTTTATTGCATCTACAAGCTCTTGTTTAGTTAATAATTTTTTTTCTACTTTATCTTTTACTCTATTAATTTCTTTAGCACTATTGGAAAAATGTTTAGCAAGAACTGGATTGCTATTAGAATATTTATTAGAAAGTTTTAAAAATTCTTGTTTATATTTATCGCCAAAATCGTCTGGAACAAAATCTAATGAGCCATTTTCTATTTTACTTATTATTTCTTGTGTTTCTTCCATAAGGCTATACATTAATTTATAATTTGCTTTTGTACCTATTTGTGTTTCTTTTAATTCCTGAGATTTTTTAATAAGTTTTTCTTTATCTTCTGGTTTCAAAAATTTAGATTTTAATATAATATCGTCTATTTGATTCTGTTTATTTATTACAACATCTATATTTTCTTTTATAGCATCTAAACCTGATATACTTTCTGTTATTGATATGTTACCATTTATAACTTTAGTTGAACTTTGTATATTTTGAAGTGCATTGGTTATTTGTGTATCAGTTGCATCTTGCAAATCTTTTAATGCTTTTGCTCTTGCTTTTTTATCTTCGTCTAATCTTGTTCTTGCTCTGCCTTGTAAAAGATTTATCCTTTCTTGAGTTAAATACTTAAATTTATAAGGACTTATACCTTCTCTTGGCCCTCTAGCTGGTTCAAGAGTTGAGAGTTCTGGTAAAAATTGACCATAGTTTCCATCTGGATCTTTTATAATTGTATCGACATATGCTTCTTCAAGAGACGCTTTCGCAGTCATTATATTTATTTCTACAGCAGCATCGCCAATAACAGAACTTTGAGATTTTACATAATTTATATAATTATTTAAATTTTCTGCAAAGTAAGGGCTGTCTGGATTCATGCCTTGTGCAAGCAATAATAAATCAATTTGTTTCTTTTTTATTTTATTAGGTATAACAGCTCTTTCAGCAGTTGAAGCTGCTGAAATAGATTTAGTTAAATTTTCTGTACTCCTACTAAGTAAATATTTTTTTAACCTTTTTTGATAAGTTGGATTTAAATTTTTAGATTTTTTAAGTATATTTTTTTCTAATTCGTTAAAACCTTTTTTTGTTGCACTTTCAAATTCTCCATATTTATTTATATCTCTAGTGTTCTCTTCAAACATTTTAGCATTATCTTGTTCAAACTGAGTTACAAATTCATCATATTGATTTTCACTATATCTATTAGAAATTTCATTACCAATATCTTGTATTGCTTCAGCAGTTTTCAAAAGCAAATTTGTTTTCATAGCTTTTGTATCAGTTAAAGGTCTGCCACTAACTCTACTTGTAGGAACGCTTAATCTTTGAGTAGGTACATTTCTTATAACCATTGTATTTTCCTAAAAAGTTTCGCCATCAAAAAAATCTAGATCAATAAAATCTTGCACTTCAAATTCACTTGTATCAACTTCAGTTGTGCCTGCTTCTCCGCTTACATTACCAATTATAGGTATATCAAAATCAAAACGAGTGCCACTTCTAGGAACATTAATTACTGCACCTCTATTCCTAGCTTCCTCTGATATACCGCTCGGACCGACAGGATTGGGATCTACATTAGCTTGCATCCTAGCTTGTTGTTCTCGTTGCCTACGTTCTCTATCTTCTCTTTGTTCTGGAGATTCTGGTTCTGGTCCTTCACCTGGTATTTCTATACCTTGTAATGCTGCAATATATCTTGCTGTTTTCTCTCTTTCAATATTCATTTCTCTTTCAAAACCTATACGTTCTTGTTCTTGAGTTCTTCTTCTTTCACTAATTTGTTCCTGAATATTTGTATCAAATATACTGTCTTGAAATTCTTGAGTAAGTTCTATTTGCTTTTGATCTATTTCTAATTGCCTTAATGCTATTTGTCCTCTAGCAAATTCTACCTCTTTAGTTATTTCTGCTTGTTGTAATTGCACTTGACCTGATTGAACACGAACACCTCTACTAGCGGCAGCTGACGCAACTTGCCCTATTAATTGTTCTTGTTGTTCATTTAATTGCCTAAACTTTTCGCCAATACTAGCTGTTTCTCTAGCTAAAGTTGAAGTTCCAAATCCTAATGCTCTTGTTAATCTTGCTTTTTGCTCTGTAAATTGAGTATCTTCTAATACTTTACCACTAGCTAATGATGCTTCTTCTGCCAATAAAGCTCTTTCTTTTATTGGAAAGAATTTAATGGCTTCTAAAGTATTTGCTGATTGTATTCTATTTGCTAATTGTGCTTGCTCAATTTGAGACTGACCTTGTTGAAAAGAGGAAAATAAACTAATGCCCTTAAACCCAAGACCTAATGCTTGACCAAGCCCAGAAGTTTGAAAGCCACCAATTAAAGCACCTAAACCTCCTCCTGCTGCACTACCACCTATGCCACCTAATGCACCCAATATAGGCCCACCTAATGCCATACCAGCAACAGGTAAAGCTATTTTTTTAAGAAAATCACCTAACCCCATTATCTATCCTCCAGATTAACTATAAGAACTAATCCGTTTAAATTGAAATTATATGGTTGTGAACCAGTTATTGTTACTTCACCAGATCTACTAAAAGCTGTATTAGGTACTATTTGTAGAATACCTGTAAATGGATCAGGAGCACTATCCATAGAATCACCAGAATCCCTAAATAATATAGGATCACCATCTACTGTACTGCCTAAAGAATCACGTAGTAACAACATAGCTTGTGTTATACGTCTTTTTGTTCCTAATGTAGAGCCTTTTCTCAATGGCACATCCATCGGTAATGTAGATATAGTATGAGAAAACTCAATTCCTGCTTCTACAGCAGTTCCAGCAGCAGTTAAAGTAACATCACCTACGGACACACGTTGACCTGAAACTACAGCACCATTTACTTTCATTGTTGCTGTATGATTAAGTAAATGCCATAGATTACCAGGGGTAGTTGTAGAGGAACCACTATACAACATAGCACAATCAGTATTTGTAGAATCATCTTCATATTCAATATATCTTTTAGTTGTTGTACCACCAGTAAAATTAGTTACTGCTATACGTGTAGGATCAGAAGATGTAACAGTTGTATTATCTCCTCCAGCAACATCTCTAATAACTGTAATAACATTGGCAGCAGGATTAGCTGCACTAAAACCATCTACAGCATTAATACCAAATGCTGCTCCAGTACCTATAGCAATATTGTCTGCAACACCATTATTAGATCCATCACCAAGAGAAAAAAATAATGCTCCTGATGGTGGATCATCTGCTGTTGCTGTAAGTGTTGTTGAAACACCATCTTGTGTTGTAAAAGTTATAGTAGTTCCAGCAGCAATATTAGATGCGTCTGTTACTGTAATAGTACAACTTGCAGGTGTATCTAGTTCTCTTTTTACTGCTGTCCAAACTCTATCTGTTTGTTCAATAGTTGTTGCAGAAGCATCTACAGAAGCAACAGCTACAGATTCGTAACTGCCTGAAGTGGTCCAAGTTGACCATGCTTGCACACCTGCTTTTTTATCATAAGTACAACAAGCTAGATCTCCATCATTACGCAAAGCTAAAATATTACGATAAGGATAATGAGAATAAGCAAGTTGTTTATATCCACCACCAGAAATATGATCTGCTGTGTAACTTAAATTATTATTTTCAAAGGTAGGTATTTGTTGTCCTAAACTTTTTACAGTTAATCCCTGAATAAGCGATTTGGTTTGATGAACATATACTATAGCTTCTGGAGTTTCTATTGGCTCTACATTGGCAGAGCCTTCATATCCAATACAACGTATGGCAGCATCACTAGGAGTAACTTTACCTGTTCTTCTCCATTCACTAGCACTTGTAGCTGAAATAACATCAGACTCAATTCCAGAAACCCATCTAACAGGATTTGCTCTTCTTGATGCAATATCGTATGATGTAGCATCATCATCATCAGTACCAGGTGTAAAATCTTCTAAAAACCCTGCTTTGGAGTAAAAATATGTTTGTGATTTGGAAGTTGTACCAGCGAGGATTAACCTTTGTTCAGCGATAAAAGCAGCAGAAGGAAAACCTGTGGTTGTGCTAAAAGCACCAAGCCTAAAAGTAGAGAAAGCACCAGTACCAGAAAATGTACCTGTGGCAGATTGAATAGCACCTGTAACAACAGTAGCAGATGTAAATGCCGTGATCTTAATATATCTTTTGTTGCTACCATCGGTAATTTGGATTAGTCGATCATATGCACCTGTACCATTAGTGCCAGTTGTATCTGTTGCAGCAAAAGTAGAAGATGAAGCAGTAACAGAAACACTTCCACTTGTTCCGCCTAATGTTAATGTTGCACCAGTAGTATCATCTGGTAAATAAGGTCCATCAATAAAATCAACACTTGCTAATGTCCAGCTAGTATCGCTTGTCCTTGTTAATTTTTTTGTTGGATGACTTGGGTGTACTAAATACATAGTTCCTTGATCTTGAACAGTTTGTATTTCAAACAACTGTGCTTCTGTATATGTGCTAGTTATTTCATATATTTTTTGTACTTTACCTGCTGAACCAGAATGCGATCCGTAACCTTCTGATGTGCTAGTATCAACACCAGATAATTGAAATGTATTAGTAGTCTTGTTGGCAACAGTAAAACGTCTTTTATTTACTTGCGTCATACCTGCTACACTATGAATATAAACATGATCTCCATTGGAATATCCATGTGAATTAGCAGTAACTACACCTGGGTCAGCATTAGTAATGCCAGATATACTTTTTTCTGCTTCTCTAATTTGATCTGTATCTTTGAAAAATCTCATTTTCAAATTAGATAATTCTATTATGTAGGCTTGTGAGTCAGACTCTTCAAAAGTTATTAATCTTGAAACCTTAGTATGATCAGCAGCTTCAGCACAAAATACAGTACCAGATCTTCTGTCTGCACCACCTTGAGGTCTTACTCTTATATTTGTTAATGTTTTTGCTGCATTGTTGTATAGTTTTAAATCTGATCTACCATACATACTAGGAGAAAATTCTCCACCCACAAAAGAATTAACAATCTCATTACTTGTAGTCATAGTCTCTCATCTGCAAATGCGTCAGCTTCTACTGATTCAACTTCTCCTTCTTGACCACTAGCTGCTCTTGCATCTCTTATGTGTTGATTAAAATCTGCACGTAACATATTTCTTAATGACTCATCACTTGTGAGTCTCATGCAAATTTGTACTGCTATACGTGTTGATAATGCAACACTAAACAATGGATCAAATTGCATAGGATCTGTAACAATAGATATATATCTAATATTAGCAGAAGAAAAATTTCCTAATAATTTTCTACCTTCTACTGTCCATTCGTACTGTTTATAAGAATCTACATCTAATACTCGTAGACAATATGGATCTGAAGGTAATGTAAATTGATACGACCATCCCCAAGTTGGAGCTGTAGATAAAGAAGCTAGGTTGGCTCTAGCCCGAGCAAATCTCCAAGGATGGGAACGAAGCAAACCATTCCTTAGATGCTCATATACAGAATTACATGCCCTTGCGGCTTCTGTATTGTCGGTTAACGCACCAATACGTTCATCGCCTAAAAGAGCTAGAGCCATATTACAAACACTTGTTTCTGATACTGTTGTCATTTAACAATCCCACTTTCTCAATGCTTTGTTAATTCTTGAATTTGGATCTCTTGCTGTTTTAGCTGAAGTTAATTTCTTTTTCATACCCTTCATTCTAGCACAGAAACTTTTACGTCTCTTTGCTGCTTTTGGACTTTTTTTTGCTTGTTTTCTTGATACTGGAGGTTTTAGAGTACCGCCTGTTTGTGCTTTGTAAGAAGCACGACCTTTACGATTCAAACCACCTTCTTTGTTTTTACCAGCTTTTCTCTGCCATGCTGCCGTTTTTGCCATTTTACATCCTAAAATATGAGGGAGCCATTAAGACTCCCCCACAGTTTATTTACTAATCAACAACATAAGCGAAATAACCACCAATGGTAGCAGCCGCTGGAAGTGTTCCGTCATTGACTTGTGCAGTAAGCACTACGCCCTCTTTTGATTCAAAAAGAACGGTTTCGTGTGTTCCTACTGTTCCTGCTGGATTAAAAGCTACAGCAGATGATACATCTACACCATCGTCTAATCCGTTAGGATCAGCAGCAACAGCGACACCTGCATCATTTGTGTATGCTATCCACCCAAGATCCATTGTTCTACTAGAGCCTAGTGCTGAACTATGCACTCT
>TARA_R110002012_G_scaffold193734_2_pt1 | contig 13222 bp, 10 predicted proteins | sample TARA_R110002012 | Tara Oceans TARA_R110002012 (sample SAMEA4396515) | marine metagenome | biome: Westerlies Biome; feature: [DCM] deep chlorophyll maximum layer (ENVO:01000326); material: water (ENVO:00002006), including particulate matter (ENVO:01000060) such as... | depth 40 m
CAAGGCGAAGAACAACAGAAGCTCGATGTCATTGCCAATATCAGATTTATGCGTGCCCTTAGCAAGGGTGGCGAAGTTTGTGCCATAGTTTCCGAAGAGGAGGATTCTGTGATTGATTTACAAAATAGCTCCGGTAAATATGTGGTCGCCATAGATCCATTGGATGGTAGCTCAAATATTGATGTGAATATTAGTATCGGGACTATATTCTCGATATACCGCAGAAAAACTCCCGCGGGTAGCCCCATTCAAAAAGAAGACATTATGCAAGCTGGAACTGAGCAAGTAGCTGCTGGCTATGTGCTATATGGCTCCTCCACCATGCTGGTATATACTACTGGATGCGGAGTTAATGGGTTTACGTACGAACAATCCTTGGGAGAATTTTTCCTTTCACATCCAGCTATACAAGCCCCAAAAAACGGGGAAATCTATTCAGTAAATGAAGGCTCCCAAAAAGAATGGGAAGAGGGAATGAAAGCCTACGTAGATCAATGTAAGGACAGAAGATATTCGGCCAGATACATCGGGTCACTGGTGGCAGATTTTCATAGAAATTTGCTGAAAGGAGGGATTTATCTATATCCAGCTACGAAAAAAAATCCATCTGGGAAACTTCGCTTATTATACGAGGCAAATGCCTTAGCCTTATTAGCAGAACAAGCAGGAGCCATGGCTACTGATGGATTTCAAAGAATTTTAGAAATCCAACCTACTTCTCTTCACCAAAGAACACCACTTTTGATAGGCTCGGCAGATATGGTAAAGGAAGCAGAATCATTCATAAATTTCCCCATAGAAAAGACTTTTTCTTAAGCAGGTCATGTAAATAAAGTATCAGATTAAAAAGATGTACTTTATCTTGCACTTACATTTACTTTGCTATGAAATCGAGCATCATGAAAACACCTCTCATAGAGGGTTGACTTTATAGATACTAGATTCCTTGCAACCGTTGCAATCAATAATTATTACATGAAAAAAAACAAACTATATCTACCTATTGCACTAATTGCTTCAGGTATAGCCTTAGGAACTTCTTGCTCTCCCAAAGAAGAAAAAGTCACAGTTGAACCTATCGATGAGACTTACGCTGTTCAAACAGAACAGATGTTGATCAATGTAGACACCCTTTATACAGAATTTGAAAATCCTTGGGGCATGACTTGGCTATCCGATGGCAGAATGCTTGTCACTGAAAAGAAAGGTGAAATCCTTATTTTCAAAGACGATAAGTTCACTGGTGAGAAAATCCAAGGTCTTCCCGAATTTTGGACAAAAGGGCAATCAGGCCTTTTGGATATAGCAGCTCATCCAAAATTTAGTGAGAACGGCTGGATCTATATTTCTTACGGAAAACAAATGCCAGATAGCACATCTGCTACTACGATCACAAGGTTCAAACTAGAGGGCAATAATGCAGTAAATCAAGAAGAACTCATACAGTCACTTCCAGCTTGGAAAAGTAATGCTCACTACGGAAGTCGAATTGTATTTGACAACGATGGATACCTTTACTATTCTAGCGGAGAGCGTGCTGATACACCTACCAACGCTCAGGATTTGACCAATTCCCACGGGAAAATCCACCGAATCCATGACGATGGAAAAATTCCTACGGACAACCCATTTGTAGATACTGAAGGAGCTGTCGCTTCTATCTGGACTTATGGAAACAGAAATCCTCAAGGTCTTTATTTTGATAAAGAAAATAACAGATTGTATGAAACGGAACATGGTCCTCAGGGCGGTGATGAGTTGAATTTGCTGGAAAAAGGTAAGAATTATGGCTGGCCAGTGATTACTTGGGGCATTGGTTATGACGACAAACCCGTCTCTGACATTCAGGAAAAAGAAGGAATGGAGCAACCCTTGACATATTACGTTCCATCTATTGCCACTGCCGGAATGACCATGGTGACTTCTGATAAATATCCAGCTTGGAAAGGAGATGTATTGATCGGTGCTTTAGTGAAGACGCATATCAACCGGGTAGATATGGACGGTTCATCTGCAGGTCAGCAGGAAATAATGCTACAGGATATCGGGCGTGTTCGTCAGGTATCTCAAAGCCCAGACGGTTATATTTATGCTATTACTGAAGGTACTGGCTTAATGGTGAAGTTGATTCCTATTAGATAAGCAATACTTAAAGAATTAGAAAAGCCTCTTTTGAATCATCAAAGGAGGCTTTTCTTCTTTATAACTGTATAAAAATATCATTAATATTTACCGGAATTCAGATTAAGCAAAAGGAGAACAAAGTAAAAGCAGGACCCATCCTTAAGATCGCGTTGAGATAGTTTCTAATCAGGGATACTTTTTCTTCTAATTAGTCTTAAGCAAAATGAGTTTGTATCACTCTACTGCGCTTCTTGCGATTTCTTCGGATGCTTTGCGGTAACAAAGACTATACAAAGTCCACATCGACATTGAAAGGATATTTCATAAGAAACTGTAGTGCTTCTTCTATTTCCAAGTCTTCAAACAGTACACGATACAAATTCTCAGTGATCGGCGCCCTTAAATCAGCAGTTTCCAAAAATGCCTTGATTATCCTTACCGTATTTATTCCTTCTGCCACTTCCTCCATATCTGCAAGGATTGAATCGAGGGTTTCACCTTTGGCAAGCCTGTAGCCAACAGTAAAATTCCGGGAGTGAATGGAATTACAAGTAGTGACCAAATCACCTATTCCCGCCAAACCCATTACTGATTTAATACTTCCGCCGAGGGCATTACCCAAGTGTATCATTTCTACCATACCGCGGCTTATCAGGAGACCTTTAGCATTTTCTCCCAGCCCAAGTCCGGCGAGAGCTCCAGCAGCTATTGCAATAATATTTTTTAGTACTCCACTTATTTCTACTCCGATAATATCAGAATTACCATATACCTGGAATTTTTCTGATCTCAATAGTGTCTGGCCTTCCAGGATGACTTCATTGTATTTACTTGCAATGACTGTGGCCGCCGGTTGACCCTGCGCCAATTCTTTGGAGAGATTGGGTCCAGCTAAGCATCCTACACGTACGGCTACAGTTTCCTGAAGAATGACCTCACTCATTGTCAGGATTTGACTTCGCTTTATTTTCTTTACTGTTCCGAGCGTCTCTCCGGCATCGAGATTCAGGCACAAACCTTTAGTACCATGAATTATCAGGTGATAAGGAAAAAGAAAAGGCGAGAAAGTTCTTACAACCTCCTGAAAACCAGATGATGATATCATAAAAAAGAGCACATCGCATCTTTTGCAGAGTTCCTTTGGATCATTGGACGCAATTATATTTTCGCTCAGCAATTTGCCTTGGGCAGTATGATTTTCATTGATCTCATCTACTACTTCTTGCTTTCTTGCGTATACCATCACTGGATTTTTGGCTGCGAGGATATTGGCGATTGCTGCACCAAAACTTCCCACTCCGATTACGCCGATGTATTTTGGTTTAGAAGAGTTTTTCGAGTCCATAACCTGTTAACCTGTTGTGATAAAAATAAAGCAGACTCATATCATCCGTTCCTATACTGCCATTCTTGTCCTGAAGAATCGGTCTTTTGGAATGGTACATCCCTACGTTTTCTATCCCTCTCTTAATGATTTCATCCATTGGTCGAGAAAGATGAGGTGCTGTATTGATTAGTTTTTGAGACTTCAAATCAATAATTCTATTCAAAACAAGCTGGCAACTAGCTTTGAATTCCTCGTAATTAATAGAAATATCTTCCTCCGGTAACCTCAGCAAATCAAATAAATCCAGTTTGCGATTTTGCTTCTTGATGAGTTCAAAGGCTACAAAGGCTACCAAATGCGAATTAAATACACGATTTATTTTGTGAAATTCTTCAACGATCCTCTTTCCGAGCATATTGGTGTATTCTTCCTCCCGCTGATTGTCTACAGAAACTTTTCCATCGGAAATAAAATAATCTCTCGTGTCAATCACACGGCCATGTTTATCCAAACTCTGACCATCAACATCCACATAGTTACCCAGCACATCCATAGCTTTGCCCACTGACACGGAAATATCGGAGCCTTTGGTAAAGAACTTAATCAGAAATCTGGAGATTTTGTAGGAATTCGAGAACTCGTCATTCTCCTGATAATATCGCTCCTGCCCTGTAATACTCAAATGATCACGTATTAAGCTGGGTGCTTCCAGCACAAAATGATAATTGATCGTCACGGGAACTATAAAAACCTTTCCAGAAATATCATTCAATCCACTTTCAAAATTTGCCCTCTGAGCTTCGATAGCGGTACTGAGGAGCCCAAGTTTGAGCTTTGATTCAATCATTCCACTTCGGGATCTTGTACCTCCCGGAAAAAATAAGGAGTGACAACCAAACTGGATAGCTTCCTTAGAATAAGTCTTCAGCGTCTCCAGATACATAAGGTTTTTCTTCCTTCTATCCACTTTGTACGCTCCAAGAGAATTCATGAAATAGGCAAAAATCGAAATATTAAATAGGTTTAGACCTGCTCCGTAAATAAAAGGTGGCAATCCCAAAACTGAAATAACCCATCCAATCAAAATACTATCCAGGTTGCTAAAATGTGTAGGCACCATTATCACCGTTCCTTTAGTAGCAAGGTCCCTTAATTGATCAGTTTCACCCGTGATCTGTATCTTATCCTGAAGGGTGTACTGATTGCTAAATATCGATTTGAAGCCTTTCACACGGGCAGCATTCAGTAGCCGCGAAAAGCCATATGTAACTACGGAACGTGTAAATTTGTAGTGTGTGGTTTTGAAATTACTTGCAATCTCCTCGGCATAGCGGGAGGTGATGCTATTGAGAACAGACTTATACTCCTGAAATCTTTTAACCTTACTTCTCGCCGTCTCCGTGCTGATCTGGACTAATGAGGATTTTACGCCGCTCCAAAATGAGCCATCATCATCAGGATCTACTACCCATGGATTTTGTTTGATTCTGAGCTTCTCACGGTATAGGGTGGTTTCAAGTTCTTCCTTAAGGATTTCCGAATTGTTACCAGTGAGCTTAAGAATTCGTTCTTCTGACAGATCAGCCACCTTTTTCACAAACTCTTTACGCTCTCTAGCCAGTTTCACCACCGGCCATTCGTCTTTGCTGGGGTGAATCGGCTCGTACTTATGTTTGATGTATTTCTCCTCCAAGTGGCTGGTTTTAATTAAAAATCAAGTCAAAGATAGTGAAAAGCGCTTTCTTCTTTGAATGATCAGCGTGAAGAAAAGTATCATCTTCGGGACTTTGATTTCAGCAAAACAGCTACCACTGCTGATGTAGCAACACCCATAATTAATGCTCCTACCGCAGATTGAAGCATGTAGCTTTTTATATTGAAGTACGATTCTGCTTCTTCTTGGGTCATTTCGCCTTTATATACAGTGTATTTAATCACATTGGGGAAGTACTCAGGAGTGATAAATTCGCTGGTGATGTATTGTGACAGTGGGCTCAAAATCGCTACAATAAGAGTCATCACTAATCCAGCCATAAATCCCTGATAGTAGCTCATCACACCATGGTAGAAATTCCTTCGCTTATCAAGCAAAGCAAAAATGTAAATCGCAATGGCAGGAATCGCAACAAAATTGGTGAAGGTGGGATGATCTCCTATTTTTTCTTCGTGATAACCTAGAGACTTTTCTAAAACCATCCATGCGAGCATCATAAATACAAAGATCGCCGCCCACTTTATTTCAATCTTAATATTTTTCATGGCCGTAGTGATTTCGAGTTCAAATACGTTTATACAAAATACATAATTTATTAAAATCAATATCATTTTCAATGGATTGGTAGTCCTAGCCAATCAAAACCTTGCCCATGAGCGAAAGGGTATTATTTTTACGGCATCAAAGACAGGATGAAATTAGACCTTAAACAAATACAAGTACCAATAGAGAACGAAATGGCTCAGTTTGAGCTGAAGTTTCGGGCTTCTATGAAAAGTAAGGTCAAGCTTCTCGACCACATAACAAATTACATTGTCAAGCGCAAAGGCAAACAGATGCGTCCCATGTTTGTTTTTTTGACCGCAGGAGTTTGTGGAGGAATAAACGACTCCACTCATAGAGGGGCAGCGCTGATAGAACTACTACATACTGCAACTTTGGTGCATGACGATGTGGTAGATGATGCAAATTACCGTCGTGGATTTTTCTCGGTAAATGCACTTTGGAAAAACAAAATCTCTGTTCTGGTCGGTGATTACTTACTTTCCCGAGGCTTGCTTTTGAGTGTAGAAAACAATGATTTCAAACTACTGAAAATTGTTTCCAATGCCGTAAAAGAAATGTCTGAAGGTGAGTTGCTCCAAATCGCCAAAGCCAGAAAACTCGATATCACCGAGGAAGTTTATTACGAAATCATCCGTCAGAAGACTGCTAGTCTCTTGGCTTCCTGCTGTGCAGTCGGTGCTTCAAGTACCGATAGTAGTGATGAGACTATTTCGAAAATGAGAATTTTCGGCGAAAAAGTTGGGATGGCTTTTCAGATCAAAGACGATCTTTTTGATTACGGCGAAGATGAAATCGGCAAGCCAGTTGGAATTGACATAAAAGAAAAGAAGATGACGCTGCCTCTTATTTTTGCTTTGCAAAAGGCGGACTGGCTGGAAAAAAAGAAAATTATCAACTTAATCCGTAATCGGAGTGAAGATAAGAAAGCGGTAAATCAGGTAATCGATTTCGTGAAGAAAAGCGGTGGACTGGAATACGCCAAAACCATCATGGACAGGTTTTACCAGGAAGCATTAGATATTCTAAAAACCTTTCCTGAATCGGAATATAAAAGCTCACTTGAGGGGCTGGTAAGTTATACTATTGAAAGGAAGAAATAGAGGGTAAGCAGGAAGTCGGAAGACAGAGGACCGAAGCGGAATAATTACTTTTTTGGCATTAACACTCGCAGTATGTTGAAGGTTTTCTTATAAAGAGGCTCTTGATAGTATCGAATGATACTATCAAGAGCCTCTTTTTATGTTTCCAATAGTTTAGAGTTGCTCCAAGTATTCCTTGAATTTTTCAAAATCATTCTCCAAAGCCTCCACTTTCTTCTCTCCATCCATAAAAGCAGCTAATCTCTCTGGAAGCTCAAGCTTCAAGTTCAATGCTTTTTCTACAGTTTCCCTGAATTTACCCGGGTGAGCCGTTTCCAAAAACACACCTTGGAAATCATCATTTTCAGCCATAAAATCCTTTAAGCCTTTATACCCAACAGCTCCATGAGGATCAAGCGTATAGCCAGACTTTTTTACTTCCTTCATCACTTCAACTGTTTCGGAATCGGTATAAAAATATCCCTTTACATTTTCCTTTAGCACCTGCTCATCATTCCCATAAAGAGCCAGCAAACGAGGGAAATTATTTGGATTACCTACATCCATACTATTACTGATTGTTGCTATCGAAGGCATCGCTAGGAAATCAGCTCCGTTCAAATAGTCCGGAACTACCTTATTCACATTCGTCGCAGCTACAAATTGATCTATAGGCAAGCCCATTCTTTGGGCTAATATTCCAGCAGCTATATTTCCAAAATTCCCAGAAGGAACAGCAAAAGCTACTTTTTTACCATTTTGCGGAAGTCTAGAAAAAGCATAGAAATAATACAGACATTGTGGAATCCAACGAGCAACGTTGATAGAATTTGCAGAAGTAAGCAATAACTTTTCATTCAACTCTGCATCCAAAAAAGCTTGCTTCACCATCTTCTGGCAATCGTCAAATACCCCATCAACTTCCAGCGCAGTGATGTTCTGCCCTAGCGTAGTAAACTGCTTTTCCTGAAGCTCACTTACTTTTCCTTTTGGAAAAAGGATAATCACATCCACACCATCCACACCCAAGAACCCATTGGCAACAGCACTCCCAGTATCACCTGAAGTCGCTACCAGCAACCGGACTTTCCGATCAGATTTTTCCATTAGCATGCTCATTAATTTGGAACAGAAACGAGCTCCAAAATCTTTGAATGCTAATGTAGGACCATGAAAAAGCTCCAAGCTGTAGATATCTTCTTCCACTTTCACCAGTGGTGCATCGAAAGTCAGAGTATGATCTACCAATTCTTTGATCTGCTCCTGACTTAAAGCCGAAGAAAACAACGCTCCTATGACCTTGTATCCGATTTCCTGAAAAGTCATCTCTGGAAACTTTTGCAAAAGTTCTTTTGATAAAACAGGAATTTCCGTTGGCATATATAAACCTTGATCTGGCGCCAATCCTTTGATCACCGCTTCAGCTAGATTTACCTGATGTGCAGAATTATTTGTGCTATAAAACTTCATGCTCTTATTTTTCTTCGATAACGTAGGCGCCTCTTGTGTTAATTTCTGAGAAATACACATCCACATCCAACCCAATTTTTGAAAATATTTCTTTACCTGCTGCACCTACTGCTTCAGCAATTTCTTTCCCCAGAGAAAGGGCGAAAAGTGTAGGACCAGACCCTGAGATACCCATTCCTAAAGCACCGGCAGCCTTCAAGGCTTCTCTTACTTCATAAAACCCAGGAAGCAAAACCGCTCGATAAGGTTCTGCGATCACATCCCGAAGAGATCTGGAAATCAATTGAAAATCACTTTCATACAAGCCTGCTATTAGCCCAGCCACATTTCCAGACTGTATTGTTGCATGCTTCATAGGAATTTGATCTCTCAGCACAGATCTGGAATCCGCAGTTTTCAGCTCATAATGTGGATGCAACAAGGTGCAATAAAGACCATTAGGTACCGGAAGTTTGATCACATCCAGCGGATGGTAATCTCTGACCAACACAAAGCCTCCCAATAAACTTGGGGCAACATTATCTGCGTGCCCAGCTCCACAAGCCACTTTCTCCGCTGCTATCGCAAAAGGCAATAAATCTTTCTTCTCAAAAGGATCGCCCAAAAGCCTGTTGGCAGCTGCTAATGCAGCAACAGCACTTGCCGCACTTGACCCCATTCCTGATCCCAAAGGCAACCCTTTGGCCAAGTATATATTCATCCCAACTTTGGAATCCAATTCATCCAACATGGCTTGAATAGCCACAGCACAGGTGTTTTTCTCGGCTTCAAGAGGGAGCTTCCCGCCGTCTCCATCAATAGAAACAACAACTAGCCCTGGCTCATCCTTCAGAACCAGCTCCACAGTATCGCCCATCGCATCAATCGCGAATCCAAGGATGTCAAATCCACAGGAAACATTTGCGACAGTCGCTGGGGCAAAAGCTTTAACAGAGCGCATTATTCTCTAGTGTAGTTACCTATACGAATCACATCTGCAAATACACCCGCAGCAGTGACATCTGCACCTGCACCCGGACCTCTGATGATCATTGGTCTATCATGATATCTATCTGTAGTCAATAGAATCATATTATCGCTTCCTCCAAGTCCACTAAATGGATGTGAAAGTGGAAGCGAATTCAATCCAACTTTGGCTTTACCATTCTCCAAAGTGGCCATAAAGCGAAGTTTTTCACCTTTTGCTTCAGCCGTTTTTAGCATTTCCGCAAAGTCTTTATCATGTGTTTTCAACACTTCAAAAAACTCTGGAACAGTACCTAAATTCTGACAATCTTCAGGCACCATGCTTTGAATGTCGATAGAGTCAAACTCCAGATTTTGCTCTGCTTCACGACCTAAAATCAAGATCTTACGAGCCACATCCATTCCACTCAGATCATCCCTAGGATCAGGCTCAGTAAAGCCTAATTCTTTAGCTTTCTTCACTACTTCTGAGAAAGGATCACCTTTTTCTAATTCGGAGAAAATATAATTCATAGACCCAGAGAGCACCGCTTCAATGCGAATCACTTTATCTCCACTCAGCATCAAATCTTGTAGCGTATTGATGACAGGAAGTCCTGCTGCCACGTTGGTTTCATACAGGAATTTCACCCCGCGTTTTTTAGCAATTCTTTTCAGGTTTTTATACTGCTCCATGGAGCCAGAATTGGCCTTTTTGTTAGGCGTGACAATAGCAACTTTTGCTTCTAAAACCTGAGAATAAAGCTCTGCCACATCTTGGCTTGCGGTACAATCCACAAATACAGAATTGGAGAAGTTCATCTCTTCCATAGTTCTGATGAACTTGCTTAAATCAGTTTTCTCATCAGAATCACTCAATTCATATGGATTAGAAAGATCGAACCCGTCCTCATGGAAAGCCATATACCGACTGTTCGCAAGACCGTGGATCTGAATATCCAATTCATTATCTCCTCGAAGCTTTTGTTGTTGGGTAGTAATCATCTTGATCAAAGCCTGACCGATCAGTCCTGTCCCAACTAAAAACACGTGCAGCACTTTATTCTCAGAAAGGAAAAATGCCTCGTGCAGCGCGTTCAGCGCCTTTTGCAAATCAGGCTGAGGAATCACTGCAGAAATATTCAACTCGGAACTTCCCTGCGCAATTGCACCTACGTTAATGTTATTTCTACCCAAAGCCCGGAACATGCGTCCCGACGCACCTGGGTTATGCTTCATATTTTCGCCAACAACGGCTACAGTCGCCAAGTCATGTAGCAGTATAACCTCATCCATTTCTCCGGATTTGATTTCATAGAAAAACTCTTTTTCAACCGCCTCCTTCGCTAAATATGATTCTTGAGTCTTGATCGCCAAACAGATACTATGCTCAGATGAAGCCTGTGAGATCAGCAAAATATTCACTCTTGCTTCTGCCAAAGCTTTGAAGACCCGACTAGTCCCAACCGCAGAATCCAGCATTCCAGCACCTTGCACAGTCACGATTGATACATTTGGAATAGAGCTAATCCCTTTGATCAATGCTCCAGGGCTGACCTCCCCGTTGATCAGCGTACCTGGATTTTCAGGCTCAAAAGTGTTTTTAATATAAATAGGGATGCTATTTCGCATCGCTGGCTGCATGGTCGCCGGGAAAATAACCTTGGCACCAAAATGCGAAAGCTCCATCGCCTCATTATAACTCAGCTGAGGAATAGTAAACGCAGTATAGACCAACTTAGGATCTGAAGTCAACACTCCCGAAACATCTGTCCAGATTTCAAGACAATCAGCATTCAAAGCTGCGGCAAAAATAGCTGCTGTATAATCTGAGCCTGATCTACCCAGCGTTGTAGTTTCACCTTTTTCTGTTGAGGCGATGAAACCAGTTATGACTTTGATTCCATCATGCTTCGCAAAATAGTTTTTGATCGCAGCATTGGTGATATCAAAATCAACTTTTGCCTGACCAAATCGATCATTGGTCCGGATAACTTCTCTAGCATCGAGAAACTGTGTTTTCAGACCATGTCCCTGCATTGATTCCGCAAGGATAAAAGCAGCCAGCCTTTCTCCAAAACTCGCCACATAATCAAGTGTGCGCGCAGAATTTTCCTTGATAAGATAAATACCATGAAAAAGATCTTCCAGTTCTTTAAACCGTACTTTCACAAAAGTCATGACCGTAGACTGGCTCTGTACAGAGATCAGCTGACGCACGATGGTCAGATGCTTTTCTTCCAAAGATTGTAGGACTTCGCGATATGCCTCATCTCCTTCTCTAGCCAATTGGGCTATCTTCAATAAGCTTTCCGTAACTCCTCCAAAAGCAGAAAAAACAATGGCTGTTTCATGTTCTTTGAGCGTTTCCTTAATGATGGAAAAAACTCGCTGTATATTTTCTGGGTTCGCTACGGATGAGCCACCGAACTTGATGATTTTCATGTGTTATAAGTTGATAGTATTGATCACATGGAATCTCGCATATGTAATCACCATACCTTTCCCGCACGAAGTTCGGTACAAGTGGTGTGAACCTACGGCTATGCTCGATTTCATAAAATTTTACTGAGAATTAATTACTGGGAAATTAAAATAGACCTATATAAGGCCTCGGGGGCGGGTACTTTATAAATTTTGACGGGATTAACCCGTAATCATGGTACCAATCCATGTCGTCATAGAAAAAGTGGTGCAGGCTCTCGCATCCATAGCTGGAAGTAGATCAAGGTCTAAAGAGATTTTTTCTGCAAATACCATAACTGGACAATTGACAGGACAATCTTACTGCCAAAATTTTTATTACCCAAACAATCCATTGGAGATTTTCAAAAAAAACTGAATGACTATTAGAAATAATATAAGAATTTCCCCAAAAACAGAAAATATAAAATAATCGCCTTTATACTACCTATATAACAAAATTGAATTTGGAATCAAATTTCTTAAATTGAATGAGCAATAAATCCCTGCCTTTATGAAAGCTTTAAAAACCCTATCGTTTGGATTAATATTCCTGTTATTTGTAAGCTGTGGCAGTACAAAACCAATCAATCCTCTCAATCTTTTGACCGGGAACACCTGGGCACTCTCTTCTCTAATGGGACAAAGTCTGGATTTAAATCAGTTTAGTGGGGGACTTCCCTCTTTAAATTTTCTTGATGATAGTAAACTTGCTGGATTTTCTGGATGTAATAATTTCTCCGGAAACTTTATGCTGGAAGGCAATGGACTGCTAATTGATCCTGGTGCGATGACAAAAAAAATGTGCCCCGGAAGCGGAGAAAAAGAGTTTATTTCAGCAATGAACAAGGTAAAAGATCTGAAAATAAGCAAAGACAAACTCATCCTGCTCGACGGATCAACGGAGTTGATGAGTTTTGTCCCAAAGAAAGAATAATAGATTATTAGTCCAATTCGCTGATCAAAATTGATTTCCCCCGGAATTCGACCTGATCATTTTTTTTCTTACCTATCAAAATTTCACCAAGTGGTGAATTTTTACTTAGTAGAAACAACTTCTTACCATCCACAACCAATTGTCCGAGGCTGACAGAAATCAAATAAGTATCTGTTCCAACCTGGACCAGGCTTCCTTCCTGGACGGTTGCTGATGCCTCTTTAATGGCCTGGAATCTGCATAATTCATCAAATTCATAATTAGCCTGCTTGAGCTGATTCTCTACAGTCATGAGGTCTCGGGACATAGTCTCTCGGCCTGTTTCGAATTTATCTCCAGCGCTACTTTTGGTATCTTCCAAAATCCCATCATTGATCGCCTTGCGCTCAGTTTTCAATAGGTTGATTTTCTCCTTAACCTGCGCGATGGCAGTTTGGTAAATTTTTTCTTTAAACGTATTCATAAAATATCAAGAGCAGCCGTCTTTCCGGCGAGTATCGATGATGTAAACTATTTTCCAGCCGGCGGCCATTTTAACTAATTGAAAAGAATTCACGCCACAATGGCTGAATTTGTCATTGAAATAAAATTCATAG
>TARA_R110002012_G_scaffold143589_1_pt1 | contig 13220 bp, 10 predicted proteins | sample TARA_R110002012 | Tara Oceans TARA_R110002012 (sample SAMEA4396515) | marine metagenome | biome: Westerlies Biome; feature: [DCM] deep chlorophyll maximum layer (ENVO:01000326); material: water (ENVO:00002006), including particulate matter (ENVO:01000060) such as... | depth 40 m
GCTAAGGCTCCATGAGTGGCTCCTAATGCTGCTAAACTAAAACCAGATTCTAATGCAGCTTCTCTCCCTAGATATTGATGAAATTCTTTACTTATACCCGCTGCCTTACCCAATCCTTTTTTCTTCATCATATCTTTACTTCCGCTCAATGCCCATTTTTTAAGAGTATTACTTCCAATTTTTTTAGCAACTGCTCCTCCAACCATTCCACTTCCAAAGAATGAAATCATATCAATAGGAGATGCTAGTCCAACAAAGAATTGTCCTGCTTCATCAAGCCATCCTTCAGCTTGACCAACATCATACTTTGGTTTGCCATGCATTATTTCATGTATAATTCCAGCGGTTGATTTATTATAGGCTTGAGCCATCCATTCGTTGTCTGCTGCATAATTGTCAGACATATTATAGGTAAGTATTTTTTCCCACATTGAAGGGTCTTGCTCTTCATAGTCAAGAGAAGGCTTCTCTTTTATATTGTAAGGATTCTCTCCGAAATCAGAATCTTTAAATTTGTCTTTTAATTTTTCGTATATATCGTAGTCAGATAATGGTGTTTCGCCATATTTATCTTTATACCATTTAACTGCTTGTTGAGGATTAATCATATAAGTTTATATAATGTTCTGAAGGGTACGCAGCTGGCTTTTTAAACCAATATTTTCCATATTTAAGTATTTTGGTCATTTCGTAATATTCTTTTTGATTTTGAGCAATAAAATTATCAATAGTCAATCCTGAGTTTTGGAACTTGATTTGAAATTCTCTTATTTTTTTTCTATCTCCTCTTCCAATAATCTCTGTTCTGCTTTCCTTTCCTCCCCATGCTCCTTCAGATAATGCTTGAGCTTGGTTTAATTCACCTAATAAATATTTATTCATTGATATTGAAGCTTTATCATTTCCATCTAATATTTCTTGTTTTTCTTTAAGTCTATTTTCAACATCTTTTATTTGACTTTTAACAAAGCTTTTCCTTTGAGGTAATTCGTTTTCTAATTTTATACGTAATTCATCAAGGTCTACATCTGGAGTGTCTCTGAAAGATAAATCAGGCTTTTTTATTGATTCTTCATATTGTTCTTGTCCAATTTTCTTTTTTTCTTCAATTTGAGTTTTTTGCTCTTGTGGAGATAATTCTTCAAATTTTTCAAGTTCTATATCTTGCTTATCTTTTTCTCCAGTAAATCCACCCTCATTATCAAATTCTTGTCCCATAGCATTTTCAAAATCTTGCTTTTCTAAATCACCTATAGTTTTGTAAGAAGCTGCATATTGTCTTCCTGACCATTTCTCGTAATTATCTATACGTTTATCTCTTTCAGTTATTAATGTTTTTAAAACAGCTTTTCTTTCTGATTCTGTAGCATCTCCAAAACTAAACCCTTCAAACCCAGGTATATCTGCTTCTTCTAGTAAATCATCAATTATAGTTTCATCATCAAATTTTTGTATTATTTCATCATATTCTTCTACACCACTTCCAATTTCATTTAGCCTTTTATCTCTTACACTCTTAAAATTAGCTCTATCGCCAGCAATAATTAACTGTGCTTCTTCTGCGGTAATAGCCTCATCTCCCATAAGAGCTTCAAGTGTTGTATTTAATCTAGTTTTATATTGATTCATTTGAGTTTGAATATTAACATCATCAATACCTTTTCCTCTTCTAAATCCTAATTTACTTCCAGAATCTAATGTATTTGATATTGTTTCAATCCTTGCATATTCTTGCTGAACCCAATCCATGACGCTTTCATATTTAGGTTTGCCTTCATCATTAACTTGTCCTTTGACCCATTGAGGTAGATTTTCAAATTCTGAACCTTTATCAAGAAAATCAGCACTGCTGACTATTCCTTGTGCTTGGTCAACAACATCTGAATATTGGTTTATTTGAGCACCTCTATCTTGAAGGACATTGCCAATTAAATCATAATATACATTTGTTTCTTCATATTCAGATGCATTTGATTTTTGACTTTCCCATTGATTTTTTATATTAGCGAGAGAATCTTCATTTGTGGCATATTGAGATAACTTTAAAATATTATCCAATGAAGAATTTATTCCACTTTTTTCTCTGCTTTCAACTCCTTCATAATATTGAGAGAGTTCTATTAATTTTGAAAGAGCACTTTCAGATGCTCCTCTTGTCTTAAATTTTAAAGCCATTTTACTACCCCATAAATGATTGTGCTGTTGATTGCCATTGGTTTATAATATCTTGAATAGTCCCAAGAGATTGAGTCTTTCCTGCCATAGCTCTATTCAATGTATCTTGCATTCCCTTTCCATATACATCCTTTGCTAAACTTTGCTGTCTCATTGCTCCACCTGAACCTGCAAAACCACCATGTGCCTTTCTTGCTTGTTGTCCTCCAAGTTGTGCTAGTAATTGTGGAATTAAATTTTGCGATGATTGTTGAAACAAAGGAGAATATGCTCCCATTGATGCACTTCTTACAAGATTAGGACTTATTGTTTGAAACATTCCTTCTGTCAAAGGACTATCCTCTATTGTGCCCGTATATTCTGGGTCTGATTGAAAATATTCTTGATGCATTGCTCCAAAAATATCTTCTTGCTGAGAACCAAATCCTCCGTCTCCAAGTCCCATCCCTGATAATTGGGCTAATAATTGCTGTATACTCATAAATACTCCTTATTGTAAAATTTATTAATTATTACTTAGTTTATGTAAAATAATCGCCTGCATTAAAGCTAACTGTTTCATCACCTTGATTTTGCAACATTTCAAGAATGGCTTGAAGCTGAGTTGCACCAGCACCAGTACCAGAAAGCTGTTTAAGTATATCTTTCATATCCATACCTTCAAAAAGGCCTTTAACACTTCCTTCTCCAATTCCTCCGCCAAATTCTTTAATGTTTGCCATAAGGTTTTTCATTGGGCCAGCATCTGATTGCAATCCTGAAACAATATTTGTAACATCTAATCCACCTAAACCTTCTCCTGCTTTAAAGCCTTCCATTGTACTTTCAGCAAGTTGAGCTCCTTGTCCTTTAAAAAGACTATCAGTAACTCCACCCATTGCTTTTCCCATTCCAAAATCCATTGCTCCTGTTGTTAATGCTGTTGAAAGGGGGTCAATCTCATCAGCAAGGTCAGATGTTTGTTTTTTAAATGCTTCTGTTGGGTCTGAAAGCCAAGTTCCTCCATATTTTCTTAATCTAGCATCACTTGAAATTGCTTCAAGCCCTTTTTTTTGAGCTCTTGCTTTATCTCCTTCCGCAAGTCCACTTAAAGCCGCTCCTACTCCAGGCATAAAAGCACTTATTAATTTTCCAACTCCTCCAAGATTTGAAAGAAAACCACCCTTCTTTTTTTCAGCTTCTTTTGCCATAAGTTCCATTAAGGCTTCAAGTTCCTTTTTTTGTTTTATTTTTTCTTTTCCTACTACCCTTTCAGATTTTTCAGCATCAGACTGTGCTTTTTTTTGTTCAGCCTGTGGTGTTGCATAAGCCTGTGCTGCTGCTAACATTTGTCCAAAATTTGCCATTATATCACCCCTTTTATTATAAAATTTCGCTATTTAATATATTAATAATTATCGTCATATACAAATCCTAGAAATTAGTTCCAAAGAATACTGCATTATCTAATTCATATTCAATGTATGGGTCTCTACTTGTTCCTGTATAATTTGTATAGTAAACTCCAGTTCTATTTGTTCCTGTTGGAGCAACATCTTTTAAGTCATGGTCATATTCCATAATACATACATATAAAGCATCATCAGCTAACATATCAGTCTTTGCTATACTAGTTAAATCTATATTATTATATCCTGATGTACTCCATGTTTCAATTTCATTAGAGTAATTAGTAACATTATCTCTATTATCTCCTCCTCCTGAACCATCTGTTCCTGATGTACTCCATCCAACTATTGCATCAAAATCTGCTGTAGATAAAGAGCTTCCTTGACTTGCTTTTACAGCTATCACATCTGCTGCTCCATTTGTTTGACCACGAATATTAAGAGTAGCTCTAAGAACATTGCTTTTTATTGCTGAAGTATTAAATTCAAAAAATGACCTAGTAATAAAATATGTAGTACCACCTCTTCCTGCAGATACATCTGCTCTCACTGCAAATGCAGTACCAGTACCTGTACTTGAAAAGCTGCTTCCTGTTCCTGCATCTCTTGCTAATGCCCAATTAGAATTAGACATAAGCACAAACCCATCCTCTGTATCTGAATATATTATTGGCATTATAGTTCTACCTTTGGCATATAATAATTATCTTTAATTGATGTATATACATTGTTTTCAGGAATTATAGGAATTTTATCATAAGAAACTGAATCAAATAAATATGGATTATATTCTTTTTCTTCATTATTCCAATAAGTTATTTTGCCTCCTGATTTAATCTTAGATGACGTAAAGTCTTTAAATCTATTTAGACTTTCATCTCCAAATGTATCAAGAAATATTCCATCATAAGTAGATAGTCCATTTATAGTATTCCAGTCTCCTTCAATAACTATAACATTAGGTTTTCCATTTGCCCATATATTTAATTTTTCAATAATCTGTGGGTGTATTTCTATTATTGTATGAGAATTTACACCTTGTGCTTGTATATAATCTGCACATATCCCCATACCAAATCCTATTTCAAGTATATCGCCTTTATTCTGACATATAAATTCTGCTGACTCTTTCATTATATTATCTTCCCAATTCATCATAACCTCAATACCTGATGATGAATCGACTATCTTATTATCAAAAAACTCTAATATTTCATCCTTAAAGGCCATTAAAATTGAAAATCCAATGTTGCTGCCCCATAAGCTATTTCATTATCAGCATCCCAGTAAAAACTTAATATATCAACATGGTTAGCATCTGTTGTTAATGTCGGTGCTGAACCACCTGCCCATACTACTACTGCACTTCCATCTGCTACACTTTCATCAAATTCATTTACTTTAAAAGCACCTGTAATAGTTCTGCTTCCAGTACCATCTTGTTTAATTAATAGTACAAAATTACCAGACATCTCAGGGAAATAGAATAATACATGCCCTATATTGCCAGAGCCAAAAGTTAAAAATTGTTTATTTGAAGCTCTAAAATCAACAGTAGTATTTGCAGCATCATAAGTAGGTTCTAATTGTGTAAAACCTACACTTGCATTAACAAAATGAGCTTGATTTCCATCGTCTCCGTTTTCATCTAAATGTAACATAATATCACCACCTACAGTTATATCTAATTCATCATCTGCTGATTCAGCTATATGTGTATGCCCACCTATAGCACTGTCAAATATTAATTTTTCAGTAGCTGGTATTACAAAATCACCATTTACCCACATATAATTTGCTACGCCTTCAACTATTCTCACTATGTTTACATTGCCAGCATACATATCAATTCTGTCTGCTACCCCTTCTTTTATATAAGTGTCTCCACCACCATCAAGATAAAGTTTTTGAGTAGCATCTATTTTAGTATCTGCCCCAGATATAATCAAATCTCCATTAGGGTCTAGTGTTAAATGGCCTGCAGCTCCATCACTATCTATAGTAGCAATAGTAGTAGCTCCATTTGCAATAGTTGTTGCTGTACAATAATTAGTTGAATCATGACTTAATTGAAGATGAGTGTTTGTATCAGCTCCAGTACAGCTAATATTAAGTCCTGTATTTGTTTGAGTACCATCAGTTGCAGCTACCATATCAATATCAATACCAGTTTGATTAACAGTGCCAACATGTGTAACAGATTCACAATTCATGGTTAACTCAATACCTTTTCCAGTTACAGTCTGTCCTGATGCTGCTATTCCTGTATGGTCATAATCTATAATCAATCCTTGGTCTGTTCCTGTAGCTGTTCTTGCAGTATTTTTATCAATAGTAACATCTGTTTGGTCTGCTGGTTTTAATGTAATAGGGCCTTGAGGTTCTAAATTTATTTTAGCTAAATTATTACCACTATCATCAACAGTTTTTAAGATAGTTTGTCCATTTCCAGCTGAATGGTCAATCTGAAAATAATCCCCAGTATCTCCAGCTCCATACATACTAAGAGTTCCTGCAATATTCCAATTTAAATATGATGTGCCACCAACAGCAAAATTAACATCTGCTCCAGCTGCATCAAGTGTTATATCTCCATCTGCATCTAAAGTTATATCAGAGTCAGTAGTACCACTTCCAACTGTTTCTATCGTTAAATCTCCTGTATCAGCAAGAGTAAATGTAGCATAATCATTAACATCAGCATTAGCTTCAAGTTTTATATGAGTACCTGCTGTATTAATTAGCATTCCAATATTAGTATCTGCTCCATCTACATCTAAATGAATACCATAATTATTTTGAGTACCATCTGTTCCACCGATAACATCAATATCTAATCCATAGTTATTAACAGTTCCTACATGTACAGCTCCATTGCTATTAACATCTAAATCTATTCCTCTATTAGTAATAGTCTGTCCTGATGCAGTTATTCCTGTATGGTCTACATCTATTCCAAGTCCTAAATAAGCTTTGGATTTGGTATTAATATTATTTGCATCAATAAGTACCATATGATTTACACCCTCTTTATAAGAAGGTGTCATTATAATATTTCTACCTTTTATCTCTAAATTTCCTGGACTTTCAATAGAGCGTGTTTCTATCTTTCTAAATACACTAGAATCAAATTTGCTTCTTGATTTAAATTTATCAGATATTTTCCAGTCACCCTTGTCCTTTATACATAGATATGTACCTTTTCCAGAAACAGATACAATTTGAATATCTCCATCATGTCCTTCTTTTTTTTTTGGAAAATGCTTTAAAGGCTTTCTTTTAGATACCTTGGTATGTAATAATCTATCTGACATTTTTAGTTCTATATATTACAGATATATCATTAATCATAAAACCAGAGGGAACTCCATTAGCATCCTTAGTTGACTGAGAAGTAAATGTAGCTCTTTTCTTTGTTTCAAATTTAAGTTTAAAAGACTCAATTTTATTAATGGATGAATCAGGTTTTAATTCTGCGGTAATCCAATCTCCTGTTGATATTGCTACTGTAGCTCCTATACCCCATGTAAAATTAGGACTGCCTGTAGCTTGATTTCTAAGATTATAATTTCTATCCACTGTTATGTTAGTGCCGCCATTAACACCTACTCCACCTATGGATTTAACAAGCATTTGTTCTTCATTTACTTTAAGAACATATCCTACTTTAATATTGGAAGCAGATGCAACTTCAATCGTATTAATATTCCCCTCCCCAACAGATGCTTGATATGAAGCTGTAGTAGTAGTTGTTGTTTCTGAATCAGTGCTTATAAGTCCTTTTGTTCCATAATTATCACTTTTTGTTTCACTAAATTCTGTCCAAGTATTTGTTCCATTAATAGCATAATATACCCCGACATTAGATGATTCATATAAATCTTGTTTTTGCATAACCTTTTTGAGCTTAGTGCTTTCTATATGCGTTGATTTAAAGGTAACATATACTTTATATATTTTCTTTTTAATCGATGGCTCTCCAAAATCATAATCTTTAGTTATAATTCTAAAATCTCTATTTACATGATTAGGAATTGTATTATCATCAAATCCTAATAAATCTAATTCTCCTGTTGTATGTTTAGGATTATCATCCCATTTTAAAATACTATTTAAAGGTTTCATTAAAAATATAGAATCTCCATTTTCATCATATGAAAAATTAGTAATCATATTATTTGGAGGAGGAACTCTTAATCTTCCATCTATATTATTATCCATACTTGTTTGCTGGGGTAGTAAAATCATATTAAAACTTCCATCCATTGATTCAAGAAATGATGTTATATTTATCCATGATTTTGATTTAAAATCATATTGATACCCTAATTGTCTTAAATATTGTTTATTAAAACTGTAATCAAGTATATGTGAGCCAGCTGGAAATGCATAATTTAAACCTTCATGTTCTTCAATATTTTGTAAACTCTCAGTTGCACCATATATAATAAGTTTATCTTCTTTACTAAGATATGATATGATTGGCCCATATTTTTCATCAATTTCCCAGGAAGATTCAGAATCTTTCCAACTTTTATATGCAATTTTATTTTCAATAAGATTATTAACGCTTTGCCCATCATATAAATAACAGCCTCTTGAATTAATCCAAGCTATACCATATGGAGTTTTCGTAACTTGAGAATCTTTTGATATTCCAACATTTTCAATTGTATCTTCTAAATATTCATAATCTTCAGATACATTTATAATATATAATTTACTTTTTTTAAATTGCAATATTTTATCTTTATAAAATTGAAGACTAATAATTTCATCTCCATCATTTAATGCAACATCAATAAAATTAGAAGCAGGTAATAAAGGAACTTTACCTAGAGGTGATTTAATCATTCTATCTGGATAATGTACTCCATTTTGATATACATTGCCTGCATACATAGTATTATTAGCTAAAACAGCTGTTTTAAATAAAGCAGTTAAATTATTAGAATTAATTCCATCTTCAGCCAATACGCCTGTTTCAGATTCATAGGTATCTATTTCATTTGGAATTAATAATTGGCTAGCTGGTATATAAAGCTGACTGTAAGGAAAAGAAGTTGAAATTGGATTTTCCATTTGACTTGTTGATGATTTAATTGTCCTTTTTTCGCAATCAATAATTGCTTGCAATGTATACATAGAATTTCTACTTGAAGTAGCATATATTTTTATAAACTTTTTATTAGTTAAATTTGTATTATTTGAATAAGCATTCACTCCTATATTAGGACATTTAGTAATATCATCATTTTCCATTTGTACTAATTTATGACTTAAAGCAGATTCTATATTATTTTTGTCAACAGTTGTCATATAAAATGACCATATTGCATCCCAGCCATCAGCTTCACCTGTATCAGGGACACCAAAGCCTACATAAAGATAAAAATCATCTTGTGTAAAAAATGCATTATTCATACTATTTTGCGTTGTAGTTGTATTTTCTCCATAAGCAAACATTTTTATTTGCTGAATATTCCATTTATCTGATATTATTCCTTGTATAGCATAATAATTGTCATCACTAGGTGTAGATATTAGATTTGCTTCCTTATGCCACATATCTTGTGATATATCTATTTTAGGGCATATTCTTAATTGAAGATTAGTACCGCTACTACTTGAATTGACTAATATAGGGTCTCCTGATTCATCTAAAGTATCATATGGAATTGCCATAAATATATCAGTATTGAGATATATTTGTGAATAATAAGGTAAAAATTTATTAGTTGTTCCATCAAAATCTGCTCCAGAAAAACCTGTTGCATTAGATAGTGTATCCCAGGTTGAATAATTAGAAATGCTATACCATTGAATTGCATCTTGTGTTGCTCCAACTTGCCTTATAGACCAATTAGATGGATTCAATGATACTCTTCCTATTTCTGTTCCATAATGAGTTGTTCCTGGGGCAGCATGTCCAGTCCCTGATGAATTCATATCTGAAGCTCCTGTAGATACAGTGTCAAGATATATAGTTAAATCTGGAACATAGTGGTCAACAAAATCGCTAGCATCTGTTGATGGAACATACATTGTATGCGAAATTTGAAACTGAACCATAGCTAATCTTTTATTATTTTCAAGTTTATCTATATCTGTAGCATCAGTTGAATATATATCATCATTTCTTATTACTATATATTTAGTAAACGGACTAGAAGTATCAGCAAATCCTGCATCTGTATCATATAAAAATCCTGATGTCCCAGAAGGCAATCCACTTCCTGAACCCGTTGCCGCTAAATTATTAATAGGTGTTAAAGAATTACCAGAATATTGATTAAAAGTTGTAGAATTCTTTTGCATATATATTTTATTAGTATTATTCCCGCTTTCTGCTCCACCTGCATGCCCTGCAAACCATTCAGCATAATATTTAATAACATCAAAGAATCTTGATGAGTTTATTCCATCACTTAATCCGTTATTGCTTTGAGCTTCATTTGGCCCAGAAAAATTAACCACTCTTACTTCAAGCTCATTATTTTCAATATTATTGACTAATGAATATAAATTTTTATCATCAAAATTCTCATCACAAAAATATACATCTTTACTTCCTTTTATAAAATTAAAAACAGAATTTGTATTTGAAGGAAAAACTAGATTGCTTTTAATATATTCTTTTGAAAATGGCTGATAAGAATATAAAAATGTTTTATTTGAATCTAAATTCTTTCCACGCTCTTGAATTATTATACTATTTCCAGAAACAGTTTCAGAATTAGCTGAATCGATAGTTAGATTAGTAGCATCATCTACTACTTTAAATTGTTCTACTATCATATTGCTTACACCTGTTTGATTAATACCTCCCCATTTTCCAGCATTAAATTCAAGATTCCAACTTTGATTTGTTATAAAGTTTTGTGGAATCGAAAAAGTAAGTTTATATTTCCTTATATGTCTAAAAGCTTCATCCAAATGCCCTCTTGATATAAAAACACTATTTGAAGCAACATTTCCCCATGAGTTTGGTAAATCAAAAAATGGAAAAATGGAAACAGGACTATCAACTGGTGAAGATACTTCATTGCAATATTGAAGTTCATATGTTTTTTTTCTTAGGTTAAATCCAGTAAAATAAGCTTCAGCATTACCACTAGCATTTGTATTTACTCCCACTTGTATTTTAATTGACGTATGCTCAGGAACAAATTCAAGAGATTGTGGCCCATAACCAAAACCTCCAATATGAGTAAAATTTGTATTAATATGTTTCCAATTTTTATTATTGTCTAAGCCTAAAATTGAATATTCTTCAGAAGTATTTTGAAATCCAGAAGCATATCCTGTTCCATTTGTAAATCCGAAAATATTACCTGTATCTGCATTTATAATTCTTACGCCAAGTATGTCTGCATAAGTAGAATCGTTTCTTTGATAAAAGCAGTCAAGAAGATATGTTTTTCCAATTTCTACAGTAATTGCATCACTTATTGCAGAATTATTATTATGAAATGGGTCTTCACTATTTTCTGTGCTAACAACTTTTAAATAAGCTGCTTTATCAGTTGCGCCGCTTGAAGCTGTTGTTCCAAAAAATCCATTATATGATGGATGAGATGCACTACCACTAATAGGAGTTGTTGTATTTAAAGCTACTCTTTCTATTGAATTAGTACCTTTAGCTGCCCAAAAACTAGCATCATCTGATAAATTGCCTTGCGCTGTTGATATTTTTGCAACATGAGTTTCATCGGAGTCATCTGAAAACCCATCAGGAGTAAGATATTTTCCTAAATCTTCATTATATAATCTAATTCTAGGAGGCATATTTGACCCAAGGTAATGCCATGGTTTTTCATGTGTAACATTTAAATAAATATGATACATTTTGCCTGTTTCAAGACGCATATTAGAAATTTTTAATTTTCCTAAATCATAGCTAGTATTGGCTGCATAAGTATTATAATTAATAGCCATAAAACTATTAGCTATATTAAAATAAGAAAGATTGTTATTATTTGTATTTGATACATCAGTTTGAAATTCCCACGCACCACTTCCTGCATCAGATTCAATTCCCCATGCTTCACTAGTTGATATTTTTTCTAAATATGCATTTATTGTAGATATAGCTGAAAAATAATCTGTTTTATATGAAAAAAGACCTTTTCCAGGAGATGGAATCATATCTCCTAAAGAACCGCCTTGATAATTATCTACTAAGTCAATATTATCTTTTAATTCAAGGGCTCCAGATACACGAATAATTCCTTGTTCATCAACTACTGCATTATCAAGTATTTGAAATTCGTTTTCTTTTAAGTCTCTTGGGTCTGAATAGGAATTAACTCCTCCAGAGAAATCTTTTATTTGTAATACTTGTTTCTTAGCCATTTAAAGCTTTTTTAACTTCTGCCCAAACTTTATCATCAAGGTCATTTTCACTTCTTGCAACAAGCCAATCGCCTAATTTCAATACAATTGCAATCATAACTTTTTGACTTAAAATTTTTGTGGCAATACCACCTAATAATACTCCCATTATTTCTCCTTTATTTTATTTTCACAACAATTGCAACATACAAAATCTTTTGGTTTATGAGACTTCTTTTTTAATATTGCAACATCTTTCTCAAGTTCTTCGATGTATTTTCCATATTTATTATAGCTTCTATGAAGAGCATTTAATTGCTTTTCAAGAAGGTTACATCTATCTACAATACTATCATTAATCATATTATACAGATGCTACAAATACTTCTAAATCAACGGATGCTGTGTCAGCTTCAGCAGTTATTTCTACTAAATCGCCAAATCCTGCACTATATGTAGTTGTACCATTTGTATCAGAAGACCCAGATGTATGACTGGCTATAGTAGATGTTGTTTCTGCTCCTGTAGTTGCATTTCTAGTTACAAGACCAGCTTGGGTTCCTCTATAACCATCAGTAGAATCTCCACCTGTAACACTTCCTACGCTACTTCCTGATGGTATTTGCGCATTATCATGCGAAGCTCTTAATCCAGGTATAATTTTATTTGTAGCTGTAATATTAGTTATATTAGCACTACTATCAGTTGTATCACCTGTTGCTTCAGTAAATCCTAATGCTACTTGATTTGCAAGCATTGTGTCTATAACACCGCTATTATTATCACCATTATATATATAAGATTGCCCAGAATCAAGCTTCACACAAAATTCATTATTATATTCATTCTTAAATACTAAATAAACAAAATTTGTATCATCTTTATTTGTTATTCTAATATACCTCACATCTCCTTCTACAAAAGTTCCAGTAGAAACAGCTGTACTAAAAGATGAAACAGTTACTTCTGATGTAGGAACACTAAATATTCTTTTTGATATTTCATTAATACTAGATATAAACCTTGTATTAATAGCTCCCTGTTCCACTCCATTTAACTTTATTGATTCAACAATTCTTACAGTCATTGTTGCACTTGACAATGTTGTTGCCATTTATTCTCCTTTGTTAAAACCTATTACCATAAATTAGCAATATACCACTTATAAATACGAACCAAAATCCAAGCCAAAACGCAGCATATGCCTCCAATTAAAACCTCCAATTTACTCCTGTGCTAATATTATATTCTTCTCGACCATAATAATTTAGCTTATTACCCTCAATAAAAACCCCAATATGCTCACTTAGATTAGCTCCAACC
>TARA_R110002012_G_C11673944_1_pt1 | contig 13208 bp, 16 predicted proteins | sample TARA_R110002012 | Tara Oceans TARA_R110002012 (sample SAMEA4396515) | marine metagenome | biome: Westerlies Biome; feature: [DCM] deep chlorophyll maximum layer (ENVO:01000326); material: water (ENVO:00002006), including particulate matter (ENVO:01000060) such as... | depth 40 m
GAGTTGTAACTAAGCCCTGCACCAGTAACAGAAATTGCCGAGCGAGCCTCAGAATCTGTATATGAACTACTACCCCCACTAACTGAAACCGTTACCGATTGAGAGGCAGCAGGCGTAAGACTGATTGATTGGCTTGCTTCTTGGGTAAGAGTAACAGCAAACGTAGTTGTAGAAATTGTAACAGTATCAGCCATTATCGCTCTCTTTAGACGGTTGTCACTTCCGGCTTAACAATCAAACTTCCTTCCAAGATCCGCTCTACAACACCAGAACCGTTATGATTTTCGACATCATAAACATACTTACCGGCTGCAATCGCAGCAGTTTCAGCAGCGGTAATCGTGATCTTTACCGTTGAATTCCCGTGGTTCAAACTATCTGCTGCGTTGCCACCACCCGAGAGGCTGTCAGGATTCTTTAAAAAAGGAATCGCAGTGCCGTCTCCAGAGATAGAAAGAGAAGAAGTGCCACCATACTTGTCTTTCACTTGCATCCGAAAATTAGCGTAAAGAGTCGTACCGTTATATAAAGAGTCAGCAGCAGCACCGCTGACTGCCCTTACATAGGTGAGATTAGAAGTCTCCCCCTGATTGATTGTCCAGTCATATCGGGCAGTCATTATGGTCTCCAAGATCCGGCAAAGAACAGGTCGTCATAAGCCGGGTTATCTACCGTCTTCTTATGGAAAGACTTGCCAGTCCGCATCTGCATATTAGCAAGGTTATCAGTTGCGGTCTTGATGGCAGAACGATACTGCTGAAGGATCATTTGATAATGACTTCCCGTAATCTTTCGATATGCCCCCAACTTCATAGCACTACCAGCAGAGATCGCCTCATACATCGACTGCATTCCAATAGGTGCAATCTCATATTTTACATTGGATTCCAGAGGAGTGTTAAACGCAATGCGAGTTGTGACTTCTCCGAGATCTACGTCGTGGCTTTGGATCACTCGTTCTTCGACCATTCCTGAGTCGGGAAGGATCCGCAAGATTTGACCTGCATACGAGTTTTCTCTTCGGTCCGAAGCGCCAAGCGTTGGCGTGGCGTCGATGACCAATGTGCTTCGATCGCCCCTCATAGTTCCGCCAGTAGCGTAATGAGGCATAACGTCTCCGCTTGGGACGTAGTACACAGTCCATGTATTATCCGTAAGTTTGGGATCAAACCTGAGCATGTTTCCTTCGAGAGCCCAACCTACACCGTTGGGATGCCATTCAGTTCTAGGCTTAATGTCATCACAAATATTTCCATCAGAATCACGCCTGCTTACCCGCCAAACCTCACCAATGCTGGGGGGTAGTTGGTAGTACTCCGTAGTTGAATCAGGAGTAAAATCAAACCGCATGACCACGGGATTATCCATGTTCATGTTGACGCGAGATAAGACATCCACCATCGTGGGGCTGATGATGTGACGGACGAGGAAGTCGTTGTCGTACTTGGCGTCAAAGTCGGGATCGTCGAGGTAGCCTCGGATCCGCTCAATGACGGTGTACAGAAATGAGCCGGTGCTGTGCATTAACGCCTCCGCTTAATAATTCTTTTATTCATGATGTTATAAAGAATATCTCTAGCGTCTTCGAGTTTGTCCGGGTTGTAGTTCCCCCCAAAATCGTCGGTAAGCATATCAAGAATATCAGTCTGCATTTTGCTTCCGTCTTCAGCAACATCAAACATAATCTTGGGATCTCGGATCGCACTTTTGTGCGTATTAGAGCCCCTGCTAATCATACGATTAGCAGTAGCCCCCGCCCGTGCTTCAAGTTTCAACCCATCCATTAGTTCTTGTCGGGCTTGACGAGGAAGTTGCCTAAGAATAGGGCTTAGAAGTTGTAGAAGATTGAGTGGGTTCATTAGGTGCCGCCTGTGATAATTCGGCCCTTAGCCGAGTTCATGAGATCCTTCTTGAATTCTAACGTTTCTGCTGACTCGTTGTTATCCCATTTCTTTGAACGAATAGATTGGGCGGCTGCATCGTCCCCGGTAGTCCTACCTACCCAGTCGGCGACACGGTGCTTCTCTTCAATGTTGTCTCGTTCCATATGCCGCTTAGCCCTTGCCCTGTCCCGGATTCCCTTCTTCATGGATTCTGCCATCTCTTGGGCAGGACGAAGCCGATTACGGACCCACTCCTGAGTGGGGGGATACCAGTTGGGCGGAGCATGGAAAGCCTCCAACTCCATCACGATCCCAACGCCGTCTCGCTCCGGATGGTAGATCCACTTCGACAACACAAAAGTACCTTCGGTTTTGTGGTGATAGACGAAGAGATCGTCGATGCCGCTGAAGCGTCGAGCCCACAGGATCCACTCGGAATCCGGCAGAATCTCATGGTCCTCACCAAGAACAAGACCCATACCTGCGGCGTGGGCTCTTGCGTCAAATGTAATCTCTATGTTCTTCACTTAATTCTTCCTCTTGATAGAAGCCTCAACATTGTCTTTGCGACCTTGTCCCCCCCACTAGACGGGGCAGAGCCAAGGGTAGGCTTGATAGCCTGAGTCGCAGTTCTCTTCAACATACCTCTTCTTGTCTGGTTCCGGTTGAAGGCATCGGAAATACGCTGCCTCTTTTCGTCGAGAATAAGAGCGGTGATACGAGGATCTGTAAAGCCTGCGGACAACAAAGAGTCAAGATCCTTGTCAGTCATACGGCGTAGCCTGTATGGAGTTATTTGACTCCGCTGGGATAAGGCTGCTTTTTGAAGTTCATTCTTTCTTTCGTTTGAATCTATTTCTGACAAACGAAGTGCTTCTTCTTTATTCGGACCTTCAGGCGTCCCCTTAGTCATTTTGCCGGTTTTAAGATCCTCATACTCATATGGATCACCGGGATAAAAGTGATCCATGAAATAGTCATCAGGACTAACTCCTTTAAACTTTTGAGCAATAGTCATAAGAGGGTTGTGGGCATGTTTGGGCCTCTCGGAAAGTAGCCGAAGAATCTCAAACTTAGCAGCCTGACGACCTGATCCCGGAATCCCTTCGGTCGATTTTCTTAACTGCTGTAGTTGTTGGGCTACAAGACGACGGCGAGCCCGCAAAAACGGATTAGTAGAACCCTTGCGATTTCTTGCTCTTGCTTCAGGGGCTCTTGCAAGTGTATTTCTTTTTCTATTTGCCTTTTCTTCTAGAGCAATAAGACGATCTCTTTCTTCTTTAAACTCAGGGTAAGCCTTCTCAAGATCCGCAATAGAACCGTGCCCCACAATTCCCCGAGCCTCATCTCTTTTTGGCTTTGGGAACTTCCCGGACTTCATGCCAACTTTGTACTCGTAATCTCGAAGGGCTTGATGCCCAAAGCCCCCTTTGGCTGCATCGCCAGTAAGAGGCATAATTAACGACATCAAATCTGATTCCGCTACCCGTGAAAGGGAAAGAATCAATTTAAGTTCTTCGAGTGTACGTTCAGGAGTCATGGCTACTTCTTTCGCTTGGACTTCCAAGAAACACGAGCAGGACCCTTCTTCGCAGAAGTTCCCTTCTTCGTACAAGCAGCCTTTGTGGGACGACAAGCAGGGTAAGGCCGCTTGCTTCCGCCCTTCGCAGACTTGCGACCGCACGCCTTACCCGTCTTGCAGTCGATCCAACCCTTGCCGTTGTTCTGAGAGAACCACTTCTTAAGACCAGTTTTCTTCTTAGCCATCAGCAGCAGCACTCCTTCCACGTCTTACCGCAACGTGGACAAATCATTTCAGATGCCGGGGTCACTTCTTCTTTTTGCCCCCAGTGCCCCAGTTCTTAGCACCCTTCTTGCGGCACTTGACGAGGGCTCCGCTGGCATAAGCAGACGGCCACTTCTTGTAACGGCCCTTGACCTTGTGGTAGCAAGCGTCCTTTTTGCCGCCCGTCTTCTTCTTTGCCATCAGTACCCTCGCTTCTTGGGCATCTTTCCGCAGCCACCTGCCTTCTTACCCTTCATGGAACCCTTGGCCTTCTTGGCCGCAGCCTTGCCCTTTTTGGTGTAGGGGAACTTCTTACCGTTTACGTTTGGCATGTTAGCATTTCCATTTGCGGCGAGCCTTGCGGAGCCGACTGTTCGGATCCTTGGCTGCCTTGGGGAACTTCTTCATCTGTCCCGCCGATCGGGCACAGTAAGACTTCTTGCGGGCACCGCCACCCGGCTGAGGCGGCTTCAAGTTTGATCCGGTTCGGGAGTTGATGCGGCGACGGCCCTTGGCGGTTAGACCACCGCTCTTAGACTTGCATCCATTCTTGATGCCGCAGCCCTTCATCGCACCCTTTTTATTTGTTTTCTTAGCCATGACGGCCTCCCCGGAAGTCGAGGAGGGGGGACTATGCCCCCCTCCCATGACTACTGAGATCAGTCGCCGTAGACCGTATCGGTCGTGACGCCAGTCAACTTCATGCCCGCAGCCTGTTCCGGAATCAACTGCATTCGCAGCATACCGGGCATCTGAACGGCTTCCGTCATCTTGTTACCCGTGCCAAGGAGGTACGGGAACTTCACGCTGGAGCCGCCGGTGAGAGCCGGGACCACGAACCGGAACGGAACGTGCGAAGGAACCTCACCCATCGACTGAAGACCAGCGTAATCAGGCGGCACATACCGCTTCCAGTTTCCACCGGAAGTCTTGACGCCGTAAACAGTTCCTTCTTCAACGTACTGAGAGGTATGACCCTTGTAAGTACGTCCTTCGAAGGTCATCCCGAAGCCTTCAGCCGAACCCTCGTTGTTGAGGTTCGAGAGGTTTCCAGTCCGGTCAATCTGGTACTGACCGATCTTCTGGGCTTCGTAAGCGAGCCACACACCATCCGACGCCGTAAGGCTGTCAATGGTCTGACCCAACTTGTTCTTCGCCGCGTGGAATCGACGGAGATACTGACGCAACTTGTGTTCGGTGAGAACACCGACGCTGCCCTTGAAGAACGACTTAAACTCAGGATGCTCATCAACATCAATACGAGAAGTCGAAGCAACTGCTGCGGCTTCACCACCGAGCAGGTTGCCGGTGGACTTCATCCACGAGTTGATACCAGCAATGCCGGTAAAGTCACCGTTAGTGGCACCGTCGCCACGCTTGGCACCCGAGTTGGCGTACACAAGGATATCGGCTGCATCAATGAAACTAGTCTTAAGCACATCGCTAGTACTGATGAGGCCGACTTCGCCCTTCAGATCATCGACGTACTCGACGTAAACCTGTGCCTGATCCGAACCAACATGGTTAAGACGATCAGTAAGATCGGCTCCGTTGATGATGTCGAGCCGCTGACCAGCGAAGAACCGATCGTAAGACTTCTCGGTGGTAGTCAGAGCGCACTTGTAAACGCCATCAGCGAGCGTGGTATAACTAACCGTAGCAACAGTACCGAGACGATACGAATCGTTCTGGCTGAGGTACCAGTAGTTACAGAGCGTGTGGCTCAGGTTCTGAGCAAAGCCCTGAAGAATCGGCGAAACCACATCACCAATGACCGCCGGAGTGGCGTCCATCTGAAGTTCACCAAGGGTGAGCGACAGGTTGGTGTACATAGCCCGCATCGGAACGGTAAGCCGGAACGTCTTGGGCTTAGCACCATCCATCGGATCCGGGAACGTAGAAGTCGGAGCGTTGCTCCGAAGAAGACGATTCCCAAGAGTCGTCGGATCTTCACCGTACAGCGGGAAATCATCGACAGGATAAGCCTGCTCAATGACACCGCTCATGCCAGTGCGATACAACTTATTGACTTGAAAGTCCTTCGAGAATTCGCTGACAGCGCCAACGCCCTGCGAAGAAACAACGGTATCTCGCCAAATTGGGTCGAGAGTCGGGAGAATCGTGTCGATCTGCTTCGACAGGATTTCCTCGATGCGGGTGCTGTCCTTGTCAAACAGCGATCCCACACTTGACTGCGTAATAGCCATTAAAAATTACCTCACGCTTTAGAGTCGCCACCGGGATCGGAGAGCGACCGAAGAATCTGATCAGAAGTCCAGTCACGCAACTGGGCTTCAACATCACCGAAAGACTTGCCCTTGGTGTCTGGCACCTTTACGGGCTCCTTCCGGTGAAGAGTCTCGGTCTGCCCCGCCGTTTCCGGGACACGCCCAATCTTGGACGTATCGCCGATTACCGTGAGCATATCCTTTGCGACCGAATTGGCCGCCTTCTTAACTTCTTCCCCTACCCAAGAATCATCAAAAGAGCCCGCGTAGTTTCTACGGTTTCGGAGGTTTTCAAGAGCCTGAGCCCTGACTCTCTCGGAAACATTTTCACGAGCGGTCTTTGCTTCTTCTTCACTACGATTGGAACCAAGCCAATCCATAAGAACCTTACCATCACCATCTGAATTAATAGCACTAGAAAGAGAATTTTCTAGATTTTGCTGAAGCATCTGAGCCCGCATCTTTAGAACCTGATCATTGATCTGATCTGTTCGGGGATCCACCATAGGCTGCTGGGGGGCTTGTTCGGGCTGCGGACTAGTCATTTGTTCTTCCTGATCGTAGATTTTAACCCACTCGCTGACTTGTTCAGGCGTGTAATTCATGTTCAGAAGGATATCTGTGGCATCCCTCTTTTTTACTGCCTGATCAGTTTCTGGGTTCATAAGACGAGAAGTTGCTTCTTTGAACTGCTCAAGTTCTTCGGCATATGCCCGAAGATTTTCGTAGTTTTCGGCAGTGTCTGCCAATTCTCTAGCCGTAAATTCTTCTCCCCCCACCTTGATCTTCTGATCCATGTCGATGGGGACTTGCGGTGTAACTACCTCTTCTACATTAGGGGTAGGATTTTCGCTCGTTTCTTCCACGTTTGTGTTCTCTTCAGCCAATGTTGGCTCCTTGAGTCATGCCGGGTCCGGGCTGAGGTCCGGGAACGGCGGGTTGAGGCGGCTGTTCTGCAAAGAGTGCTGCCGAATCTGGATTCGGCACCATTGCAGGAAGCGATGCGCCCATGAATTGAATTAGTGCTTCACGATACTTCTTAAACTCGTCAATGACCAAGGGGTCTGCCTTGGTCATTAGAGGGCCTGACATGAATGAAGACAATACCCTCATTTGAATTTCAGGCTTACTGGTATGAGGAGTAATGACAACTTGACCCGGATCTGATCCGTTGCCGTAAAGTTGAAGGATGTTTTGAACGACCTGCTCATAAGCCGACTGATCTTCGTCAATCCACATAGCAAAGTCCAGACCCTCCTTTAGTGCAAACAACTTAAGGCCGTCTGGATCAGTAAGACCTGCTTGAAGCATCTGCATGGCTTCTTGCTTACGAGCAACCTCTGATCGCGGGTTAATCTGCCGAACAGAGAATGTCAGATGAGCAACATTGGGAATTGGATTATTCTGGAATGAGATCTCGCTTCGATCAAAGTCAACTACCGCACCAGCAAGATTAAGATCGAATGCCTTTACCGGGATAGGATGAGGGTTGACCACAAGTTCTCTTGTGGCGTTTGAGACCATACTCCGATACATCTTTCCGAATGCCTGAACGACTCCCATTGTCGGATTCGTCATGGCACGATTGATTTGTTCGTCGAGGAACTGAAGGCCGGTTGCAGAGTCCACCCGTCCCTTTTCGGCAATAAGGTCTTGGACTGGATTGATCGACTGCATCAACTGCTTGGCGAATGCGGCTGTCTTACCGGGAACATCGCCTGCGTTGTGAGGCTGGATTGTGAATGGGCTGAACTTTTCATTGAGGGGGTCAGGCTGATACGAAATCATCCGTAAGCCATCACCTACTTCTCGAAGGATCGAACGCTCGTTGAATGATCCCTGCGGCATAACAACAACGCCGTACCTGTCTAGATTCTTGATGTTGTTGAAGAGAGCCTTCAACATCTTTTCCATCTCACGGTTAATGCTGAACAGGAGATCGAAAAGACCTGCGCCGTGGAACGACCCGTTCTCCATGAATCGGGCGAAGCCAATCGGGCAATAAGTCTGACTGCTACTCAAGTCTTGGTCGTCAATCAGGTAATCACCTGAACATATGACATACCTAGAACAAGTCCCTCTATCTCCGTCAATCCAGAGTTCACGAATACGAACAACCGTCATTGAGTCGGCACTATTACTCTTATACCCCTTGTTGTTAAAGGGATTAACAGTCTGTCCGTGGTCTTGGGTGAGATCGGGATCGTCGAGAGGATCACCGATCTCCATATCGTAATATTCGCAATCTTCCAGATTTGCTTTGATCTTTGGCCCAAACTTCTCAACCAAAGTTTCAAGCGGAACAAGCCGCTGACGAATCATTCCACACTGCTTGGTGTAGTCTTGACCAAGCGAAGGGAAAGGCAGGATTTCCTTTGGATGAATTACTTCGAGATCTGAAGTAAGACCAATAGTTTCGTGCTGAGTGATGTGGCCTTGAATACCGCAAGAGCCCAACGAGGTGAACAAGTGAGCAAACTTAGTACTTACTTCTGCAACCTGTTCGTCAGAAACAAGGGAATCAGCAAGCAACTGGGCGGTTGCACGCTGGCGAATCATGGGGAGGCTGGTTCCCGTCCGAAGAATCTTGGGCCGAAGGTCCATTGAAGACAGCCGAGAAGACGCCCGGTCAATAGCAGACAGCATCTCCTGACTCTGGAACTCCATATTCCCCTCTTCATCAAGGTAGTGGGGGGACAAGTTGCCGGACTCAGGATCGAATACATCGAAACGACGCATCCCATTCAAGTAGTAATAAGTAAGCAGCCAAGTAATTCGACGATATGACAGCCGCGAAATTTCTTTTTCGGCATGGTCACGAATGACCCGACAAATCTCAATCTTCTTTTTGGGTAGTTTGAATCTGGTTTGAGACATGTCGTTCCTTTGCGGCTACGCCCCCCGGCTTCCAATGAGGTGGGATATCCATCGGATTAAACTGAACCCCGTCAAAATTAATATCTCCCCCCACTTTAGGAGGAGGCTGGACGGGTAAATCGGCATTTCTATCAAGACTGTAATAGGCTCTTGCCATTGCTTCATAAAGAAAATACGGAATTGTCACTTGTTGAAAAGCAGGATCAGACCCTACTGGATCTATCCTCTGGTTGATCTGCTGCTCGGGCGAGGAGTTCATTGACAAATTCCGGGGAAATTGATGCGAGTTTATAGGCGAGAAGGGTTCCAACGTCGTCTTTTAATTCGCCGTCTAGGAGTTTGTCTTCGACACTCCTATCGTCCACTATATCTTCAGGGTTTCTGTGTATTCGCCCTTTAAGGATATTTCCAGACATAGAGATAGTATCAATATGGTCGTCTTTAGCAAGACCTCCATCGGCTACCTCGGGGTTGAATTGTTCAATCTGGTCAAAGAGATTCGTCCAATGCCGATCCATCCGGCGTTCCAGCGGGAACTTGATGAGGCCATTTTCAAACCGGAACTGTAGAGCCCCGATCCGGGCTGACTTGGAGATCATGCCTACTTTGAGAGGCACGATCTTTGGCATGTGGGCAACCCCAAACATCTCGGTCGCACGCTGTTTAACAAGGCTATCGAGGTTTTGATAAAGAGCGATGCTTTGGCGAACGACTTCGGGGTGGATAGAAGGAACCTTCCACTTGTCGGCAATCTCAAAGATCTTCTTTATGAGGGTGTTTTCATCGCATTGAGCCCCCCAGATATCCAATACAAACAACTCGTTGTCGGGGGTAGCCGCCATCACCGTGCAAACCTTCAGGTCAGAATCGCCTGTTGAGGTCCACGAGGTATCTACCGTCATGAACACCCAAGACTCCTTGAGGAAGTCACAGATCGGCATCTTCTTAGTGTTGCCTTCTTGATCCTTCCAATTCAAGAGAGTTGCAGAATCTCTTGGATTAGCACCGTAGTCAGCATCAATGCTCGTCAACCACCAACGATGGGACTCGTCAAGTTCGGGGAAGAACTGATCTTCGCTAGAGCCGGGGTCAGCCATGTATTCCGACGAGAAGTTGGCAGATCCGATCTGCTCCTTGATCTCTTCAAGGCTGATACGTTCTTTAAGGCGAGGATCTTCCAGTTTATGCTTCCTGTCTACAGGCCACATTTCAGGCCAACAGGAAATCAAATTGTCTTCCTTGTCTTTGTATGCCGCCTTGATGATCATTCGGGACCAATGGTCAAAGCGGGGATCACGGGCTTTAAGCCCGTTCTCAGACGCTTGAGTCTCCATTGCGTACCACGCATAATGGCGGCGACTCACGAAGGTGGCAAGCCAGCGAAGGCTGGTGCCGGGCCTCGTGATCATGGGCATGACGACCTTGAAGAGGAGGGTGTCCATATACGATCGGAGGACAGACATCGAGGTAGATGCCCGAGGATCGTATTCGGGGTCGTCAAGAACGTAGCAGCGGGGGCGACCGCCACGCTGCCTGCTCTCAGATGAGATCGCACGGAACCAAGACCCGTTCTTCAAATACATCAACTCGATACCGAAAGAGGCTTCGCCGCGACGAGGCACAATTCGGTTGTCGTCAAACTCGGGAGCCCAATCGTCAAAGATTCGAGAGTTCTGCTGGAACTGCGTCTTGATGATCTGGCCGGTCTGCTTGGCGTTGTCGTTGGTGGAGGTTGCGTAGATGAAGGAGTAACCGGGCCGCGTCAACATCTGGAGGAGGATTGACTTGCGGATGCAGTTGCTCTTTGCAAAACCTCGCGGTGCAATGGCAATGGATGCTCGGTTCTGAGCCCACTCCTTATAGATCCCCAAGTGACCATCCGGGAGGGGGACTGGATCCTCGTCATAGAACATTGGGTTAAAGTCGTCTGCTTCATCAGGACACAGATACCAATGATCGAAGAACAGCATGGCCCCAATGAAACGATCCGCTTTATCTTGCGGACTCGTTACAGGGACCAGCCATTGACGACAGGCATTGACTCGGGCTTGACGCTGACCGTCTTCCGTACACTCCATGTAATCTGGAGGTAGCGGAAATAATTCATTACCCTCAGCCCTTGTCTCTATCCTTTTGATCCGCATTGAAAGTTCCGTTGGACATCATCAGAGTGGTCGCAATACGAGACATCGTTGCGATAAACGCAATCTCACTATGGGCAACCATGGAATGCGGATAGACATTATTGAAGACTTGGAAAAAGTATTCAGTGGGTTCATCTTTTTTAATGAACGACTCGTAGATAAGAACCCCGAATCTTTCTCGACTTCCTACCACTTCATCAATGTCTTTAATCGCCAAGTCGAATAGTACTTGACCCGCCGATCTCGCCATTCCCATCGGTCCCATTTGCCTCATCTGCCTCAGAATCAGACTTTGACGGGGCGAGATACTGGGCTGCAAAATCGGGGTTTTCTGGGATTTGACTTCTGTGGGTCGTTGCTTTGAGGTTTGAGAGGAGTTTTTGATTGCGGGTGATGCGGACACTCTGGTTTCCTTCCTTGTCTGTTGCGGTGTACTCCTGAGTCGTAATGAGTCCGTTCGCCTTGGCGACTTCATTGAGTACTCTCCGTAACTGGTTATGGGCTCTAAGGGCGATCTTAGCGTCTGGATCACGAAGATGCTGGACGAGGGTGGCAATCTCTTCCTCAATTGAGAAAGAATTCATCTCCAACGCTTTTGATGCAGCGTCGGCATCAAAGAACGAAAGGATCTTCCCCCCACTCTCTTCGTGTTGCCATTCAGGCTGAGTCACTTGATCCTCCTACCATTGCACCGCCGCCCAATAGAACGGCAAGTGCGATGAGTGCAGCCGGTCCTCCCTTTCTTGAAAGGGATCTGGCCGCACGCATCATATCTGCTTTCGTATTTCGGTAATTACCACCACGACCTATGTTCTTTTCTGAGATGGTGGCTAAATCTCTAGGAGTTACACGTTGCCCTCCTACCCGTACAGAATCTACGCCTTCACTACTGAGATCCCCCTTTGCTACTGCTGTCATTCCAGCAGTTCGTATCCCAGAAGAAACTGTACCAAATGGCTTTCCGCTTGCCTCTAGTCGTTCAAAAGCAGCGACCCGTTTAGCCTTTGTACTAATAGCGGCTTTAATTGCAGACTTCCTTTGGAAATCAGTTGTTTCCTCTATTTGCTTAGAGGCAAGAGCCTTTATGAAGTTGCTTTTCTGGTCTTTGGTTAGTGCTACCAGATCTTCTGAAAAACTCCCAGCAGTACTAATGGGGTTTCCTTGGATATCTTTGCTTCTCTTAAAGAACTGCCTAGAAATCTTCAAGCCTTTCCCGCTCTTATCAGGCTCGACAATAAAAGTGTTTGGTCCCTGTTCCACCACAAGGGTAGAGCCTCTTCTTACCGCATTAAATCTTGACGCAGGTGTCTGCTTTAGTGGGTTATTTGAGAGGGGGGAATTGTCGAGGTTTTCGCTAGCAGCGGGTCCCATGTAAGGAGATGATTCAACTCTCCGAATATCGTCAGTAAACCCCATTTGTTTAAGGGTTTCTTGGTCCAACCGATTAGATCTTCTAGCAGCCTTAATGTCAGCCGTGTCGGTGAGAGGGACTTCATCTAACTTGTCAGTAATTTTCTGAAGTTCATTTTGCTGTCGGTAAGCAAGAAGACCAGTCTTCTTGACATCCGTAAGAAGTTTCTTACGAGTTTTTAAATCAGCAGTGTCTTGGGCTTTAATAAAAGACTGACCTTGGCGGACTTGGCTTCTTGATTGAGTAGGTCCCGGTTGACCCAAAGCGTCATCAATAAGAGTCTTTGGCGGAGGAAGCGTTGTCTTACTCATAAAGACCTTTAATCGCGTATGCGGATCAAGATCATCAAGATCGCCAAGATCTTTCACGAGGTTTAAAGCCTCGTCGGGGTCTACTCCAATGCTTACAAGATCCTCAAGAATTCGAGTGCCCAGTAGATTTCGGAGTGGAAATTGTTTTGTAACCGGATAGCCAAACTTCTTTCCAGTCAAAGAGTCTTCAAAGCCACGACCTTGCTTTGTGATCCTCTTTTTCTTGGCGGCATTGGCAGCACGCCTGTTTATCCCTGTACGAACAATGTTTCGCTTCTCGGGCATATCAGAGGAGCCCATCTCTAGCAGATTTGATTCTAAGCATGTTCATTTCGGTGGGAGACATGCCTTGAGTACCAACCTTGGTAACTCCGTCTCTTCCTCTAATAAGGTAATGAGAAGGATGGGTGATTCCGGGGGGAGCAACGGTCGGTCTTGGCAATCCGGGACCTCGACCCGGCATAGGCGTTGCCCGACCGTAAGGAGGAGGGGAAGGGAGAGCGGGACCAGCAGGAGCCGGTCGTGAGGGGGGCGATTGGGCTGGTCGGGGTGGAGGCGAGGAAGCCGG
>TARA_R110002012_G_scaffold45294_20_pt1 | contig 13206 bp, 13 predicted proteins | sample TARA_R110002012 | Tara Oceans TARA_R110002012 (sample SAMEA4396515) | marine metagenome | biome: Westerlies Biome; feature: [DCM] deep chlorophyll maximum layer (ENVO:01000326); material: water (ENVO:00002006), including particulate matter (ENVO:01000060) such as... | depth 40 m
GTCGCAGGAGGGAGACGCCTCATGACCGCCCTATCCATTCGTGAACTCGCCAGCCGCCACTGGTTCTATCTGCTGCTGCCCGTGTGGCTTGCCGCGTCCTGGTCCTTGCGCGGTGCGTCTATGTGGAACCAGCAACCGCGTCTGGGTGAAGCGATCGTCCTGTTCGACTGGTGCATCTTCATGCCGGTGCTGTTCGCGATCTGTTATCGCGACATGCCGCACCGCGCGCTCGCGCTGCGCATGCTTGCGCTGTTTTGCGGCGGAATCTGGCTGGCGGGCCAGATCGTCCCGCCCGAAGCGCAGGATCTGCTGGGGTTCGGCGCGGGGCTACGCTGGGTCGGGCTCATCGTACTGGTATTGTTCGAAGCCGCCGCGATTATGGCCATGTTGCGGATCGTCTTTGGCGAAGCGCCGAGCGCTGCCGCCCTCGAGCGGCAAGGCATTCCGCCGGTGATCGCCCGGCTGATGGTGCTCGAGGCCCGCTTCTGGCGCTGGGTGTGGAAACGCCTGACGGGGAAATAGCCCGCATACGAAAACGCCCGCCGGTAAGGGCGGGCGTCTCGCTGTCAAATTGTGGCTCGGCTCAGGTCGCGTCGTCGACCGTGTTGGCGGCGGATTGCAGGTCGTCGCCCGCGCCGCGCACGGTGTTGCAGGCGGCGGCGGTCAGCGTCATCGTGGTGATGCCGAGGGCGAGCAGGATTTTCTTGATCATCATCGTTTCCTTCCCAAAGGGCTCCCATCGCGGGGTGCGAAAGATTCAACGGATCATGCTTCCTTCGGTTCCATCAGTGCCCTGCGCGCCAGGCCGAGCCGGTGTTCGCGCCAGGCGATCAGCAGTCCGGCCCCCACCACCAGCGGCGCGCCGAACCAGAAGGACGCGGGCGGGAGACTGGTGAACACCAGCCAGCCGAACAGCGTCGCCCAGATCAGCCCCGAATAATCCATCACGATGACATTCGCGACCGCGCCGTAGCGCAGCGCCGCAGTCAGCAGCACCTGCCCCAGCAGCCCGATGACCCCGCAAGCCAGCAGCAGCAGCCACTCCTCGGGCGCATGCGCCTTGCCGATGAAGGGCATTGCCAGCGCGAGCACCGGGACCGAGAAGAGCGAGAAATAGAACACGATGGTGAAGGGATGCTCGGTTCGCCCCAGATCGCGCAACTGGACCGAGATCAGCGCGATCATCAGCGCGGCCCCGAGCGCGATCGCCGCGCCCAGCAGCGGCAGTTCTCCGCCCCAGGGCTGTGCGATCAGCACGACGCCGGCAAAGCCCAGCGCCACCGCGCTCCAGCGCCACAAGCCCGTCGGCTCGCGCAGGATCAGCGCGGACAGCAGTACCGCGAAGATTGCCGAGCTGTAATTGAGCGTGGTCGCGACCGCGAGCGGCAGCAGTGTCGCCGCGCCGAAATTCATCGCCATGCCGACGAGACCGAAGCCCGAGCGGCGCAGGTGCGATCCGGTGCGGCGCGTGGCGAGCACATCGAGTCGGCCGCGCAGTGCGAACCAGCCGAACAGGATCGGGATCGTCGGCAATTGCCGCCAGAACATGATTTCGGCGAGATGGATGCCCTTGTCGCTGGCCAGCTTGACGCAGGCGAGCAGCGCGGCGAGCACGAAAGCGGCGGCAAGACGCAGCCCCAGCGCGAGCAGGGGCCGATGGTGGGGATGATCGCTTTCGGACTGCATCGCACCGGGCGGTTAGCCCAGCCATGGCGGTCTGCAAACGGGAGATTGCAGGCGGTGCATGGCCTGCCCATATGGCCGCGTAATGGAAGAACCCGATTTCCTGCTGTTCGCAAGCGATGCCGAACTTGCCGCCTATTGGGCCGCGGCCTTCTTGGTGGCGGCGCTGTTCTGTCTTGCGATGGAGCGGCGCCGAATGAAGCGGACGGTGCTCAACCGCGTCGGCTGGATGCCGTGGACGGGGCTGTTCCTGAACTTTGCGGTGTTTGCCGGCGGCCTGTTGGCAGCGTCGATCCCCGCGATCATCCAGGGATAGCGTGCTCGGCCTTGGGGCTCCGCGCCCGCATTTCGGTGAAGCTCTGCATGTACAGCGCCTCGAAATGCCGTTCGCGCGCGAGGTCGCGCAGCGTGTCCCGCTTCGGTTTGCGGTGGCCCAGAAAGAGAAGCTTGTTCAACATGGCGTGTTCCTACCCTTAAAGCGGGTATACGCCGGCCGGACGGTACGTGATTGTAAGAAGTCGCCTTTGTGCGGCGCGTTCTTACAATTCCGCGGGTCTAGATCGCCTGCACAAGAGGGCGCGCGTCAGAGACACGCTTCCAGATACGCCTGATCGAAGCCGAACTGGCGCGCTTTTTCGAGCGTGTAGGGGCGCAGGCCCGACGAGCGGTATTCGCCCATGATCTTGCCGTCTTCGCCCTCGTCGAGATATTCGAACTTGAACAGTTCCTGCGTCACGATCACGTCGCCTTCCATCCCGATGACCTCGGTGATGTTGGTGGTGCGGCGCGAACCGTCGCGCAGGCGCTTGACCTGGACGATGATATCGACGCTTTCCGCGATCTGGCGGCTGATGGCTTCCTTGGGAATCTTGATGTCGCCCATCAGGATCATGTTTTCCATACGGCCAAGGCATTCGCGCGGGCTGTTGGCGTGAAGCGTACACATCGAACCGTCATGGCCCGTATTCATCGCGGCGAGCAGGTCGAAACATTCCGCGCCGCGAATTTCGCCCAGGATGATCCGGTCGGGGCGCATACGCAGCGCGTTCTTGACGAGGTCGCCAATGGTGATGGCGCCCTGGCCTTCGAGGTTGGGCGGACGGGTTTCGAGCGGCAGCCAGTGCGGCTGCTGCAGGCGCAATTCGGCCGCATCCTCGATCGTCAGCACGCGCTCGCCCGGGTCGATCATTTTGGACAGGGCGTTGAGCATGGTCGTTTTACCCGAACCGGTACCGCCCGAAATGACCACGTTCATCCGGCAGGCACCGGCGATCTTGAGCGCGGTACACATCTTGTCGCTCATCGAACCGAAGTCCTTGAGCATGTCGAGCGTGATCGGCTTCTCGGAGAATTTACGAATCGAGATCGCAGTGCCGCGCAGCGACAGCGGCGGGACGATGACGTTGACACGGCTGCCGTCCTTGAGACGGGCGTCGGCCAGCGGCGTGGTCTGATCGACGCGGCGGCCGACCTGGTTCACGATGCGCTGGGCGATCTGGAACAGGTGCGTCTCGTCGCGGAACTTGATCGGCGCGATGATCAGCTTGCCCTTTTTTTCGATATAGGTCTGGTCGGGGCCGTTGACCATGATGTCCGAGACGTCGGGATCGTTGAGCAATTCCTCGAGCGGACCGAAGCCGAGCAATTCGTCGACGAGGACCTTTTCGAGCGCGAATTGCTCGCGGCGGTTCAGCGTGACCTTCAGTTCGGCCAGCACTTCCATGATGATCGGACGGAATTCTTCCGACAGCTCATCCTTGGACAATGTCGCCGCAGCTTCGGGATCGACGCGTTCGAGCAGGCGCGGCAGCACCTGTTCCTTGATCTTGTGGACGCTGGCTTCGAACCCGCCGACTTCGCTCTGGCCCGAATGTGTGGAATTCATCCGCTCTTCGAGCCGCGACATCGCGTCGCCGGTGCTGTTGGACCCGGCGGAAGGTACGTCGTTTTCAGGCAGCGGGGGGAACTGGTCTCCGCCATCGTCCCGGTCGGGCTTTGATGGCGAAGGGGTTGGCGAGCCGCCCCGCATGGGTTTGGCCACACCAAATTGCGGACGGGCACCGGCGCCCATACCTGCCGGCCCGTTTTTCCGTCCGAATGCGCTCATTCCGGTAACCCCCGAAGAAACTCTTGATTCGCCCAGCGGAACCTTGCGCTTATGCGCCCAAGTCCGCCTCTCGAAGCGTGGTGAATAATTTGGAAACCTTGATTATTCCCTAATAGGGGGTGACGCGTAAGCACGTCCTTCGCGCGCGGCGATTGCCCATCATGAAGGCGAACCGCGCGCACCCATTCTGCCGGACCGATTGATTGCCCGTCAGGAACCGCTAAGTCTCGCGCCACACAGCCAATCGGAGAATACGGCGCATGTGCGGAATTATCGGGATCGTCGGGGCAGAACCCGTGGCGGAACGGCTGGTCGATGGCCTGCGCCGGATGGAATACCGCGGCTATGACAGCGCCGGGATCTGCACGCTCGACCAGGGCGAACTGATCCGCCGGCGCGCCGAGGGCAAGCTCAACAATCTGGTGGTCGAACTGGCGAGCAATCCCGCCCCCGGCGACACCGGGATCGCGCATACGCGCTGGGCCACGCACGGCGCGCCGACTGCGCAGAATGCGCATCCGCATGCGACCGGGCAGGTGGCGCTGGTGCACAATGGGATCATCGAGAATTACAAGGAACTGCGTGCCGAATTGCGCGCCGATGGCCGCACGCTCGAAAGCGATACCGATAGCGAGGTGGTCGCCCATCTCGTGTCGCGGCTGGTCGAAACGGGCAGCAGTCCGCAGGAAGCCGTCGCCACCGTTTTGCCGCGCCTGCGCGGGGCCTTCGCGCTGGCGATCGCCTTCCGCGACCATCCCGATCTGCTGATCGGCGCCCGCCGCGGTTCGCCGCTGGTCGTCGGCTATGGCGATGGCGAGACCTATATCGGGTCGGACGCGCTGGCGCTGGCCCCGCTGACGCAGCAGATCAGCTATCTCGAAGAAGGCGACTGGGTGGTCGTGTCGCGCGATGGCGCCGCTATCTATGACGCGGAGAACCAGCCGGTCGAGCGCGAGGTGCGCAGTTCGGGTGCCTCGGCCGCGGCGGTCGAGAAGGGCAATTACCGCCACTTCATGCAAAAGGAGATTTTCGAGCAGCCGACCGTCGTCGCGCAGACGCTCGGCTCCTATCTGCGCCAGTCGGACAATTCGGTCGCATTGCCGCAGTTCGATTTCGACATTTCCAGCGTCAGGCGCATCACCATCGTCGCCTGCGGCACCTCCTTCTATGCCGGAATGGTCGCGAAATACTGGTTCGAACGCTTCGCCCGCGTGCCGGTCGATATCGATGTGGCATCGGAGTTTCGCTATCGCGAGCCGGTGCTGGAGGAAGGCGGGCTGGCACTGTTTATTTCGCAGAGCGGCGAAACCGCCGATACGCTCGCTGCGCTGCGCCACTGCAAGCAAAACGGCCAGACGATCGGCGTGATCGTCAACGTGCCGACCAGTTCGATGGCGCGCGAGGCGGACCTGCTGCTACCGACGCATGCCGGGCCCGAGATCGGCGTCGCCTCGACCAAGGCCTTCAGCTGCCAGCTTGCCGTGCTCGCCGCGCTCGCCGCCCATATGGCAGTGAAGAAGGGGCTGATGAGCCGCGCCGAGGAGCAGGAAGTGGTCGCGCATCTGCTCGAAGCGCCTGCCGCGCTCAACGCCGCGCTCGACCATGATGACGATATCGCCAGCATGGCGCATCTGATCGCCCCGGCGCGCGACGTTCTTTATATGGGCCGGGGACCTGATTATCCGCTCGCGCTCGAAGGGGCGCTGAAGCTGAAGGAGATCAGCTATATCCACGCCGAGGGCTATGCCAGCGGGGAAATGAAGCATGGCCCCATCGCGCTGATCGACGACGATGTTCCGGTGATCGTGCTCGCGCCTTCGGGTCCGCTGTTCGAAAAGACCGTGTCGAATATGGAAGAGGTACGTGCGCGTGGCGGACAGATCGTGCTGATCTCCGATGCCGAGGGTTTGGAAGCTGCGGGCGAGGGCTGTCTCGCGACGATCGAGATGCCGCGCGTCCATCCGCTGATCGCACCTTTGGTTTACGCGATACCGGTGCAATTGCTCGCTTATCACGTGGCTTGCGTCAAAGGCACCGATGTCGATCAGCCGAGAAATCTGGCGAAATCCGTTACTGTGGAGTAACTTAGGGCCGGTTTAACCGTTTTTGTAGGCGAACAATCGAGTTTTCCGTGTTGCAATGGAAACCTCCCACCAATCACTTTGGTGACAATAGAAGTTTCCTTCATCGTGATCGTGGGAGCGATTGCACTTGGTGCGCTCTCAATTCGCTTCAGGCGTGGCCCGCCTCAATTTCCGACGCCTTTGTGGCTACCTCATCGTCTGGGGCGGCAACTGCCCCATCGGCGATCGGATCAGGAGCTTCTTCGTCTTCAGGATCATGCTCGTCAGCAATCTCGTTCTCGATGTCCTTTTGCAGTGCCTCGATGACAGACGCGTGTGCTGCCTGCGCTTGTTCCAGCAACAGGCGCAGTCCGATGACCTTCCATGGGGTGTCCGGACCTGAGCGCCGCATCCGGTCGAGGAGCAGGAGTTCATCGTCGGCGGTCGTCTTATCGTCGGGCATGGCACCGATGAGGTAGCCATGAACCTGCACCTCGCGCGACAGCTCCATCGTGCAGTAGCGCGAAACCTTGGCCATATAGCCTTCCAGCTGGGTCAGGTGGGCATTCGTCAGCGGCAGTGAGGGACTCTTGAGCTCGACGATGTTGATATGGTTCGGAGTGCCGGTGTCGGTCATAACAAATACGAGGTCGGGTCGCTTCTGGTCGTCCATGGCCTCGACATGATCATCGATCCCGAGATGCGCTGCGATCGCCGAGCTGACCTTGCCCAGGTTCTCGTCACTGGTGAGGTAGTGCGAGTATTCCGGCCTGATCAGCCACGGCTGTTCCTTGAACAGGTTGTGCAGCTGCTTTTCGATGCCCTTGCGCTTCCACATCTCCTTGGATTCGCCATCGTTGATCAGCTTTAGCAGGGCGGTGATCCCATTGCGCTTGCCGCGGTAGGTCTTGAGCGCGTCGCTCTTCTCTATCCCGGCGAGTTCGACGAGATTGATGGCGATGGTGCGTAGAGATTTAGGGTCATGGCCGAGTTCGCTCAATCGGACGAGCACCTCACCGGCGTTGACGGACGAGACGACCAACGGCGCCATGTCAGCAAATTGAGGTGAGTTCACGCCATATTCTACGGCGATCTTCCTTACCAGCTGGCGCGCTGTGGTTCTTGCCTTTCCCTCGAGGAAATCAGTGAACTTTACGACTTGTCGGGCGGTCTCGGACTTCTGGATGTCGTCCTCGACCTTCTCTTCCTTCCATTTGGCGTGCGCGGCCAATGCCTTGCGCATTGCCTCCTCGATGAAGTCGATAAGCGCTTTGACGATCTCGTTGTCCTCGCGCAGCTGCGTGCGGTTGGTGTTGACGAGGTCGATGCCGTGCCGGTCCAGGTCATCAGCCCGCACGATGCATTCCATGTAGCTCTGGCTATGAAAGTTGTGCATGCCGGTCGGGAGGCCGAAGAGAGAGGGGCCAGCCGCCAACCTGTCGTTGCAGTAGATGCGTGCACCGCGTTTCGCGGTGGGCAGGTGCTTTCCCTGCGGGTGGAACCCTACCATGTATCGGATCGGCAGCTCGGTCATCCCATCCACGTCGATCGTCGCCTCGGCAAGATCATCCACGCTGGCGCCATCGGGATAGCAGTATGCGAAGTCTGGCTTCTTGGGATCCACCGGTGTGTCGTTGATCGTGATCGCAAGTTCGGCGGGTTCAATTCCGAAGAAAGCCTCTCGGATGGAGTTCGCGATGGTATCGGCGGAATAACGCACTGCGTCCGACTTCAGGCCCGTGAGCGTGATCCTCGTGCCATGCTCCTCGGTTGGTAGCCCATCCTCGTAGAAAGCGGGGATGTCCACATCTCCGACATCTTCGGCCTGACGGATGTGCTTGTCGTCGAGCGTGAAAGTGGTGGCGAAGGTTTCCCCCTCGCGCTTGGTGCGTATCACCACCTTAGTCGCCGCGCCGAAACCGGCGAGCTTTCCCAGGCCTTTGCGGCCCATCACGTTGCGCTTACCATTCTCCGAGGTGAGGTTGGTTTCTTCCCCGGTGCTGGTGTCCAGGCGCCGCTTGCGATTGATGGGCAGGAACTTTCGGCGGACGTCGTCGGGGGACATGCCGTGGCCATCATCCTCGATGACGATCGCGATGTCGTCCGAGAGCGGCGTCAACAAGGCGGTGTAAGGATCTCTCTTCTTGTCCTTCACGTCCTGCTTGGCTTGCGCCTTCACCGCGGCCCGCGCTTGCGCGATTTCATCGAACGGGATCGTAATGGCGACTTCGCCTGCTTCCCCGTCGTAAGCGTTGGCAACGAACTCGACGAGGCACTTGCCGATCGTCGAATACATATTGATACCGAGGGCCTCCAGCATGCCGCCTTGAATGCGTAGGCGGAATTTTTCGGGGCGTTCCTCGTCCTTCGCCGACTCGCTCGACAGATTTGCGATTTCGTTCATGGGCGCAGGATAAGCACGCCCTCGGATCCAGCCAATACCATCCGGCCGACCGTCCCACACCTAGAAGATGTCAGGCGGCCTTGGAGATGTGTCGCTGGGTGAGGGCCATCACCTGCGTGGCGACTGCACGTGCCAGCGGGACGGGCACACCGTTTCCGATCTGACGCGCGACGGGATAGGGCTTGCCGACGAACGTCCAGTCATCCGGCACCCCTTGTAGCCGCGCACCTTCGCGCAGGGACAGCACCCGGTCTTCGGTTGGATGCAGGTATCGGCCCTTCGATGGATTCTGAAAGGTGCACCTGAGCGTATTGGCGGGTTTGTCGGGGTCCATGCGTCCCCACACGTCTGTCGCCTGGCAGCCGACCTTCGCCCACGAGGCCGGGCAGATTTCAGGCGCCAATCGCATGATGTCGCGCTTGTCCCCTTTCGGGGGAACCAGTCGAATACGGCTTGCGGCCAGCGCAGTCGGTTCTGGCCAAGTGTGCATGGGATCTTTCGAATTCACACATCGGGAGAAAGCTTCGGCCGCGTTCGCCCTCGCGGTTGGGACTGGCGCAGCCGGGAGGCCCACCTTCGACGCGATCGTGAATCCCCGGGTGCGGAACTGAGGGGTGCCGTGATCGGCGGCGTCCAGAACCCAAGTCGTGACTTCGTAACCGCAAGCTTCGAGCTGGTCCGCCATGGCGCGCCAATGGGATGAACGCAGGAAGGGCGGCACGTTCTCGACCACGACGACATCGGCGTTGCTGGCGGCCGCCCATCGGGGAACCTCGAGCGCGAGGGAGTTGCGCTTGTCGAGCGGGTCCTGCCGGCCAAGGGTGGAAAAACCCTGGCATGGCGGACCTGCGATCAAGACCGAGGCCTCCGGAATGCTGTCGAATTGCGTGACCGAACCAGTGACGGCCACGGCGGCGACGTTGCGGTTGTAGCTCGCGATCGCGTCACCGGCGACGTCAATAGCGAGCACAGGCCGGAAGCCTGCGTCTTGAAAGCCAGCGCTGAAAAGGCCGGCCCCGCAAAACATGTCGATCAATCGGAGGTCACGCATATGCGCATAGCTTTAATGCGCATAGTCTGTCATGCAAGCTAATTATGCGCGACCTTGACACTGATTCGGTGGGCCTCTTGGCTGAGCTCAGCATCATGCTGCGCAGTCGACGGTTGCCGCCTCAGCTCACGATTGCCGCAGAAAACGATGTGAATCAGTCGACAGTGTCGCGCGCCAAGAATGGCGCCTTCAAGAGCGTCACCCCGACCTTGGAAAAACTTCACGCATATGCGCGAAGCAGAGTGGGCAACTTGCTAGAGGTCGAGGGCGCGAACATAGAAGTGCGTCGGCGCGAGATCGAGGCGAAGGCCATTGAGGATGCACGCACGCCGCACAAGGCCGACGAGAAGGAGCGAGCCCTCAGCAGACAGGAAGCACTGCGCGGTCTCGAGGCCTATCTTGCCGATGGCTTCGACCCGGCGCTGATTGTGGAACAGCTACGCGTCCTCAGAAAGGCTCAGCACCGCTCTACTGCATCCGGCTGAACGTCCTGTGGGCGGATTGCGGGTCATAGGTTGTTGAGCCAATCGCCAATCACATCCCGCTCCCGGCATGCACCAGAGCGGTCGGCGATGGCCTGAACTATCGGACGACTCGCTAGACGGGTATCTTCGATCTGACGCGCGCGCGCCATGGCTAGGCCCCGGGGATCGTGGTCGCGAAGCGGCCCGATTTTCGCAATCAGCGCGTCGGCGACCCATCGCGCCTCGCCGTATGCGGTCTTGGCATCCATCCTGCCTGAACCGCGCGAGGAAGAAAGCCTCTACAGCGTGCTTGCCCGGCTCCACCGATACCTAGGGGCACCCGAGGCCGCGGCCTTCATGCGAGCGACATTCGCCGACCGTTTCGCGATCGCGTCGCACGATTTACCGGGTAACCTCATGCGCATGGCCGATCTGGCTGGCACTGGCGATGGAACCAAAGAGCTTCGGGACTTCATCGACTCCCGGACAGGTTTCCGTTTCCATACCGCCTTTGTCGAACCTGAAGTGCGGCGTTCGGTCTTCGAAGCGATGGCTGGTGACGTGACCGGCATCCATGCGCGCTTGGGTATTACTGCCTTTGCCGTGCGACCGATCAGCCGCCTGAGGTTCTGTCTCGAATGTCTCGACGAGATGGAGGCGCGGCACGAGGATCTCTGGTGGCGGCGGGACCAGCAGCTGCCAGGTGTTCTCGTCTGTCCGGTCCACGGCTGTATGTTGCGGTCGAGCACGGTTGAGATTGGCGACCGTAATAGGCATGCATTCAGAGCGGCGTCGCGCGAAGTATGCCGAGAGGATGCTGAGCCCGTAGTTCATTCGTTCGATAGAGGCAGCGATCCCTTGTTGCACGACCTGGCGCGACGAGCAGCAACCTTGCTCGTCGAATCGAGGCCAGTGATCTCCCACAGTGCACGCGTTGATCTCTACAGGGAAAAGCTGGCCTTGGTCGGTCTGATGCGTTCGCAGAAGAAGGTGGACCAGCGTGCGCTTCACGAGGTGTTTTCGGCACATTGGGACGAGGTCCCGATGCTGGTGCCGGGCCTGACCATCGGCGATCCCGGCGGATTTTCATGGCTGGCCTCGATTGTGCGCGATAGACGCAAGGCCTTCCACCCGCTCCAGCACCTGATGTTGGAAGGCATGCTTCAGGGGATGGGGCACAGCGAAATTGAGCGACCGTTCGGTCCCGGGCCTTGGCTTTGCCGAAACCCGGCGGCTCCCCATTTCGGGCGGGAGGTTGTAAAGAACCTCCGAGTCAGGCGGGACCGCGATATGCGTTACGGGGACTTCGAATGCTCCTGCGGATATATGTATACCAGGTCGATCTCACCCGATGGCGCTATTGGAGAGCCACGCTATCGTCGGTTCGGCCCATCATTCGCTCCGGCACTGAAACGAGCCATGTCAAAAGGTGGATCGCTTCGATCGATTGCTCGAGAACTCGGCCTCGATCCCAAGACGCTCATGCGCGAAGCACAGATCGCCGGTGTGCAGGTGCCTTGGACCCTCCGTCCGTCTGGTGGAATCCCTGCTCACACTGACTCAACGCATTCCCCTTCCGCGCCTAAACGTTCGTCTAGAAAACCCGTTCGTCGCGCGCGCCGGAACTGGTTCGCGATTGACGCAAGGTTGCAACGTTCCGTGGCCCTACAGCATCAGGCCATCCTCGCGGTCGCACCCCCTTTGCGCGCATCCTTCGCTGAGCTGGAGCGTCGTGTGGCTAAGGTCGGATGGGTGTCGAAGCGATGCGCCAAGCTGCCAATGACTTTTAGCGCACTCCGGGAGGCCTCCGAACCCATCGACGAATTCAGGTGGCGCCGGCTCGCGTGGCACGCCCGAAGGATGGCAGCATGTGGAAGGGTCACTCCATCGGACGTGTTAAGAGCGGCTGGCCTCCCCGGCAGCTGGATGGGCCGTGCGAGGGACACACTCGCGTCGGTTTACCTCGCCGACATGCGCCGGGCCTCTTGATGCGAGGCCAGCTTATAGCGCATCGAGACGATGAGACGCTCTATTCCGTGATGGCAAGACTGGCCCGCTATCTCGCCATCGGCGAGACAGGGAATTTGCATCGATCGCTGTTCGGCAGGGACGTGCCCGTGTTGGACGGTATGGCTACCAATCTTACACTGGTCGTGGGGTCTGGGGTCTTCGGCGAAATCGAGATCGCCGACGTGGCGCTGGAATGGACCACGCTGCCCTATCACGTCCGATACGCACACCCCGCGCGACGCGAAGCGGTGATAGACAAAATGCGAAGAGGTGGAGCAGTGGCAGCCACATCGCTGGGCGTGGCTGCTCACCATCTCGAAGAAGGGGTATTGAAATTCTGTCCCGCTTGTATCGAGGAGATGTCCGAACTGCACGCAGATCCCTGGTGGCGGCGCTCGCATCAACTTCCGGCCGTCCGGGCATGTCCTGATCACGGTGATCCTCTGCGGCTTTCGACCGTTACTTCGGCGATGCGGCGGAACGGGTATCACGCAGCGAGCTCGCACACCTGCCCACCGAATTCCGAGGAAATTGAAGTCGGAAGTGCAGGCTCCGCGACAAGGCGTGATCATTTGCAGATCGCACGATCGGCGGATCGCCTTCTGGATGCGCGCGACGAACTACATCCCGACGATGTGCGGGAAAGCTACCTATCCCGTCTCCAGACCGCCGGACTGCTAAACCGCTTAGGCGAGGCCGACGTCGGCAAGATAGCCGGCGCTATGGACCGCTATTGGGGGGACACCCTCAGGTCTTGGCAGCAACTTCACGAGAACGGCCGGTGCTCGCAGCGATGGTTGGGAAGGCTGCTTCTAGGTGAGCATCGCAGTCCGGCACTACACCACCTCCTTCTACAGGGTCTGCTGGAGGCACTTGATGGCAATTAGGGGAGATTTCTATTGTTATTTGGCATCGCGCGGGAAGGGCGAATTTCTGGGTCTGACAGGTTTTAAGAGCAAATTGCGGAAGACTTTATTGTCATTTTGAGATGTTGGGTGTGTTGCTTTCAGGCGCGCTGATGCGCACTCAGTTGGAAGTTTCTATTGTTCCTCTACAGTTTTTTCCTGCCTCAACTGTTTGGTCCGTCTTTTACCAGAGGATAAGGTTTTGCGGTTAATCGTCCCCGGGTGAGCGAGCCGGTAAACCCCCAACAAACCAGTGCACCTGCGCTGTCGACTCGGCAGGTCATCGGGCTTGAAGCGCCCGAGGGCTCCGATTGGGGCGTGGTTCACGGGCAGCAATATGCCTTGCTGCAGGAACGGGTGAAGGTCCGTATCGGCCTGCATCTGACAAGCTTCCTGCTGGTCGCGGTAACGCTCTATGGTTCGCTTCCGACAGTAGTGCTCGGGTTGTGGGGGCTTGCGCTGCTTGTTGCGGTGGGCTTCGCCTCCCGCTCCGACCTCGGGCTGGGCGATGCCGACAAT
>TARA_R110002012_G_scaffold104844_3_pt1 | contig 13202 bp, 20 predicted proteins | sample TARA_R110002012 | Tara Oceans TARA_R110002012 (sample SAMEA4396515) | marine metagenome | biome: Westerlies Biome; feature: [DCM] deep chlorophyll maximum layer (ENVO:01000326); material: water (ENVO:00002006), including particulate matter (ENVO:01000060) such as... | depth 40 m
CGAAACAGGCTCCCCAGCCTGTCAGAGTCTGACACATCGTCCGACCGTTCATTGACAACCCGACACAAGGAGCATTTGCCATGAGCAAAGCGAATCTGATCGAGACCACCGTCGTCCCCGAGCCCGTGAAAGTGCAGCGTACCTTCGAGGTCACGCTGGAACTGTCCGAGAAGGACATCTCCGTCCTGAAGGGCCTCTACGGTCGTGTCGGCGGTAACCACAGTGGTCCCCGAGGCATCATCTGTAAGATCCTCGACAAGGCTGAGGCGGTCGAGTGCATCGAGAAGGCTGACATTCGTATCACGAACGGCGGTCTGATCCTTGGCACCAAGGAGGACCGGGAGCAGCAGGAGACTGTCTACTTCTGGACCGGCGAGGACTACGACAACACCATCCGACGTGAGGCCTACTGATGCTGCCCAGCATCTGGAGCTACTGCACCAACACGACGCAGAGCAACGCCATGGGAGTCACCGTAGGTGACATCGACTACTACTTCAGCTACCGAACGCTCGTTGCGTTCAGAGCCCCTGGAGCCGGTCTGGTCGTTCGAGAGAACGATTGGGGACCGACGACCGGGAAGCACCTGAACGCCATCGACGACGGCGACAAGGCTGACAGGGTGGGCGTCGAGGAGTTCCAGCGCTTGCTGGCGGCAACGTCGTACAGCGCCTCCCAGGACTGATTCAGCGAAGCTGGTCGGAATCTTTCGAGTTTTCTCGTTCGGTTCCGGCCAGTCTTCCGGCTTCCTTGTGTCTCGAACAGCACACCTTGGTCACTCCGACCGAGGACGACAACCTGACTGACCCATGAGCGAAGCACTCAACACGCTCCGTGAGGTCTCCACTGCCAGGGGCGAGAAGCTCCTGACTGCCTGGGGCCTTGCCGAGGACGCCACCTTTGACGTACCGACAGCTGCCAGCCTGCTGGCCGACCTGTTCCACACCTTCCAAGCCCGAGGTCTCCACATCCCGGAAGTCACCGGTATCGCTGAGTCCGTCTGGAAGGACGAGTACGAGGAGACGCTGTGAACGTCCTCTGGAAGCCGGCCGACGCTGAAGGCTTCCGGGACATCGACGTCTGTGCCCGCCTCAGTTGCACCACACCACCCGATCTCATCGTCTCAGCCGACTGCTGGGGCAAGGGAATACCGACGACCCAGGCCGGTCTTTGCACCGACTGTTACCAAGTGATCTCCACGGAGGTCCACAAGAAGAAATGAACTACGAACTGAAGCCCTGGCCCACCCTGACGGCCAGCAACCTCGCCAAGGACCTCTTGCCGCCCGTGACCTTCGAGCACACTGTCCGGGTGAACTACAACCTCATCCGGATGTTCTTCGACGGCAAGGACCGCCCGCTGCAAGAGCGCACCTTCTACGTGATTGCCGCCTACCTCCACGATGTCGTCGAGGACACCAAGCTCAGCACCAACACGGTTGCTGAATTATTCAGCGACACGATGGCGGAGACCGTTGCTCTACTCACCCACGACAAGAAGGCCGAGGACTACGGCGTGTACATCCGACGCATCGGGGAGAGCGGCAACAAGGTCGCCATCCAGGTCAAGCTGGCAGACATCCAGGACAACCTGACCCGCGACACGGACTACCTCGACAAGCATCCCCGCTTGGAGACCAAGTACCTCCTGGCTCAGGTTTACCTGGAGCAGTGCGAGGCGGGCCTGGATGACTGAGTACCAACAGCTGCCGCTGGTCCTGCTAGGAGCGGCGACCCTGGTGTTCCTGCTGCTCCAATTCGTCATCTTCCCGCCAGCGAAAGGACCCCACTAGACCACCTCCTTGGAGATGGGTTGTCAGGCTGGGCTGGTAGGCTACCCCCTACTGGTCCAGCCACCCACTACTCCTAGGGTTGCATCACAGGCCATATACGGTACCTTGTGTTCCGCCTCACTGCCTGCCTCTGAAGCCTCCGATCGTTCACTCGGTCGGGGGCTTCTTTCGTAGGGTGAGGGCTTTCCCTAGTCTGGAATGTTTACAGACGACCACCCTTGACAGCCGATAGAGGCATCCGTACCATGACACACAAGAAAGCAGACAGCAGTTGGTCGAGGACAGGATGTAAGCAGTGCATTGGCTGTCTCGTTCATAGGCAAGACAGAAGGCTAGATCAGGTGACACAGGATGTCAAGCCTGATCGTACTATAGAGGAGCAGGCGTGATGGATCGTACTAACCTGAAAGGTTGGAGTAGGGAGAACCTGGCTGATCGGATTGATGAGCTTGAGCGTAGGGTGATCCACCTAGAAGGTGAGTCGCTCTCCATCCACCCTCACTTCGTCATGGAGTGTGTCTCTGCTACCGGCATCTACTACTCCGGCTGTGCCGGGTGTGGTCGTCCTGTGCAACCCATCGGAGACCTGAAGGTATGACCTGTTCTCCCTACATGGACCACAACCTCTGCCCCAGCTGCGACGAGACCCTTATAGGCTCCGCCCAGTGCTGCTGCGGCTGGTACGAGCACGATATCAACCTGTCTGCCCTGTATCAGGAGGTGGAAGACCTACAGGCCCAGGTCGAGTCTCTGCAAGCGCAACTCGCCGCAGCCAAGAGCGACGCTTCCCGTCTCCGCTACCCTGACACCACCGGACGATGACCTCACAAGCAGACCTCGAACTCCGCATGGCGGAACTCGGCAGGGCCCGCAGCCTTGCCCGACTGAACAAGATGAAGGCCGCTGGCCTCATCTCTGAAACCTCCTCTGGCCGTCACCTGCTGCGTGACCAGTCCCTCCTGTTCACGGAAGCCTACCGTGAATGGCACGCAAACGGTGGCCGTGTTGGGGACCGTGGTCGTAAGAGCGATATCTTCCCGCTCCTGGCTCCTCTGGAACCAGAGATCGTCGCAACGACCACGGTCCGCACCGTCCTGGACGGCCTGACGAGTCGAGAGACTCGGGGCCATCTGGTCCGCATCTGTCGAGCCATCGGGATGCACCTGGAGGACGTTGCTCGGCTGGCGGAGGCTGAGAGGGCGGACACCCTGTTGTTCAAGCAGACAGGAGAGAAGGCCAAGCGCTTCGGCGATGACCGCTGGACCGCACGCCGTCGTCTCATCCGAGCCTACGAGAACTCGGACACCCCGCTCCAGACTGACTGGGGCCAGGAGGTCCTCCAGAAGGTAGGGTATACCCTGGTGGGCCTGATGATGCAGGAGACCAGCTTCGTCAAGATCGTGCAGATCGGGAAGGGCGGGGTCAAGAAGCAGAACTTCCTCCGCATGACTGACGAGTGCTCCGACTGGCTCAAGGACGCCGACGCCCAGAGCCTCGACCTGGAGCCCTTCTACCTGCCCTGTGTCGCCGTCCCGCTGGACTGGAAGACACCCTTCGGCGGAGGCTACCACACCAACGAGGTCCTCCAGCGTCCCCTGATCCGCACCTGGGACAAGCGCTACATGGCCGAGTTGTGCGACACTGAGATGCCCGAGGTCTACAAGGCAGTCAACGCTCTTCAGCGTACAGCCTGGGCTGTCAACGAGGACGTCTACGACGTCGTCCAAGCCCTCTGGGCTTCCGGCGCTACCATCGCCGACCTTCCGCCTCGGGACGACGTAGAGGTCCCTGAGAAGCCTCTCAAGTACGACCCAAGTTCGGACGAGAGCAAGGCGGAGTACAAGACCTGGGCACGACAAGCCCGAGCAGCGCACGGTACGAACAGCCGAGCCCAGAGCCATCGGATGTCGGTGCTCAAGTCTCTGTTCGTCGCTGGCACCATGAAGGCCGAAGGCCGGTTCTTCATGCCCCACTTCCTCGACTTCCGAGGCCGGATGTACCCGACCCCGTCGTTCCTGGAGCCGCAAGGCAACGACCTTGCCCGAGGCATGCTGCACTTCGCTGACGGCGAGCCGCTGGACAGCCCGGAAGCGGTCCACTGGTGGAAGGTCTCTGCTGCGAACCACTACGGCATCGACAAGGTGCCCTTCGCTCAGCGGGAGCAGTGGGTGACCGAGCATCACAACCACATCCTCCTCTCTGCTGGCGACCCGACCTGTTACCGCTGGTGGTCCAACGCTGACAGTCCGTGGCAGTTCCTGGCGTTCTGTATGGAGTACGCCAAGTGGTGCGACGACACGGACGGCTTCGTCTCCCACCTACCCTGCCACCAGGACGGCAGCAACAACGGGCTCCAGCTGTTCAGCTTGCTGATGAAGGACCCGGTCGGTGCCGCTGCTACCAACGTCAGCCCGACCACGGTGCCCGCTGACATCTACCAGGAGGTCGCCGACAAGGTCACGATCAAGCTGATGGCAGCAGAAATGACTCCGCAGGACAACGAGCAGGAGGCCTTCTGGGCCAAGCGCTGGCTTGAGTTCACCAAGGGCAAGCTCGACCGCAAGGCCTGCAAGCGGCCCGTCATGGTCCTACCGTATGGCGGCACGTTGTTTAGCTGCCATGAGTACGTCATGGACTGGCTCGACGACGAGCTTCGCAAGACCGGGGCCTCCGACCCTTTCCCCAGCGACCGCTTGAAACCGTCCATGTTCCTCGCTAAGCTCATCTGGTCAGCCATCGACGAGACCGTGTCGTCGGCACAGGAGGCCATGGGATGGCTCCGCTCCGTCGCCAAGCAGACTGTGACCGATGAAGTTGCACTCCGCTGGCACACACCGGCTGGGTTCCTCGTCAAGCAAGGCTACGAGAAGGTGTCCGTCCGACAGCAGCGCTACCGCGTCGGTCCCCTCCGAGTGAACGGCCCTGTTATGTCCCGGACCGGCCAGCTGGATCCGAACCGAGCACAGAACGGCATCAGTCCCAACTTCATTCACAGCCTAGACGCTGCCTGTGCTCAGCTGACTGTCGGTAGGTTGCACGACGAAGGTGTCCGCGACTTCGCCATGGTCCACGACAGCTACGGCGTCCATGCCCGCTTCGTCCCGAAGCTCAACGCCATCCTCCGAGAGGTCCATGCCGATGTCTTCGAGCAGGACCCTCTCAACGACTTCCACCAGCAGGCTCAAGCCCAGCTGGCTACAACGCTCCCGGATCCCCCGGAGCAAGGCACCCTCGACGTCAGGCGAGTCGAGGACAGCCCCTACTTCTTCGCCTAGAGCAAGCAGATATGAACCGATCCCAACTCACCACCATCACGCCGAAAGGTACCGCCCGCTGGCCCAAGCTGAACACTCCGGACACGAAGTTCAACCAGGACGGCGAGTACAGCTGTGAACTCATCCTTGAGGATGACGCCACCACGACCAAGTACATCGCCAGCCTCGACGCCCTGTTCGAGGAGGCCACCGAAGAGGTGAAGGCCCGCGAGAAGAAGACGAAGGCGGACACCTACCGCCGCCCGTGGTACCCCGAACTCAACGACGCCGAAGAGGAGACGGGCCGCACCATCATCAAGACAAAGCTGAAGGCTTTGGTCCGCCCCAAGAGCGGTGCTGAGCCCTTCCCCAAGAGCCCGACGCTGATCGATGCGAAGGGTCAGAAGATGACGGACCTGATCGGGCCGGGCTCCGCCCTCCGCATCAAGACCGAGATGTTCCCGTGGTTCACCCCCACCCTCGGCGTCGGTGTGACCATGCAGATCAAGACCGTCCAGGTCATCGAGTTGTGTGAGAACGACGACACTGCCGGCTTCGACATCATCGACGATGGATTCGAGACCGCCGCCAGTGTCCCCGAGGCTGAAGGTGTGGCTGACGGCGGTGACTTCTGATGGAGTGCTGCTGCACACAAGCAGTAGAACTGTCCTCCCAGATTGAATGGGCTATCGCTTTCCTGGTCGTCTGCGGAGGGATCGGACTCCTCTCGCTGATCTACGAAGAGCACAAGAAGAGCTAACATGGAATGCACCAGCTGCGGAACGTCGAACGACGTCACCCGCTTCTCGGTGCTAGGCGAAATGCGGTGCGGGGTGTGTATCCAGAAGTTCTGGCACGCTCCGCACCGTCTTCGCATTCTGCACAGGAAGTGGAAGGAACAACAACAAATGCGAGCGGAGTTCAACTCCAGGTTGGCCATGCTCGCCGGTACACAAGGACCATATGACGAACTCTAGGGACAAGGGAAAACGAGGCGAGCTTGAGGCTCGGGACGCGGTTAGGACCTTCCTACCGTACATCGATGCCATCCGTTCTGCCCAGCGAGACGGACGCTTCGGTGCCGATCTCGCCAACACAGGAGGCCTGCACGTTGAGGTCAAGCGACCGGCGAAGATCGCCGTGATGAAGTACATGCGTCAGTCTGAGGACGACGAGAAGACCGTGGGCGAGGACAAGTTGCCCATCGTTCTCATGCGTCCTGACGGAGACAAGGAGTGGGTCGTCATGCTGCGTCTGAAGGACGCCAAGGCGTTCGCTACCGAGATCCTGTTTCCGGAGGAGACCGTATGAAGTGCAAGCAGTGCGGCGGCTCCGACATGAAGGTGACAGACTCCTGTGCCTCCGACAACGAGGACAAGGCAGCGGTCAGCTGGCCGAAGCGGGTACCCCGCGAGCCGAACACTCGGTTCCGGTCCCGCCGATGCGGTGACTGCTACACCATCCACTGGTTCCTTGAGAAGGAGATCGACCGTGACACCGTCTATGACGTCTGATTCAAAAGTGATACACAAAGGCCTCCCATGCCCTCAGTGCCCCTCTTCTGATGCCTACGCCGTCTACGATGACGGCCACGGATTCTGTTACAGCTGCGAGGGCCATGTCCAAGAGGATGGGTCCGCTACCCCCAAGAGCAAGGCGAAGCAAGTGGAAGGGTTGATCGAGGGCATCACCTACGAGGCGCTGACGAAGCGCAAGCTGTCGGAGGCCACCCTCCGAAAGTGGGACTACGGCCTCGCTGAGGTGAATGGACAGAAGGTACACGTTGCCAACTTCCACGACCCTCAAGGCAACCGCATCGGGCAGAAGGTCCGGACAGCGGACAAGGTCTTCCGAACCCTGGGCGACTGGGACAAGGTGGGCCTGTACGGTGAGCACCTGTGGCGGGACGGAGGTAAGCGCCTCGTCGTCGTCGAGGGTGAGTTGGATGCCCTGTCTCTGAGCCAAGTGCAGAACCACCGCTGGCCTGTGGTGTCTGTACCCAACGGCGTCGGCTCTGCCGAGAAGGCGCTGGTCAAGAGCCTGGAGTGGGTCGAGTCGTTCGACGAGGTCGTCTTCCTCATGGACAACGACGAGAAGGGGCTGGAGTGCGCTCAGAAGTGCGCCCTGCTGCTCTCTCCTGGTAAAGCCAAGATCGCCCACCTTCCTCTGAAGGATGCCTCCGAGATGCTCCAAGCGGGCCGCTCGAAGGAACTCACCGACGCTACCTGGAGTGGACGCAAGTTCCAGCCGGATGGCATCGTCGCTGGTGCGGAGGACCTTCTCGCCCACCTGGACAAGGAGATGCCTGTGGCCAAGCTGCCCTTCCCGCACTCAGGGCTGACCGAGAAGTGCGGCGGCTTCAGGGAGCGAGAGCTTTGGCTGTTCGGTGCCGGTACCGGTGCTGGCAAGTCTGCCTTCGTCCGTGAGATCGCTAACTATTTGGCAGAGAACGATTGCAAGGTGGGCTACATCGCCCTGGAGGAGAGCGTCCAGCGCTCTGCCCTCGGGATGATCGGCCTGCGGAACAACGTACCTCTGCACATCAACCCGGATGCCATGCGTAAGGCTGACATCCTGGAGGAGGGAGCGAAGCTCGCTGAGCAGATGGTCTTCTACGACCACTTCGGCAGCCTCGACCCCGACAACCTGACCGCCAAGATCAGGTACATGGTGAAGGCCGAGGGCGTGACGCATGTCTTCCTCGACCACATCAGCATCGTGGTGTCTGGCCTGGAAGGCGACGACCGGAAGGCGTTGGACATGGTGATGACAGCGTTGCGATCGCTGGTCGAGGAGACCAACATCTGGCTGGGCGTCGTCAGTCACCTGAAGCGTCCCGAAGGTAAGGGTCACGAAGAGGGCGGGGCTACCCACGTTGGGCAGTTCCGTGGCTCACACATCCTGGGCCAGATTGCCGATGGCATGATCGGCCTGGAGCGTGACCAGCAAGCGACGGACGAAAGCGAGCGGAACCATGTCAAGGTCCGCGTGCTGAAGAGCAGATGGAATGGTGACACTGGTGTCGCCGGGTACCTTAGGTACAACCCCGAAACTGGACGCCTCCTGGAGGAGGACGTCTCTGGAATGGAAGGTTGTGAGTTTTGAAACTAAACACTGATGATCTTGAGCGCTTCACCGCACTCATCGACCTGACGGATGATGGTTGTATGGTGTGGCGGGGCTCTAAGCAGAGTGCAGGTTACGGTTGGTTTACAGCAGGCGGTGTCCAGCACCTGACACATAGGCTCAGCTACCAGAATGCGGTTGGGCCTATACCGGAGGGCTTGCACATTGACCACCTGTGCCGTAACAAGATGTGCGTGAACCCTGATCACCTAGAACCTGTAACTCCAAGAGAGAACACCCGTAGAGGGGAAGCCGGTGCGTATCTAGCAGCACGGACCCACTGCCCTAAAGGACACTCTTACGATGAGAAGAATACCTACCACAACCCCAACGGTAAACGTGTCTGCCGAGCCTGCGACCGTGCCCGCCCCGCTAGACAAAGGAAGCGCTATGACCGACAACGTAAACAGCCCTGAGCACTACATGCAGGGCGGCATGGAGACCATCGACGTACTCCACGCCAAGCTGACACCTGAGCAGTTCAAGGGCTATTGCCTGGGCAACGCACTCAAGTACCTGACCCGCTTCGAGCACAAGGGCCGACCGCTCGAAGACCTGGACAAGGCCCGTTGGTACATCCGGCGACTGGAGGTCGCTCTTAGAGGTAAGGAGGAAGAATGAATAGCACACTGACCGCAGCTAAGGGGTCCGCCCATGGCCGCTCCAAGCTAACCGAGGAGGATGTCCGGTGGGTTCGTAAGAACCATCGGTACTCCGGTGGAATCTATAACACACCTGAGATGTCCTACATACTGGAAGTAACACAGTCCGCAATTCGACGCATCATCAACCGAGAGTCCTGGAGACACCTTGAACAAGCCTAAACCCGAACCGCATCTCTGCACCCAGACGGGACAGACCCTCCCGCCGTCCGAACCAGTCACAGCGCCGTCGATCCAGCCCGTCCCCGGCTGGGTGCCCACCGCAGCTGAGACCAAGGAGCCTGACGTCGTGGTGACTGGGTACAAGGTCCGCATCCCTTCTCTCAACAGAGAGATCGTGGACACCCACCCCATCGCCAAGGCCATCGAGTTGGCCGACCAGCTGAAGCTCGCCGTGGGTCGGCCCATCAACGTGGGCATCGACGGCATGGCCTTCGGAATGCTCAGCTTGGGCACCGGAGACGACGCCAACTGGGACCGCAGTCACCCCAGGGTGGACCAGCTGTCGGTCACGATCTACGCCCTGGAGGGTATCGTACCCATCGGACCGCTCCGGCTGGGCAACCACCACCGCTTCGTCAAGCAGGTTCTGTTCCGTGACGTTGACATCGGGGCCCACCCGTACTCGGAGAACGGTATCTGGAACGAGGGGCCGGTGGGCAACCTCGGCTTCGACAACTGCTCGGTCACGCCGCGCCTCGTCAACACGGCGGTCGTCCACCCCAACACCGTGGTCCAGCTGGGCTCCGGTTGGCGGGACCTGTTCGTCCGCAACTGGCGTCGAGGCTCCCGGAAGGGTGTAGCCATCCGACCCGGCGATCATGTCTTCTACCCGAAGGGTGGCGGCGATGCTCGCTTCATCGGATGCGACCTGGGCGGGGCCAACCGCACCGGCATCAACTGGCGTCCTCACCCGAAGACGGCGCAGTTCCCGGCCAGCCCGAAGTTCGGCGGCAAGCTGCTGATCGATGGCTGCTTCGCTGATGATCCCGGCTGGGGCCACGACGATGGGACGGAGGACAGCAAGGCTGGTGGTGCCGTCATCACCCTCTGGCAGACACACCAGGAGGCCGTGGTCCGCAACACCCGGATCGCTAACGCTAGGTACGGCTGCTTCGCTGCTGTTGCCCAGCCTGAGTCGGCGACCAACGCCAACTACTACGTCCCCGGCACCAACTTCACCCATGCCGATCTCCACCTGATCGACAACTACTGGGAGAACGTGGACGGGGACCGCTTCACTGCGGAACTCTCCTGCGTCCAGTCCGCTCGACTGTGGGGCCGCAACAGCTACATCGGTCGTGGTATGACCATCGACTCCTACGCTGTCAACGGCGCTTGGGGTCAGGCTAGGTCCGATGATGTCAAGCACATGGTCGCCTCAACCGAGGAGGCTAACGCCATCAGCCGGATGAACCACAGCCGCTGGTCTCACGATGACCGTTGGGAGCCTGTCTCCCCGGACCTTGTCCGCATTCCCCGCAACTGATAGGGTACCTACATGCAAGCAGACAGTTGGGTAACATTCGACATTGAGGCCGACGACTTCGTCCGAGGCCTCACCAAGGTAGCGTGCATCTGCACGATGGACCAGGACGGGGAGGAGAAGATCTGGCATGACGATCCTCGCTTCTTCAGCCACGGCTCCATCGATGACGGTGTGCGCTACCTGCGGTCAGCTGAGTTGCTGGTCGCTCACAACGGACAGGGGTACGACCTCCCGGCGCTGGCTAAGCTGGGCTGGGAGATCGACGTCCCCATCTTCGATACCATGGTCATCTCTCGCCTGATCTTCCCCGACCTCCGGGACAAGGACTGGCAGGACAAGGCCATGCCTCGGGACCTGAAGGGTCGGCACTCCCTCCGAGCGTGGGGCCACCGCCTCAAGTGCGCCAAGGGAGACGAGGACGTTTCCGGAGGAGTGCATGAAGTCACCCAGAGCGTGCTGGACTACTGCCAGCAGGACGTTCGGGTCAACGACAAGCTCTACCGCAAGCTGGCGGCGATCCCGTACAGCCAGGACGCCATCGACCTGGAGATGCCGTTCGCCAAGCGCCTCAACGAGATGTCTCTCCGAGGCGTACACTTCTTCGAGGACCGGCACGCCGACCTCACGAAGGAACTCATGGGACGTCGGGCCGACCTGGACGTCAAGATCGACGGGGCCTTCGAGCCTTGGACCGTGGAGATGAAGACCAAGACGAAGGTCGTGCCGTTCAACCCGAACAGCCGCGACCAGATCGCCAAGCGCTTCATCGAGAAGTACGGCTGGAAGCCGACCGTGTTCACAGAGACGGGGAAGCCCAAGGTGGACGAGACCGTGCTGGCTGACCTGAACTACCCGGAGGCAGTGCTGCTGTCCGAGGGCATGATGCTGACGAAGCGTCTGGGTCAGGTAGCAGAGGGTGCCCAGGCTTGGCAGAACTTCGTGGAGGACGGTCGTCTGTACGGCGGCATCATCCACAACGGTACTGTCACCAGCCGGTGCGCCCACTTCAACCCGAACCTGGGGCAAGTCCCTGCGGTCCGCAAGGAATACGGCGTCGCATGCCGCTCCTGCTTCGGCGCTCCTCCCGGCCTGTCCTTCATCGGATGGGACGCCTCGGGCCTGGAGCTTCGGATGCTTGCCCACTTCATGGCTGACGACGACTTCATCGACGTCCTCCTGAACGGTGACATCCACACCCGCAACATGGAGGCTCTCGGGATTGACAACCGGGACCTCGCCAAGACCTGGATCTACGCCTTCCTCTACGGAGCGGGCGACAAGAGACTGGCTAAGCTCCTGGGCATCGGCCTGAAGGCGGCACGGGATCTCCGCGCTTCCTTCCTGGCTAAGACCCCGAAGCTCAAGCAATTGATCGGGAACGTCAAGGCCGTGTCTAAGCGCGGCTGGCTCAAGGGCCTCGACGGACGCCGTGTCCCTGTCCGTATGGAGCACGCCGCTCTCAACACCTTGCTCCAGGCTGCTGGCGCTGTGGTGATGAAGAAGGCTGTGGTCCAGGGCTGTGACTACATCGAACCCCTCGGCGGCAGGATGGTCCTGTACGTCCATGACGAGGTGCAAGCTGAAGGCCCGGATGATCGGGCTGAGGAGATCGGCGCAGCCGGTTGCCGTGGCGTCGTTGACGCTGGCCTGCACTTCAACCTCCGCGTCCCCCTGGCTGCCGAATACAAGGTTGGAAATGACTGGGCACAAACACACTGACATCGGGCTGGCGTACCTCGCTGGCTACATCGACGGAGAGGGATGCTTCACGGTCTCTTCTGGCACCCGTATCGCCGTGAGCAACACCTACATCCCAGGCCTCCTCAAGATGCAGGAGCGCTGGGGTGGGTCGGTGAGGCGCATGAGCGGCACCAACCCCAATGCCCGCACCGGCTGGCAGTGGCAACTGGGTGGAGAGAATTGCAGGCACCTCCTGCGACTCCTCCTCCCGTACCTCAAGGAGAAGCGTGACCAAGCTGAGCTTGTGCTCGAATGGTTCGCTGCTCCACCCAAATCCCTTACCCGCTCCGTAGCCAAGGCTGAACTCAGCCGACTGAAAAGGATCGACTATGACTACCCTACTAGTTGACGGCGACGTTGTCGCCATGATCGCCACCGTCTCTACCCAGGAAGTCACGGACTGGGGCGACGGTCTCGTCACCCGCTTCGGCAACCTGGACGAGAGCCGACAGAAGGTGGACACCGCCATGGCTCACTACATGGAGACGCTCAAGGCCGACCGGGTCATCGTCTGCTTCAGTGACCGGGAGGGGATCTTCCGCCACTCCATCTTCACGGACTACAAGGCGAACCGTAAGGAGAGCGTGAAGCCCGTGGACTACTACGACATCGTCGAGTACATGAACGCCGTCTACGAGTGCCACACTTGGCCTCGTCTGGAGGCGGACGACGTCCTGGGCATCATCGCCACGGACCCTGAGTATGCCCGAGAGGAGATGATTATTGTCTCCATCGACAAGGACATGCGGACCATCCCAGGCCAGTGGGCCAACATCCGGAAGGACCTGGAGGTCGAGCAGATCTCCACGTTCGACGCCAACTACCACTGGATGACCCAGGCCCTGACTGGCGACCCTGTGGATGGCTACAAGGGCCTGCCCCAGGTCGGTAAGGTCAAAGCAGAGAAGATCCTGGACCCCTGCCAGGACCTTGAGGAGATGTGGAACGCAGTCCTGGAGGCCTTCCTGGACCGTGGCCACAGCTACGACGACTGCCTGACCCAGGTCCAGCTGGCCCGTATCCTCCGACGTGAGGACTACAACGTGGACGGTACTATCAATCTCTGGACCCCTGAGGTCTTCAACTAACCCCCAACTTCACCCTAACGTACCCCTAATGTCCCGCACTCAGCCTACCGA
>TARA_R110002012_G_scaffold14544_1_pt1 | contig 13197 bp, 15 predicted proteins | sample TARA_R110002012 | Tara Oceans TARA_R110002012 (sample SAMEA4396515) | marine metagenome | biome: Westerlies Biome; feature: [DCM] deep chlorophyll maximum layer (ENVO:01000326); material: water (ENVO:00002006), including particulate matter (ENVO:01000060) such as... | depth 40 m
GAATCTTTTATCGTCTTTTCCTGCTAAATGAGTAATAATCGGAGACAATTCAGTAGGTTTTGCTAATAACGCATTTGATAGACTATTCATGTCTGTCATTTGCGAATCGTTGTAAAACGTCTTTTGGACGCTTATGTTTGTTCCGTTAATTGCCATTTTTTAATTATTTTTAAAGTTATATACAAAATTCAAGTTTCCTTGAAGAATTGTCGTTATTAAATTGATAGATCTAAACTATCTAAATCAACATTTTTACTTCTTCGTGTTGATCTTCGAGTAGATTTAACTCTATCTTCATTTTTGCTAATACGCTCTCTTAACGTCTTAGCGTTTTGAGTTTTTGCTTTAGATGATATAATATCACTTAAATCAAAACCTGTATACATCAAATAATCAATTGCTAATTTTATTTCCATATCAGCATTTGCATGATCTATATCTCTTTGTGTGTAACCTTCTTTAGTTACAGGTGTTGATAGATAATCAAAGAATTTAGTTTTATCTTTTTTTGGTACTGAAATACCAGCAAATTGATCTGCATCTTCAATAGTTTCAGAAACATTTCCCCAAAACTTATCTCTCTCATTTCTTGTTTTCTCAGTATTCTGTCTTTGTGTTTCTATCATCTGATCTCTTTGTTGCTTTTGATGTTTAGCTAATGCTCCTCTAGCAGCTTCTGATTTTGCATACAATTTTCCTGTATCCTCAAAATCATTTAACATCTCCTCAATAAAGTCATTATCATGACCTTTTAATTCTAAATAATCTCCTAATATTGCTTTTTGAGATCTATGATCATCTTCTTCAATAGTAATACTAGAATAATCTAAATTAGGATCATATGCTTCCATAAATTGTTGAGATTGCCCTCCAGCCAAAACATAATCTAAATGTTTCTTAACTAAAGGAAATGCCTGAAGAACTTCATCAATTCTATCGTCTGCTATTTTAGAAGCTACATCTGTTGTCATAGCCGCTAATCCTTCTGGCGTATCTTCGTAAGAATCGCCTTCTAAATCATATCCTAATTCATTTAATACATCTGATACAACAGTAGAATCTGAATCTTCGTGCTCATCTTCTTCTTGTGCTTCATATTCTTCTTTGTCATCTTCTTCTACTTCATCTTCTACTATATCTTCTTCTACTTCATCTTGATATTCATCTTCTATACTTAAATCTTCAAGATCGTCTTCTTTAGAAGATTCTATTTCTTGCTCTACTACTTCTTCTTTAGGCGAAACTATTTCATCAATAGCAGTAGTTTCTACGCCATCACCACCAATAACATCATCAAAAGTGATGTCATCTAGTTGTATTTTTTCATTTGGTTCCATATATATATTTTATTGGTTTAAGATACAAAAGTACAAATTATATTGATATTTTTTATAGTTTTTTTATTTTTGGCTTTTACTTTATTATATAACACTTACCAGCAAGATTTTGATTTATATCCACCTAATTTTTTTAAATGTTGCGGTATTTCTATATTAAGAGTTTTAGAAATTTTAGGAGAAATAGCTTCCCTATATTCTTCCATATATTCTTCTACTGTTTTATTACCTTTAGGCATTTTAAATTCTTTACCTTTTTTTAATGCAGCAAAATACTTTCTAGCTCTGTCTCGTCCTGTAAAATTTGATAATGCTGCTAATTCATTATCAGTAAACGTAGAAGTTTCATTTTTATAATCTTTCCTTAATTTTTTAATATTACTCTTTAATCCTGGAATACCTGGTAATTCTCCTCTCCACCTCATATCAAATATTTCATTTTGTAAAGTAGTATCTGCTGCAAATGCATCTCTATTAATATCTTCCATCATTGGTAAATCTTTTATTTCATTATATAGTTGCCCATATAATCCAGTTGCACTACTTTTAGGATTTTTCATTAATTTTCCATCAGCACTTTCTACAGCTCTAATTCCTTTTTTAATTTCCCAAGGAGCAGGTTTTGATCTACGTCCTTGAGGAAAAGGAGTATTTCTTAATGGAAATTGTTTATCTAATTCAGCTTCTATAGGATTATAAGGAGTAGGGTTAAGATTAGCAGGATTAAATCCACCTGTTTGTTTTTGAAATGCAGGTGCTACATCTTTATAGTGTTCAGCAAAATATGTAGCATCCTCAACTGCTCTAGGTCCATGAAATTTAATAGCCTCATCTTTTCTTGGGCCAGTTAATTTTAATTTACCCCCTACATCTTGTATATGAGGGATAGCATATTTCCCATGACTCCCCATAAAATGAGTACCTGTATTACCTGGACTAAATTCATAAGGCTCATCAGTTGGAGCTAACATTCTATTTATAGCAGGATTATTACCAAATTGACTTTCATAAGCTATTTTAGATTTCATCATCCCTCTCATTCCACCTTCTTGATAACCTAGTTCTCCCAATTCACCTGGTTGACCAGTAACTAAATTTGTTGGACCTCTTCGTTTACCTGGTCCTCTATTAATTAATTTTTTAAATTGTCTACCAACCCAAGTCCCATCTTTCTTTCTTGGGTCTCCACTTTTATATTTTTCTCCGGTCTGTAAATTTATCAGATATTTAGGATCTGAAATACTTCTCATCCGTGTTCTTTTAGATTTTTCTACTTTAGGTTCTTTATTAAGTATTGATAACAATTCTGGTCCTATAGATGTTATTTTCTCCATAGGTTTTTTTGGAACAGGCCCTGGTTTTATTGACTCAGCTGTAGTGGTATAAGTATATTCACTATCTCCAGTGTTTACTAGCTTTTTCTTTTCTGTTGGGTAAATTCCAGTTTTTCTTAAATCCTCTTCTAAAACCTTACCTTTTTTTATTAACTCATTACCTTTTATATTTCCTTCAATACATTTTCCACGAGCGTCCCTAAAAAACCCCTTTCCGCATCCGTGTTCTTTGTCAAACGCCACTGGGTCTTCTTGTTCATATTTAATTGCATCAAGCATGACTTTAAGAGCTTCATTTTTAAAGTCCTGACCTTCATTATACAAATCATCGATAATTACAGCTTTATTATAAGAGGCTGTAGAATCACTATGTTCTTGTAGCCTATTATAATACTGATCCATAATTCTAGTATTGTATTCTTCTGTAGTTTCTTTACCCCCACCTTCTTGATATTTTCTTACTCCGCCTTTTCTTTTAATATTTTCATCTTCGTATGTACCTAATTTAGTTACATATTCTCCTCTTGCTTTTTCTTCTTTTTCTTCTCTAGTTCTTTCTCCTTTTAATAGTGATTTAAGATAAGTAGATCTATACACTTTCTTTCCTTCTCCAACTGGATTAGGACTTGCTCTAACACCCCATTTAAAGTTAGGATCTATATTATGACGTTTTAAATAATCTGCTTTAGATAAAACCTCCTCTACATCTAAAACTTCAGATCCTTTTGGTCCCATTATATTTGTTATATTTTGACCACCTGGCCCTGTCACATTCATATCAGTTATACTCCCTGGTGGAATTTTTGCCAATTCATCTACATTTTTACCATAAGTAGTAGCTACATTAGTTGTTCTAGGTTTTAATCTAGCCACAAAAGGATTCTCGCCACCATATCTATCAAATAAATTATCTCCTCCAACTATATTTTTATTACCTAATATCCAACTTTGATCTGTAGTGGTGCTTATATTATCAAAAGGAGTAGTTTGTTGTATACGTGTCATTTCAGACCCTGTACGTCTTCCAGTACCACCTACTGTTCCAGCATATTTTCTAGCAGTTTCAATATTAGGCGCATCAACTACTCTATATAAACTTTTAGTTTTATCCTTTAATTTATTAAATCCTTTCTTTACTGCTCTTCCTGGTACAAATGGTAGCGCAAAACCTGTTGCACTTAAAGTAGCTCCAAGATAATCTTTGTTTGTTAAATCTTCTACTGTGCTATATGCATCAATAGCTTCACCCGCATATGGAAGCCAATTTAAAGCATCAACTGTTCCTTCTATCTGTCTACCCTCTTCGTACCCCAAAGCTTCAAACATCTTATCTTTACCTTTTCTAAATCGCTTCGCATTAATAGCTTTACCAATCTTAGAGGTTTCAAATTTACGCCACGTAGGAACACTAGGTAATGAATAGTCTCCTCCTGGAGTTGGCTGACTTCCTTGTATTAAATTGCTGTGCCACGGAGCTTTTCTAGACTCTTCGATTTTATTACTAGTATAGGTAGTGTTTGGTATTTGTGATATATCTAAACCCGGTGGAGGTACAAAACCTTCAGGAATTTTACTACCACCTTCTTGATATGAATTTATTTTTATAGGGTTCTTTTCAGACTTTATTGCAATTCCACCTGTTTGCTTTTTATACATTTGATTAAAGGCTGGTAAAGATAAATCATCTACTGTTTGTATGTCGTCACTTTTACCTTTTTTACTCTTATCTATAACTTTTACCTTATATTCTCCGTCTTTATAATACTTTGAATATTTATATTTATCTTTATCTATTTTAATACCTGACTCAGCAAGACTCATAGAATCATCAACTGGAAGTTGTTGTGCTTGTATTGACTCAATTGGTGTAAATTTTTGTGTTTTCTTTTTAATCAATTTAGGAATAGTAGGAATTTTTTCTTTAGGAACCCAAGAAGATAAATCATTATCATAACCATATTTATTATTTATGTCTGGATTATCTAACTGTAATCCCTCAGATATTTTCTGTTCTAACGTAAGTTTAACTGGATGATCAAACCATTGGGGTCCCTCTTCAGTATAATGTAAATACTTACCGTCCTTTTCAGTTCCTTCAGGTTCGTATCCTAAGTCTTCCCAAGTCTGGAGTTTAGAGCTTTTATCTTTTTTTCCTTTTAAAAACATCTCACGTATAGTAACACCAGATCCATCTCTATCAAATATATTAAAATTATCCCACCAATTCCCATCTTCTTCCTCTTGATCATTAAATCCTCCTTTTTGATATTTTGAAGGAGTCTCTATAACTGTACCTTCTTCTTCCCCCATATCTAATTCTTTAATTCCTGGGGGAACTTTATTATAACTCCTAACAAGATTACCTTCTTTATCGTACTTACGCACATCTATAGGAAAGTCCATACCTTCAGTATTAAAATTATCATCAGAATTAGGGAAAGCCATAGCTGTATTTCCATCTGATCCTAATAAACCTTGTTTTTGTTGAGATTCTGTTTGTGCAGTTACACCTTTCCTAATATTAGCTTCATCTATTAATTTATAAATAGGGCCTTTGTAGCCTTGCACTAAAGCTTCTTTTAACAGTTGCATTTGTTCTTCAGGTGTCAGCATTTATTTTAAGATTTCTTATTTGATTTCTTATCTGATTTATTCTTAGACTTAGCTATTCTTTCTTTAGATTTAGTTTCTTCTCTTTTTATTGTTGCAGTATTTCGATTAGTTTCAGCTTTGTCCCTATGATCTTGAGCTTTAATATCAACTTCTCTTTCTTTAATATCTAACTCCCTCATACCTTTAGCTAAGTTTAATTGAGCATTAGTATCATTATCTTTAGCATGAATCATAGCAACTTTAATCTGAGTCTCTCTATCTTTCTCTTTATTCATATTATCACTCTCAACTTTTTGAGCTTCTTGATCAAGTTTAGCTTGGTTCATTTGTTGTTCAGCTTCTTGTTGTTTTGCAGCTAATTCTGCTTGAACTTTTTCAGCTAACTTAATTTTATGTTTAATTTGAGTGAAACTATCTGCATCAAACATTTCACTTATAGTAGATGCTGGTACTCCATTCTGAATCATTGATTGAGAAAGTTGTTTAACTGCTTCTAATTTATCTTGTTCTTTACCAGAGTCTGATAAGAAGATACCGTAATTAGATTCCATATGAGACATACTATTTAAATCTAAGAAATCTGTTGTACCATCAGGCATAACATACATAGTTTTCTTACCAGCTAACCACGCTTCTTTAGAATAATCAATAAGACTTTGTAAATCTCTTTGTTCCATCCTATTAAACTTTCTAAAATAATCCTCAGTAATATGTGATGATTGTACAATAGCTTGTTGGGATGTGGCCTTACCTTCATAACTACCTACTTGACCTTGTCTTTGTCTGTTTACTCCAGATAACTTTTCCCATTCTTGCATTATAGATTCAAGTAAAGCAATATATTGTTCTATTGTTTTAATAGACATATCCATAACAGATTGATGCTGTGGATTTAATTGTATTCCTTCTTTATTATAATCAACCCAAGCAATACCTGTACCCTCCACATAATACATAAATTTATCCATGTCCCATTTTTTAGGGATCATATTAATATCAAATGAAGCAATAATATCTTTACTCTTTGCAATAGCAAGCTCTAATCTATACTTGTATATATTATAGTTTAATTGGTACGGTATCCCTAACTTTACTAAAGAAATATTAGAAGAGTTAATGTTAGAATATCTTATACCATTAATTGGTAGTTTACATGTAGAACTATTATCTAAAGAGTTTCTTTGGTTAACTATAGGGTGTATCTTAATATATATTCTACCGTCTATTCTTGTACCCTCCCAAACTTCATTAACCCATTTCCACTGCAACTTACCTCCTAATGCTCTTATTTCATTAGGCATTTTAAATCCATCTTCTACAATTTGTTCTTCCATTGCCCCTGTATTAGGATCGATCATAGTTAAAAATCCAATTCTTTTCCTAGATTTCCAATATACTTGAGATACCTCTACTAATCTATTTCTATATGAATTTGCATCTTTAGCCATAGAATTAGTATATAAAAAAGCAGAGTCTGATTCTGCGTGCCTTGGTTCTTCTAATTCTAAAATTTGTGTTTCACTTAAATACTCATAATATGAATCAATTACACTAGATGCATGTACATATTTTCTTACTAAAGCCCAATCTCCATCTTCTACAAAATCTAAGTCTGGATCAAGATCATAATCTACATCAATAGGATTAAGTACTTCATAAAAAGGTTCATTATTTCTAACTCCTCTATGAGTATATACTTCTCCAGCAACTAAAAAATGAAACCAAGCTTTTTGAAATTTATCATGTAATTCTTGTTCATGCATAATATAATTTAAAGCTTGCTGCCCTTTGATAGCTCGATTATCTACATAACTAGCTTCAAATTGTTCTAAAATATGTTTAGGTAATTCAACTTCTTGTTGCTCACCTTGAAAGTTTCCATTCTTAATTAACTCATTAGCAAATTGTTTTTGAAAGCTTTGATATATTACATCATTTTTTGCTTGTTCTTTAGTAGAAACAGCATCTGCATTTTGAACTGTAACAGTGAAATTGAGAGGCCTTTTGGATTTCTCACCTAGTAAAAGGTCAACGATAGGTTTAATTATGGGATAATTACGCATCTGAGAAGGGAAATTACTACGGCTTTTGCCGTAAGGTTGTAGCACATATTTATAATCCGCCTCGTCAATTACACCGTTATAGTATTCATATAATTGTTGTAAAGAGTCTTTTCTATTACTCCCAGAACTACGTCCGGAATTAGAAAGCTCTATAAAAGCTTCAACACAATCTTCTTTCCATTGTTTATTTTTCTTAGACAAAGATAACTTTTGTCTAGGTATTTTATCGTATCCCATAATTTACAAATTTAATTAAATTTACCTTCATTTTTACTGCAGAAATAATTTTTACTTTAGTATTTATAAATATAACACTATAAATAATTACAAATATCATACAAACTATACTTTAAAGTAAGTTCTTCACCCGCTTCTATCTTTCTTAATGTTTTTATTTTTTTGTAATCAGTATCATCATCTTCTTCAATTAATTTACAATTAGCAGTTTCTGAATGATTAATAAATCCACCTAATGGAGTCCTAATATAATCATGTTGAAAATTAGGATCATATACATGTGTAATACCTATAACCACCTCTCCTGGAATATCTTCTGTAGCGAGAATCCCTGCTCCATGAATTTTTGACGGACCTATTGCTAAGTATTCCGGAAGAGGGTTATAAGGTTCTTTATTTTTACATTTTTTCATTTAATAATAATTTTGGTCAAACCATTTATCTGCTGATCGATCTTCTAATATATCTTTTACTTCTGAATTATATAATTCTCTAGTATGATACATTCCAATCATTAACGCCATAACACGATCAAAGTTACCCATATGATTGAATTTAATTAACTCTGTCAGCAAAGCAGGGTCATATATTTTATGCAAATTTAGTAATTGTTTTCCATTTTCGTCTGTTCTTCTTACAGTATTTAACCAATCTCTTATATATATCTCCCCTTGTCTTTTTCTTTGTTCAGTCATATGCATTCCATATTGACGTTTTACATTCCTACTTTGAAGTTCTCTTTTATCTAACATTTCAAATTCTTCTTGAAGTCTATGTAACTTTCTAAATCTCTTAGCGTATGCTATAACTTCACCACGATCATTCTCAAATCCTACTTTACACCCATAATAATCCGATAATAAAAATAGATTCCTATTATATTCATCTTGTGTATTTGGCCTCCCAACATAAGATGCTACAATAAGATCATCTGGTTGTGATAAATTATTAGGTCGTTTTAATACATAAGCTGCTCCTAAAGACGTAGAATCTGCCGATTGATTTTGACCATAAGGGTCATGACAAATTACATACATATTTAAAGGGACTTGTTGTTTTTGATTTTTATATGGGGCTTCGTATATAACTACAGCACCTGATTTATCATCTTCTTTTCTATGTGGGAACTTTAATATTTGTTTTAAATCCCCATCTACTTTAAATTTAACTTCTCCTTTAGAGTCATGATAAAGAGCCCCAACTGTACCAATAGAATGTAAATTATTAGCTTTAATATTATTATATTGTTCTTGTAAAGATGCAATATTAAATAAATTAGAAGTTATTTGTAAAGTAGCTTCTTGAGGTGAAAAAGGGTGCTCCGCTATATATTGGTCTAATGATTTAGTATCCGCAGCACCCTTCTTTTTCTCCCTCATTTCATGTTCATACTCTACAGCTGTATTAGCTATAGAATTACCTTGTTCATCTATAAATCCATCTAAATTTTTTTGTATAGGGATAAAATACCCACAAGTACTACCCATAGCTCCTTCATCCCATATATTCTCATACCCCATACAATCATATGCTTCAGGATTATAAAATATTTCTTCCATAGCTTCAAAATCTGCACCTTTTGTACCCCCTGTCCCAAATGCAATCATGAGTCCTAATGTTTTAGCTCCTTGTCTCATAGTTGGCATTGTTACCTCCCAAGCTTTAAGGAGTCCAGGGAATGAACCAGCTTCTTCAAAGAATACTAGTTCACCAGCCTTTCCCCTTACTTTATCTGGAGCATCCTTTAAAGATACCCCCATTATCTGAGACTTCATCCCCATCTCAATCTCAATACCATTAACTTTCTTTTTATACCCAGACATTTTACTCATCTCTCTATCTCTTAATCGTGGTTGAGCCCAAGCAGTATTATCATCTATAAAAGATAAAAATTCCCAAGCTTTAGATAAGAGTCCATCCCCAATTAAATATTCTTTTTGTGCTGCAAATACAAAGTTTTTAGAATTCTTTACAAAGAAGTAATTACGAGCAAGCATAGATCCAGCTTTATAAGAATAACCCTTTCTCCTTGCTTTTAAAACAATCATATGTTTATTAGTTTTCCTAGCTTTATCTATCTCTTGGAAATATTCCCAATCTCCATCATAAAATCTAGGGAAAGTACGCTCACGTTTAGATTGTATTGTACCATCTGGTAACTCTTCATCTACCGCTCTATCAATTGGGCAATAATTTAAATAAAAATAGTGAAATCCTGTAACATGTAATTCATCAATCTTATACCCATACATACATTTTTTCTTTTCTTCATCCCAAAAATCATAATATTCTTTTGTTCCTGGGAGAGCAGTAGTATAATATCCTGTATTAATAAACGTTATTGCAGCTTGTCTGGCTCTGTCGGTATTTTTAAACATTCTTCTTTAATCTTAACTAGTTCAGCACATTTCTCATATTCTTCAGTTTCTATAAAATACTCTATAACTATATCTATCATATCAGGGGTACGCCCATCTTCTTCTATAGGATCAAAAGGTAAAGGTAAGTCATCAATTATTTCTGCTTCTAGTTCGTAATAAATATCATCTAAAGTTTTACGTTTAGTTATAATAGAATAAGCATTATCCATTGCTCGCCCATAAAGTTCCATATCTTCTAAAAAATCCATTATATACTATATTTATTTACTTCAATTCCACCTCTATTTGTATTGGCTGCTTGTTCTTCCTTTTTAACTATTTCTTCTAATCTTGTCAAACCGTCTACTACCTTCCCCATATTAGATAAATTAGCAATTAAATCTTTTGCATGAAATATAGGCTTTCCATTATCATCCATCATAGTTAAATCTATATCTCTAAAGTATTTTTCTAATTTTACTATTGATTCTTTAGCTGCTTTTAATAGTCTAACAGCTGAAGTTTCAATTAATTTATCATACTTATCACAAGCCTTTAATATTTTTGCAGAAGGCATCCATTTTAATTTCTCTCCAAATATACTATTTTTTACTTCAATTATACGTTGTTCCCAATCATATACAGAAAAAGGAGACCTATGGTCTACCATAAAGTATACAAAAGATAACTCTGAAGTTGATAAGTCTTTAAACTCTAAAATAGTTAAAGAGTAAGAACTTGGAACAGCTTTTCCGTCATCTATATGCAATAAATTATTCGCCATAAGTTTTACTCTTTATAGTATCTAATCTTTCTTTAATATAATATTTTGTACACATTGCATTATTCATTAATCTTATACGATGATTATTATAAAAATCATTAGTCATATATATATCTACTGGTACTTCATGTTCATCCCCATATAAATATTCTAAAGCTATAGCTCTGTGATTTCCATCATATATAAAATATCCTTTTTGATGTTTATATTTAAAAACTGATAAATTTGTTTTAAGTTTATTTTTTTTAAGGTCTTCTATGAGAGACTTCCAATCATATTTATAAAAATACGTATCTTTAAACCATTCAGGGTATAGAACATCTTGTTCTTCATATAAATTTTTGACTTGTTCTAATGTTATATTCTTACACGTCCATTCTAAATTTTTTAATTTAACAATCTTAGTTTCATAATAACAAGTAGCCTGATCAAAATGATACACAAGTCCATGTGGTTTTTTTTGCCCTGCAAGTCTCCTTAATAAATAAGATATATATAAAAGAATTTTAACAATAAACATTTTACCTTTAAAACTAATATATGAACTAGTACATTCTCTATCCGTATAATTAATCCTTCTTTTTTCCATCTTTTTTCTTATTTATATATTCAACTCTTTTTTGTTTAACTGAGAACTTACCAAAATATGGGAGACGTATAGATTCAAATTTTCCTTCCTTCATTACTTTCTCTATATACTTAAATTGATGATTTACTATTTCTTCAATTTTTTTAAGGGGCATGTCATACTTATTAGCTAAATAATATATTATTAACTTTTTATTCCTCTTCATTATTTTGTTTTGGCCATTTATTCTCTGGACATTCTGATGTCTTCCATTTAGCTTTATGTTCTAATAAGCAGCCACACCTCCCACATCTCATAGATTCTTTCTTAAAGTATGTACATCCATTACATACATCTAATCTTATAGCATAATCTTCAGGAGTTACATTTTTACCTCCTTCTTTTATATACTTAGCCAAGTCTTTAGTGAATGATTTTATCATCTTGAAAAAACTGGGGGGTTTTTCGCCTTCATGTGTCATATTCGTCTATTTTTATTGATAATAAGTTACCATATGCATCTTGTATAATTAATATTTCATAAACACCTACATCAAAAGAAGTAAAAACTAATCCACTAAACATTATGATCGATTAATTAAAATTTCTATTGCATCCGCATCTGGAGTTAAAAATGTATTAAGTTTATAAGTATTATTTGAAACTACTAGAGCTCCTTTATCTTTTAACTTCTTAATATAATTATTTAAAGTATTATAATCTTTAAGTCCTACCATACTAGATACTTCCTTTTTATTTCTTACACTGCACATATTTACTTCTTCTGTAATACTATTTACATCTATAAACGATGATAAAATAGTTAATTCTTTATCTGTTAAATTAAAGATACCATTCCATAATTGTATATATTTATATGTAGTATCAATATTAACTGTTATCTTTCTTTTTTTCATAATTTTTTTCTAATTCTTGTAATAAAACACGGTCTCCTACCATAGGTTTAGATCTACCTATCTTCTCATATTCTTTAGGGTTAAAAATTAGTTTAACTTCCCTAATTGTATTATCAGGGTGTCTTTTAATAACCCACCTTCTCCCGTAAACAGTTCCTTGTTTTTTTAATGTTGTTCTTAAACTCATATTTTAATTTTATTTCCTGTTCTTAAACATATATATTTATCTTTAGTTGTAAATAATCTACGTTTACAATCTTTATTGTGAAAACCTAGATAATGTAAAACTCTATATCTCCTTAATATCTTCCTTATCATTTTTCATTTCTATTTTAGCAACAGTACCCTCAAAAACTATTGTAGATGTTTTAGATTGCCTATTGAATTCCCCTACATATTTTTCTAATTCTGCTCTAGAGGCTAAAAAAGAAATAAAAACTTGCATTTCTTTAATAGCTAACCGGAAGTTATCTCTAATTTCTACATTTTTTTCTGCAGACTTTAAAAAGTTTTGAAAATCTTTTATTGATATAGTTACAGATCCGTCTACCACTTACCTAATAATTGATGTTCCCCCACAATAAGGTAATCATTATCTTCAATCCGTGATTTTATAGCTTCTGTTCTAGGATCTACCATAACGGTATCCCCAACTTCTGCAAAAGTACACACAGGGCCAACAGCCACTACCTCTAATAAATTAGATCTTTTACTATTTTCTGTAATAGTAGCTTCATCTAAATAAATACCTGATTCTGTTTTTGTAATTGTTGGGTCAGGAAGGACAACCCACGATCCATTTGGTTTAAATTTCATAGTCTATATATTTTTGGGACAAATATATAAACTATTTTTTTATAAACAAATATTTTTTATAGTTTTTTAAAAAGAATATAACTTTCCCCCTTAGAAAACCTATTTCAAACTTGGATTTCATTCTAGCAGTGCTCCCTTTTACAGGGACCCAAGGATACTAATATTGAT
>TARA_R110002012_G_scaffold18679_1_pt1 | contig 13190 bp, 17 predicted proteins | sample TARA_R110002012 | Tara Oceans TARA_R110002012 (sample SAMEA4396515) | marine metagenome | biome: Westerlies Biome; feature: [DCM] deep chlorophyll maximum layer (ENVO:01000326); material: water (ENVO:00002006), including particulate matter (ENVO:01000060) such as... | depth 40 m
AACGCAAGTTTTACATCAGCAACAATTTCTGCTCAAGCAGCTTTGATTTATAATAGATCATCAGCTAATACAAACGCAGCTATTTGTGTTCTTGATTTCGGCGCAGTAAAAACATCAACAAACGGAACATTCACAATCGCATTCCCAACTAACGATGCTTCAAGTGCTATATTAAGATTATCTTAATATAGAGGAGCATTACCATGGCAGATGCTTGGGGTGAAAATAATTGGGGCGAAGGGCCTTGGGGTCAACAAAGCTCAATTACAGTATCTGTTACTGGATTAACTACAACAACAGCAATTGGCACTGAGTCAGTTGTTGGTACTAATTTAGTTACATTAGATTCACTTCAAGTAACTTCTGCGTTAGGCACCGCAGTAGGTGAACCTGAACACGTAATATCACCCACAGGTGTTTCATTCGAAACACAACTCTCTGGAGCATTAGCAATTGAAGAAGGCGCAGGTGTCGTTCTTGGAAGTTTATCGACTTCTTTTGGAATAGGCACAGAAGTAGTTGATGGAACAGTAGACGCAGGTTGGGGAAGATCTACATGGGGATCTTTTGCATGGAATGAGAATATAGAATTTATTACCAACGTCAGTAGCGTTACGATGTCTACTGCGTTAGGCACTCCTACAGTTGAAGTAGGATCAGGTGTAATAGTCAGTGCTACTGGACTAGAAATGACAAGTGCTCTTGGCACAACATCTCAAACAGGAACGGCATTAGAAACTTTAGATAGTTTAACTGTTGGTGTAGCTTTATCAGGAGCGACTGTTTCTGGTGAAGGAAGTGCTGCAGTAATAGCACCTTCTGATCAATTAGACTTTGCTATAGGAACTCCTACTATTGAAATATTTACACAAGTAGATCCTGTTCCAGTCACGATGACTTCAGCTCTTGGAACTGCTGTTGCAGAAGCCGATGCTCTAGTCGTTCTAGATAGTCTAACTATGGCTTCAGCTCTTGGAACTGAAACTGTAGAGGTAGGTACAGGTGTTATTGTAAGCGTTTCTACAGTAGCTTTATCTTTTGCAGAAGGCACAGCTACAGTGGGAGCAGGAGCCACAGTCAATGTGACAGGTGTTGATTTATCAATAGTAACAGGAAATCCATTTGCAACACCTTGGGCAAATGTAGTGACAGGTGCAAGTAATACTTGGACAGAGGTAGACGCAGCATAAAAAGTGTTGCTTGAATAACAAAAAAAGATATATTTTAGAAAGGTAAAAACATGGCAAGTACATTTACAAGCAATTTTAAACTAGAAAAGATGGAAACAGGGGCTAACGCTAATACCTGGGGAACTAGAACTAATAATAATTTAGATGTTTTAGATGCTTTTGGAGGAGGCTATCTAGCTAAATCTGTAGCAGGTTCTGCCAATATTACTCTTTCAACTGCTGATGCAGATGCAACTGCTGAGTCTTCTAACAAAGTAATTGAACTTACAGGAGCTTTAACAGGAGATATTGTTGTTTTTATTCCTGCCGCTGAAAATACATATACCTTTTTTAATAATACTACAGGCTCTCAAACTTTAACAATTGCAGCTACAGGACATACCGCTAATGGTATTGCTATTACTCAAGGTGCAAAAAGCACTATATTTTGTAATGGATCTTCAAATTTTAATGTTTTAATTTCTTCAAGCACAGACTTAGGTTCTCAAACAGGAACTCTTCCTAACGTATCAGGTGCTAACTTAACAAATTTAAATGCTTCTAATGTTGCATCAGGAACAATTCCTAATGCCCGACTAGATGCACAACTTCAAGACGTAGCAGGATTAGCAGTCACTAATGGTGGTTTTATTGTGGGTGATGGTGCTAATTTTGTTTTAGAAACAGGAGCAACTGCAAGAGCTTCATTATCATTAGATACAGGCAATGATGTTCAATTTGATTCTTTTGGTGTCGCTACTGCTGCTTCAGGCACAAGTGGTGAAATTAGAGCTACAAACGACATTACTGCTTTTTATTCTTCAGATGTTTCTTTAAAAGAAAATATTCACAACATATCTTCCCCTATGGATAAAGTACAAAATTTAAATGGTGTACTTTTTGATTGGAAACAATCGTTCATTGATTCTAAAGGTGGAGAAGATGGTTATTTCGTTCGTAAAACAGACGTGGGTGTCATTGCTCAAGATGTTGAAAAAGTTTTACCAGAGGTCGTAGGCACAAGACCTGATGGAGTAAAAGCCGTCAAATATGACAGACTTTGTGCACTACTTATCGAATGTGTAAAGGATTTGCAAACTCAAGTTAATGACCTCAAGAAAGGACATTAATCTATGACTACACCTTCAGGTCAAATTAGCCTCTCACAGGTAAACGAAGAATTAGACGTTTCACCTACATCAACACAAATTAATATGGGTTCTGCTCCCGTAAGAGCTTTAGCTGAAGTACCTTCAGGTGCTATAACAATGGCAAACTTACAAGGTAAATCTAACGCACAATTTATTGTGGCTACAGGAGGTTCCATAGCGACATCAGGAGATTTTAAAATACATACTTTTAATTCAAGTGACACTTTCAATGTTACCGCCGCAGGTAATGCTGCAGGATCAAACACTGTTGACTTTTTAGTCATCGCAGGAGGTGGTGGTGGTGGAGCAGGAGCAAATACATTTAGAGGTTCTCGTGAACCAATATTTCAATATTGTGCAGGCGGAGGTGGAGCAGGTGGTAATAGAGAAAGTTTTCCTAATCCCGCATCTGGAGGAACCCCTGTAAGCGTTCAAGGTTATCCAATCACAGTCGGTGGTGGAGGTGGTGCCGGGGGTACTGGATCTCCTCCCGCAGAACATCCAACACAGCCAGGAGGCACTGGATCAAATTCAGTTTTTTCTTCTATTACATCCGCAGGTGGAGGCTTTGGTGGAGGTGGACGAAACCAAAATCCAAATGCAAATGGAGCTAGTGGTGGCTCAGGTGGAGGTGCAGGTGTAGCATCTAATGGTGGTGAATCAGCCTCAGGTGGCTCAGGTAATTCCCCTCCCGTAAGTCCTCCTCAAGGAAACGGTGGTGGTGATTGTCCTCTTGGAGGATCTCATGGTCGTGGCGCTGCAGGCGGAGGTGGAGCAGGTGGCTCAGGCGGAGGTGGAACAATTTCTCCCGGAGTAGCAGGAAATGGTGGAGATGGTTCAGCTTCAAGTATCACTGGATCACCAGTCACATTAAGTGGTGGTGGTGGAGGTGGTGCAGTAAGTTCTCCATCCGCAGGATCAGGTGGCCCTGGTGGTGGCGGAGGCGGCGGTGGAAGTTCAAATCCAGGCACGTCAGGCACGGCCAATACTGGTGGTGGTGGAGGCGGTGGTCCCGCAGAAGAATCTACAAGACAAGGTGGAGCAGGTGGCTCTGGTAAAGTAATAATAAGGTATAAATTTCAATAGGTAAAAAATGGCTCATTTTGCAAAATTAACAGAAACAAACGAAGTTTTAGGAGTTGAAGTAGTTGCAGACGCAAATACAAAAAATGATTCAAATGTAGAAGATGAAGCAACAGGAGTTGCTTTTTTAACAAACATTCATGGTTGGTCTCTTTGGAAAAAATGTTCTTATAACACGAGATTAGGTAAACATTGGCAAGAAGATGGCACTGAATCATCGGATCAATCAAAAGCGTTTAGAAAAAATTATCCTTCCGTAGGTTGGAAATATGATGTTAGTGGTGATGGTTTTTATAATCCTAATAAACCCTTTGCTTCTTGGGTTCTAAATTCAACAACTTTTGTATATGAAGCTCCTGTAACTTATCCAACAATTACAACTTATGATAGTGGTAGTGAGTTGTATGTTATTAGATGGGATGAGACTAACTTAAAATGGACAGCAGTTGATACAGAAGATCCTCAAGGTAGTTTTGACTGGGATGCAACAAACTTAAACTGGGTGGCAATTTAACTTAAATGTTTGATAAAGTCTCTTTAGTAGAGCAAAACATCCTAACTACAAAAGTCTCAAAGATAGTACCTGCTAATTATGATAAGATTAATATTATTGCATTAGAAAATTACTATTACAAAAACTTTCAAAATAATTCAGAGTGGAGTTATCTCAAAGATTATCTTAATTTAGATGACGATAAAAACGTAACATGGATAGGAGATTTTATCCGTGATCATTACAGATTAAAGTTTGAAAAAACACCTGTCTTACTTAATAAGGCGGGGATAGTAATACCACAAGGACATCTGATAAATTATCATCATCATATTGACGAATACGATTTAGAAAATAACTCTTCTGATATATCTGTCATTGTAACATGTAAGACAGGAGATAAACCAAGCTTTATTGAATTTGAGTATGAGCAAGGTAGAAAAAGACATATGAAATATAGAAAACTGTTAAAAGAAAAAGAAGTGATTATATTTAATTCTGAATTAAGACACGCTTACAGTAAAAACCTTAATCACGAGCCTACAATTATTTTATCTTTTAAATTTCAATTAGTTTGATATACTAAGGATAAGTTAGGAAAATGAATTTAGAGAATTATTTTTATGTGGTTTCAGAAGGTTTGCCTTCTAGACTCTGTGACGATTTAATAAATTATGGCGAACAGAAAACTCAAGAAATAGCTAGAACGGGTGATGAATCAGAAGTTCCTAAAAGTAAACAAGATTTTGCTAGGTTATATAAAACTAGAAATTCTTCTGTTTGCTGGTTAAACGAACCTTGGATTTACAATGCTATAATTCCTTTTGTTAATCAAGCCAACCAACAAGCGGGTTGGAATTTTGAATACACTCAATCAGAGGCCTGTCAGTGGACTAAGTATGGTGAAACTCAACATTATACTTGGCACGTAGATCAATTTAAAAAACCTATTGATAAACCTGGAGACCCTTTTCATGGTCTGATCAGAAAGTTATCTGTAACAGTATCTTTAGCTGAGGGTGATACATATGAAGGTGGTGATTTAGAATTTGATTTAAGAAACAATGGAGACAGTACGTCAAACATTATTACATCACAAGAAGCTAGAAAAAAAGGATCTATTATAGTTTTTCCTTCTTTTATTTGGCATAGGGTGGCTCCTGTATTAAAAGGCACTCGTTATTCATTAGTAATTTGGAATTGTGGTAAACCGTTTGTATAAAAAGGAGAATTATGAAAAAACAAAAAGTTAAAAAACAAGAAAATTTATTTAAGAAAAATAATTATGACATAGCTAGAAACGTAATATCTTCTGAGGTGTGTTCTTTTATTTATCAATATTTTCAAAACAAAAGAGCTGTTGCACAGGTACTACAAGAATCAAAATTTTTATCTCCTTTTGACGAGACATGGGGAACTTGGAGGGACACACAAATACCCAATACTTATTCTCATTATGCTGATCTTGTTATGGAAACTTTAATGTCTAGAACTTTACTCACCATGAAAAAAGTAACAGGGTTAGAATTAATACCTTGTTACACATACGCAAGAATCTATAAATTCGGAGACGAATTGCATAGACATAAAGACAGACCTTCTTGTGAAATATCAGGAACAATGAATTTAGGAGGAGATCCTTGGCCAATAAAATTAGAACCCTCTGGAGAGACAGGTCTTGAAGGAGTTACAGTAGATTTAAATCCGGGAGACATGTTAATATATAGAGGTACTCATGTAGAACATTGGAGAGATCCTTTTCAAGGATATGATTGTGGACAAGTGTTTATACACTACAATGACTCCAACGGTCCTTTTGGAAATGTAAATTTAAATGATAAAAGACCCATGTTAGGATTACCTGGATGGTTTAAAAATGATTAAGCCCGAACAAATTAAAGATCAAAATTATAAAATATTTTTAGGTATGCCCATGTATGGAGGCATGTTGACTGAAAGCACATTACATGGACTTTTGGAATTACAATCTTGGACAGTTGCAAACAATGTGCATTTAAGAATACAAACTATGGGTAATGAAAGTCTTATAACCAGAGCAAGAAATACAATAGTATCTATGATGTTTGATCAACAAGATTTTGTTGCTACTCATCTTTTATTTATAGACGCGGACATTGGATTTACATGGCAAAATATTGAAAGACTTCTTTGTGCTGATAAGGACATAGTTTGTGGGATATATCCACGAAAACATTTGTACTTAGAAAAGTTAAAAAAAATAGTACAAGATTTTCCAGATGCTACTCCAGCTGATATAGAAGCTAGAGCATTAGGTTATAATGTAAATTTTGATAATCCAGAAAACCTACAAGGTGAACAAGGCTTTTTCCCAGTACAAGAAGCTGCAACGGGAATGATGTTAGTGAAAAGGGAAGTGTTTAGAACTATGATGAAGAAATTTCCTGAAAGAAAATATGAGTCAGATCAAATTGTTAATGGTGGTTCTTATAAATCAGACAATTGTTATGATCTATTTGCAGTCGGACCCTATGAAACAAAGACAAAAGATGGTGTAAAACAGATGAGATACCTATCTGAAGATTATTATTTCTCTCGTCTATGGCAGGAGTGTGGTGGTCAAATTTGGGCCGACTTAGCTATGCCTTTGACTCATTTTGGTAATAGAGCATTTAGAGGTCATGTTGGGTCTTTAGTTGCTAAAAAAGACTAATTTATATATATTGGCGCTATGCCATTACAGAATTTTAGACCAGCACCAGGCATCAACAAAGAAGTAACCGACTACACAGGCGAAGGCAAGTGGACAGACGGTGATAACGTACGCTTTTTTCAAGGATTGCCACAAAAAATTAAAGGGTGGGAGAAGTTTATCTCTACATCTTTAGTTGGCGTTGTTCGTGATCAGCACGCTTGGATTGCATTGGATGGAACAAGACATGATGCCGTAGGAACTGATAGAAAGCTTTATGTAATACAAGAAGGTTTAGCCTACGATATTACCCCTATTAGAGAAACACAAGCTCTAACCAATCCTTTTACAACTAATGCCACAGTTTCTGTTGTAGTTACTGACACATCTCATGGTGCACAAAAGGGCGACTTCGTTACCTTTGACTCTTTTTCAGCTATTGATGGCTTAGACATGAATAAAGAATTTGAAGTTACTTCAGTAGCTAATGTTGATGCTTATGTTGTTACTGCAACTTCTGTTGCTTCAGGTTCCACTTCAGGTGGCGGAGGAACTGGTAATGCAAAGTATCAAATTGGTATAGGTCCTGAATTTTCAGTACCTGCCTTTGGATGGGGTACCGATACTTGGGGAGCATCAACTTGGGGTACTCCGAGATCTACTTCAAACGTAACACTAGAAGCAAGGCAATGGTCTTTAGATAATTTTGGAGAAGATCTTATTGCAGTAGTTTTAAATGGTGGAGCTTTTAAATGGGACACTTCAGTAGGTGTTGGTACAAGAGCGGCAGCTATTACAAACGCACCAACTAGATCAAGACTAGGGTTAGTATCTACACCTGATAGACATTTACTTTTAATGGGATCTCAACCAACAATAGGTGGTAGTAATGCTCAAGATGATTTACTTATAAGATTTTCAAATCAAGAAGATATTAATACTTATCAACCTACAGCAGAAAATACTGCAGGATCACTAAGAATTGCTGACGGATCACGGATCGTAGCAGCAGAGAGATCTAGAGGTCAAATACTTGTTTGGACAGATACTTCTCTACATTCAATGCAATTTATTGGTCCTCCTTTTACTTTTGGTTTAAGACAGCTTGGTCAAAACTGTGGTATAATAGGACAACATGCAGGTATAGATATTAATGGTGTTTCTTACTGGATGTCTCAAGATTCTTTCTTTCTCTTTGATGGTACAGTTAAAAAATTACCATGCACAGTAGAACAGTTTATATTTAATAATATAAATCAAACAGGATCTGAAAATTCTTTTGCAGGGCATAATGGAGAGTTTAACGAAATTATGTGGTTTTACACGAGAGCAGGATCTGATCAAATAAACGCTATTGTAGCATACAACTATTTGGAACAAACTTGGTGGACAGGAACATTGGATAGAACAACATGGATTGATAGAGAGGTTTATGACACCCCTATTGCCTCGGACTATTTACCAACGACCACGGCCAACAATGAAGTAATTTCAGGTTTAACTGATGGAGCTACTCAAATGTTTTCGCATGAAATAGGTAATGACGCTGATGGAGCAGCTATGACAGCATATGTTAAATCGGGTTCTGTTGAAATAGGACAAGGTGATGAATTTTCTTTTGTTTCAAAACTTATACCCGATGTACAAAATCAATTAGGTACTTTAAATATGAAATTAGAATTTAAAAATTATCCTAACAACAGCACCAGCGTAATTAAAACAACCAGTTTTGTAGATAGCACAGAGTTTGTAAGTGTAAGAGGAAGAGGCAGAGAATTTACAGTAAATGTAGTTTCTAATACTACAGGTACTTCTTGGAGACTAGGAACACAACGTTTTGAAATTCAACCCGATGGTAGAAGATAATCCTTTTCAAATACTTCAGACTTGGAAAGGCAAACCCTATAAGAGAACAAACTACGAAAATATATATGCTTTTTATGACGATCAAACGTACATAAGAATGAAACCTTATTCACAAATTTCTCTAACACCCGGCTATTTACATATTATAATTAAACACCCAAAAGAGTGGGTAAAACAAAATTTTAAATTAGAAAAAGAAGTAACTCTTTGCAATGAAACCCATAATATTGTATATTTTAGTTTGAAGGAATCTTTATTAAGTAAAGAAGAAAATAACAACAAACTACACATTAAAAATGGCGTTCCAAAAAACGAGGAAAAGTGGGAAATAGATATTTAAGCATTGACTTAGATTGGATTAAAACCACTCAACAACTTAATTTTGTAAATCAAATAGTCTTTGGTAATAAAATAAAAAAGTTTAAATTTGGTCATCAACATAATTCTATTTATGAATACTACAAATCAAAGAAAGATATTGTTCTATATAATGTAGATGATCACCATGATATGCAAGTAAACAGGATGAACACTGTTAGTGAATGCACATGGGTTCATCATTTAATAGTCAATAATATTGTGAAAGAATATCATTGGATAAACAATCTTTCTTCAATACCCTTCAAGGGAGAAAATGTTAATAACATACTTTTAAAAAATTACTTATTTCAAACGTATGATGAATATGAATTTTTGTTAAATGTGGACTTTGAAGAAGTTTTTATTTGTTTATCTCCTGAGTATTTAGATCCTCAATTAAATACTTATCCTGTTTTTAAAACGTACTTAGATTACTGTAAAATAAACAATATAGAGTATGAACAACTTATATTATTGCGTGATCATTGGGAGACACAGATAAATCCTTAAAATGTTATACAACTTTCCAAACGAAAATTTTTATAAAAGCAATGTAAATGAAAACACCGCTAAGAAATCTTTTGATTTTTTAGAAACAATTATGGATAAATTTACTCATAAAACATGGAAATGCGATATTAGAACTAGTTATAGCATTACAGAAAATATTTTAAATTACCCAGAATTACTTTCTTTAAAGATGAATATATTGGGACATATAGATACATACATGAGACTGCGTAATAGTTTTTTTAATGGGTATATTGATAATTCATGGGTAAATGTATATGAAAAAAATTTTTATCAAGAGCCTCATGTGCATAGTTCACCAACGAGAAAATTTATTTGTGGTGTCCTATATTTAACAGAAAATAATTCACCAATACATATAATTCCTCACTTTAATCATGAAAATGAATTTGAAATAGTTCCAAGTTTTGCTGACATTCTACTGTTTCATGACGATGTACCTCATAGTGTTGTAGCCAACAAAAACGATGGACTAAGAGTAAGTTTGGCCTTTAATTTTCAACTTTGTGCTCGTCAACTTGACTTTGTGAAAAAGCACAGTAATTAAATGTTTTTAGTAAAAGACGACAATTTTTTAAGAGATGAACAAAAACTTTTTATAAACAATATTTTTTTATCCTCTAATTTTTCATATTATTTAAATCATAATTCTGTGCCAGGGGACACTAACAAGTACCTTAGTCATACTATGATTAAAAGACCTGAAGATAAAAAACATGGAGATCCTTTTTTAAACTCTGAGTATGCAGATCAAGTTATAGATATTTTTAAAACATTTCTTATTAAAAATAAAATTGATTGCCAAGAGATATTAAGGTGCGCTGTTAATCTCACTTTTAAGACTATGAACAATAGTTGTCCAATTCATAATGATCATGATTATGAACACAAACAATTGTTAATTTATTTGAACGACTGCGTTGATAAAACAGCAAAGACAGTTTTACTTGATGATAAAGGTAAAAAGATTTTACATAAAATTACGCCAAAACAATATACTGGAGTTTGTTTTAATTCTTGTCCTCATTATATGATTTATCCTAAAAAAGATATAAGAGTTGTATTAGTGTACACTTTTAGATGACCATTCCCTATAAACGATCAGATTTATTTGAAATAAATGACTCAGTAGAAGTTGAGGAAAAAAATGTTGGACCTTACAAGTATTTGTGCATTAATAATTTTTATAAACAATCAGAAGATATCTATAATCTTTTTAAAAAGTCATTGTTTCCTAATTGGAAGATTAATAATCAAAGTAGAAATTTTAAAGATTATTACGATTGCAGAGATGAAATGCCAATATTTGAAGATGAAAAGTCAAATACATTTTTTAAAGATTTATTTAATAACAGAAATCTAAGTTGTAATGTTTTAGGTAAACACGCTTTTACGTGGATTAATACTCCCGATAAAGATACTCAATTTCCACCACATTATGATAACTCATTTAATGTTTTAGTTTACATGGATAAAATCAATTCAGGTGGCACAGCTTTTTATGAAGGAGAGTTGCCTAAAGAAAAGGATTTTGAAAGTAGCGATATGCGTTTTAATGTAAAAAACTATGACAGACATATCATACCATCTGAGTTTAATAAATGTGTTATTTTTAATGGTAACATATTACACGCAGGATTTATTGAAAATCACAAAAAATACTCTAAAGGCAAATGGAGATATAACACTGTGTATTTTTTTAAATGGTAAAACTTTTAGGTTTACGTGTTGGAGAGCATGATAGCAACCTTTCATACTTTGATGGTAAAAAAGTACACTACATAAAGTATGAGAGAAAATATCAAATTAAACATTATGGTTTAGAACCTATAAATCAATGGGAAGATATCTTAGAAGAACACTTTAACATAAGATCTAAAGATTTAGATGAAGTAGCTTTAGTTTTTGATCCTTGGATGTATGGATTTGACACACGTAATGAGTCTTTTTTTCCAAGCATACCTTATAATAACTTTTCTTCTGATTGTAATGTAACAAGAATAAATCATCACTATGCTCATCATTTAAGTTGTTGGCCTCTGATAAAAAATCCAAAAAAATATAGAGGTATTTGTATTGATGGATTTGGAGATTACGACAACTCATGGACTGTGTTTGACATAGATAGAATCACGCATCAAGGATCAGTAACAAAGAATGGATCTATAGGTGTTGGAATGAGTTCACTTTATAAACTATTTGATGTTAGAGGTCATGAATTAGATATTGCGGGAAAGATAATGTCGTATCAAAGTCTTGGAGAAATAGATAATAATTATTTGTTTTATTTAAATAAGTTCAATATGAATGACATAGCTTTTATTTTTAATCCTATTTATTACAATAATAAGTGGAGCGATAAATTAAATTGGTTAAGAACAATACATCACTATCTAGGAGAGGTTATATTACAGTATTGTAAAGAACATTTTAATGAGAATGAAAGTTTTCTCTATACAGGAGGAGTAGCACTAAATGTATGTTGGAATACAAAACTCAAACAGTTTTTTAAAAATATTATTATACCTCCCCATACAAGTGATGAAGGTTTAAGTCTAGGAGCTTTAGAATTTTTAAGAATAAAGAATAATCTACCTCAGTTTAACTTAGAAAATTTTCCCTTTTGTCAAAGTGATGAAGCTCCAGATACAGTACCAAATCAAAAAATAATTAAAAAAGTTACTTCACTTTTGAAAAAACAAAAAATAATTGGTTGGTATCAAGGTCATGGTGAAATTGGTCCAAGAGCTTTGGGTAACAGATCTATTTTAGCAGACCCTAGAGATAGAGAAATGAAAAATAAAGTTAATTTAATTAAGAAGCGAGAAGAGTATAGACCTTTTGGTTGTAGCACGATAGACCAAGAATTTAGCAATAGTCCTTTTATGTTATATGCAGAAAACCTTAATACAAATAAATATCCTAGTATTTCACATATTGACAGAACATGTAGACATCAGAAAGTAGGTGTTAATAATTGCTTCTATGACCTTTTAAAATCTTTTAAAAATGAAACAGATTGTGGTACTCTTTTAAATACAAGTTTAAATATAGATGGTAAACCTTTAGCTTCTTACAAAAAAGATGCTTTTGACATTTTAGAAAATAGTGAACTATATGGACTTGTTTATGGAAATGAATTATATTTAAAATAATGGCAAAACTAGTTTTACAAAGATTTCCTGATCCAAGGCCTGAATATGATGCTCAACAGTCTGCTGAGTTGATAAGGCAGTTGGAAGAGTTAATTCAACAACTTAATACTCAATACACCCAAGACACTCAAGAAGAAGCTACAAGAAGGGCATGGTATTTTAGTGGCTGACGTATTTAAAAGATTTATAGCTAATGTTACTACGACAGATTTAACGACTGTTTTTACAGTTCCAACTGCTGATATATCTGCAACACCTCCAGTTCCTGTATCTACTTTTATTGTAAAAACTATAAATACTCACAATTATGATGGTTCCAATGCAGTTACTGTAAATGTAGACCATAATAATGGTAGTGCAGACTTTCAAGTATTTCAAGTTGATGTCTCTGCAAGTGATACAAATACAATATCTACCAGTATGGTATATGCTGAGGGTGACTCCTTAAAAGTTCAGGCTAATGCTGCGAGCAGAGCTATGATCGAAGTATCTGTTCTAGAGATAAAACAACAACAATAATCCTATTGATTTCCTAGCTTTCTACCTATAAAAATAGAGTATGGCAAAGATTATAGACGAAGCAAAAATCTTACGTTATGACGAGATTGGTGGTAAGAAAATACCTGTTTATAGTGCTAAAGTAGAAACTACTGTAACTAACATAAAAACAGGGCAAGAATACAGTTCACACGAAGAATGTCAGGCCGACAT
>TARA_R110002012_G_scaffold3485_2_pt1 | contig 13190 bp, 10 predicted proteins | sample TARA_R110002012 | Tara Oceans TARA_R110002012 (sample SAMEA4396515) | marine metagenome | biome: Westerlies Biome; feature: [DCM] deep chlorophyll maximum layer (ENVO:01000326); material: water (ENVO:00002006), including particulate matter (ENVO:01000060) such as... | depth 40 m
AGGTGAACTAACTTTAGAACAACTTGAACAAATAAATCAAGAAATAATGCCTAATTTACAAAAACGAGTAAACTCTTATGATTTATCACCTATTCCGTATACTTTAGAAGACAGGTTTCCTGAAAAAGCAGCAGAAATTAATAGAATAGAAGAAGAAAAAAGTTCTCGTGAAGGACAACAAAGAAGAATAGATGCAGGGGTACGTGGTAATTTTCCTGCTGATTTTACTCCTGGAACTATAGAACCTTTTGTTAGACCTAGATTTGACGAAGCACAAGAAATAGCAGGCTACGGTTTAGACCCAGACAATCCTTATGATTTTGGAGGAAATAGTCAAACTAAACGTCAGTTTTTCATAGATGATGCTTTAGGTCCTAGAAGAAAATCTATAGAACAAATGCAATTTTTATTAGATAAATATAATATGAAAGGTGATTTATCTTTTATAGACCCTAAAAAACCGCAATTAGGTTTTAGATTTAAACCTGAAGGTAGCGAAACTTATCAAGTTTTAAATAGTCCTTATATAGAAGGGACTGATTTTATAAAACAAGTAATAGCTGAAGGACCTGCTTTAATAGGTGATATTGCTGCTACTACGTGGGCGGCTACAACAAATCCATTAGGTGGTAAATATCAAATACCTAAAACTCTTTTAGGTACTGTAGGAAGAATAGGTGGTTTATCTGCGGCAGCGACAACAGGAACGATTGGAGGAGAATGGGTTCGTTTAACCTCAGGGACGTTAAAAGGTGCTCATGATATGAGTATAACAGAAATGATGAATGAATCTCAACTTCCTGCTTTAATTGCTTTTGGAGGTACTGCTGCTGTTTCTTCAGCACAAAAAGTATTACCTGCTATTTACGAAAGTATTGTAGGTAAAAGAATACCCCCAGAGTTTTATGAATATTTAGCTAAATTAAACGCAAAATATATACAAGAAGAAAAAGGAGTACCTGCCTCATCTGGTTTTAAATTTAATCAAAAACAATTAACTGTAAAAGAAATAAACGAACAAATAGATGAACTCGGTGATTTTATAGGTCAAAGTTTACCCAGTTATAAACCAACAGGTGCGGGGCTTTCAGCAGCTGATGATGATTTAGCAAAACTTTCAGCTGATTTCGAATATATATTTTTAGAAAATGCTTTAAATCCAAAATATAAAGCAATTTATGCAGAAATTAAAGCAGGTAATCAAGATGTAATAAAAAGATTAACAGAAAACATTTCTTCTAAACGATTTAAAAACGCTAGTGTTGAAATAGACGAAGCAGTAATGGGAAGAGTCCAACAAAAAATAGCTTCTTTTACAGACGCTCAAAATTCAATAATAAATAAATTAAGAGACCCTAAATATTTTGACCAAAATATAGATGATGTTTTATTTGAAACTGTTCCTAAAAGAGGTTCTAGTGCTACTTTTCCTAAAGAAACATTTAATTTAAAAGACGCACAAATAAATTATTTAAATAGATATACTGATGAATTCAATACTGTATTAACTAATCCTAAATATAGTGATTTAAAAATAAGTTCTACAAAAAGTTTACAAAACAACGTAGGTAGATATTTTGATACAACACAAAGTAAAAAGAATATTCAAAAATTTATTAGTGATATGGATGACCCTGATATTAAAAAAGTTTTCGGAAATGTTATTGGTAAAAACCGAGAAACTTTAATGAGGTTGATGGGTAGAGATAAATCAGGAAAATTTTCAAGAGCTAATTTAACTTTAGACGAACTGTTTCAATTAAGAACAGCTATGAATAAAATAAGAGCCACACATCCTGTACCTGGAGTACAAAAACTTGCAGGAGAAATAGAAGAATCATTAGGTTTGTCTTTAGATAAAAGTATACAAGACCATATTTGGGTAAATAAATTAGGTAATAAAACATTCCGCAGAAAATATAATAAAAAACAAAATGCAGAAATAGAACAATATAAAATAGATAATGATTATGGTATTGATATAGCTAATTCATATAGAAACATGACTAACGCTTATAGTGATACACGTAATGTTTTATTAACAACTTTATTAAAACAAGGTAATCCTGATAAATTAGCTTCTACTATATTAAATCAAGGTCCTACTAATGTAACTTCTTTTATGAGGGTATTACAAGAAGCAGGGGACGACGGAGCGATGCAAATAAGAAAATCAATAGCAAAACATATAGATGATAATATTTTAGATGAAGGTGCTCCTGCTTTAACTAATATTAAAAACTATAAAACGTTCGTTAAAGAAAACCAAGATGTATTAAAAGCTGTTTTTGGTGATGATTTTAGAACGATGTTTAATCCAGCTGGTTTTAATAGAGTAGTTAATAAAATAAATAAATATGACGAAAAAATACTTATGTTAAAAGCTGTTTATCCTGATGCATCTAATACAGCTCCCGTTTTTGATATCGTTGACGATATTATAAGAAGTAGTAAAAGTGAATTAGAAACAGGTAGAACAGCAGCCAAGATTAGGTTTTTAATGGATACCGTTGGTGATGATGTAATATTACAAGAACAAATACAAGCAATAACAAAAAGATTTATAACAAGAGATATGTTAGATTTAGCTAAAGGCGGTGATGGTTTATGGAAAATAAACCCTGAAAAGTTAAATAAAGTTTTAAACGAAGGTCCTGGACCTGTTGGTTTGACTGGTCAAACTTTTGAAGAAATATACGTACCTTTATTAGGTGGGAATAAAGCAGCAGAACAATATACTAAAAATTTAAGATTATTAAATAATATAATAATGAGAGAGGCAGGCGTAGGTCCTTCAGAAGGAGCAAAAATAGCAATAAAAGAAAGCACCGCAGCTTTTCCAGGAGCAACGTTTTTATTCAGGATGTTTATAGCTCCCTTAACGCAAACAGGGCGTAGAGCAACAGCTATAAATAGAGCTTTAAATGCTAGAGCGGGTGATTTTATGGCTGAGTTAGTTGCTAACCCTAAATTATTAGATGATACTTTAAAATATATGGAAGGCAAAATAGCATTAAATAGATATGTAAATATTTTATCTTCTTATGGTATTGTATCTTTTAATGATATAGGCGAAGAACTTCAATACTATAATACAGAATTAAAAACGAATAAGAAAACAACAATGACAGATGAACTTAAAGCTGAACTTATTAAACTACAAAAGAAACTAGGATATGAATAATGGCAAGATTTGATTTTGATAGAGGAATGGGTATTAGAGGTATAGGAGGAACACGACCCACTTCGTTTGAATATATGCCCCCGCAAAGAGACCCTATCGTAGACGCTATAGTTTCTAGAAGAGACGCTAATGATTCTATAAACAGGGCTACTGACCAATATGAAGCAGACGTTGCTGATTTTAAAAACACAGCTGCTACAGAAAAAGAAGAAGGATTAGTTTCTTTACTACCCCCAGAACCTAGAATGAATATAAAGCCTCCTTTATTTAGACAACCTCCCGTGTTTGAAGAAGAACCTATATTTACACCACCTCCAACTTTTAGAGATGAGCCACCAATATTTACACCTCCTAAAAATCCTTTTGAAGATATATTTACACCGCCTTCACCCCCTGTAGAGGAACCGCCTATATTTACACCGCCTCCACCTTCTATAGAAAAACCACCGTTTGAACCGCCGATGGACGAACCTATATATACTCCACCACCTTTTGATTTTGATAGGGACCCTATCTATACGCCACCACCATTTGAACCACCAATAGATGAACCACCGTTCAGACCACCGTTTGAACCACCAATAGATGAACCACCGTTCAGACCACCGTTTGAACCACCAATAGATGAACCACCGTTCAGACCACCATTTGAGCCACCAATAGATGAACCACCGTTCAGACCACCGTTTGAACCACCGATAGATGAACCACCGTTCAGACCACCATTTGAGCCACCAATAGAGGAACCTCCAATGGACCCTCCAATGGAATCTCCGCCGCCGCCTCCACCTCCACCATCTAATGGACCTATAAATCCGTATACAGGTAAGCCGATAGGTAATGCGTATACACCGTATTCAACAGATAGCGGAGCAACACCTTTAACTAGAAAAATAACTCCTAGAACATTTGGTCAGGCTCCAGGATTTGAACCGCCGCCTCCACCAGTTCTAATAAAACCACCAAGAGAACTCCCACCTAAACCACCACAAGTTCCACCACCACAAGTTCCACCTCCTGTATATAGATTAAATGCAGGCGGAGGAATAAACAATAACGGTATCATGAAGTTGCCTCAAAGCCAACAAGGTGATACAATGACAACACAGATATTCCAAGCGGGATTTCGACCAAGGAGATAATTATGGACCCTAACGAAAAATTAACAGGTATCGCAAGCATGATGCCACAAGGCGGACCACCAATGGGACCTCCCCCAGGAATGGGCGGTGGACAACCCCCTATGCCTATGGGTGGTGGAGGACCTTCTCCTATGCCTATGAGTGGTGAAGAACCTTCTATGGACCCTATGATGGGTGCTGAAGAACCTCCTATGAATGTAGAACAAGATGCTATGATGTTAGCTGAAGCTGTTGTAGGTAGAACGCAAGGAGACGTACAATCTGCTATAGATGTTTTAGATACAGCTAAAGCTATGTTAATGTCTAGCGGTAGTCAAGAACCACAGATGATGATGGACGGCGGACCTATGTATGCTAATATGGGTAAACCTTTATACGCTAAAATGGGTAAACCTTTATATGCTGAAAGTGGTAGGTCGATTTCTAATTCAGATTCTGACACATTAAGACAAATAATTATGGACGATTTAGCTCAAATGGCAGCAGCAGCTAATACTCAACTTAAAGGTATAAATAAAGGTAGAACGATATCTGATGAAGATTTAGAGTTTTACAAAAACCTTTTAAATCAAGGACAAGAAGGTAGAAGTTTGTCTAACGAAGACCTTAAAATGATACCGAGTTTGTTTAGAAATATGACAGGTGAAAATATGCCTCCTTTAATGAGAGAAGGTGGTGGTGAACTAAATCCTGGATTACAAGCATTACAAAAAGAAAGACCAGATGTTGTTAAAAAAATATTAGGCAAAGCTGATGGCGGTACTTTGATGTCTGGAAACGCTATGGCTGAATTAGATAGATATAGGTTCGGTTAAGAAATCCAGTCTTTCCATTTTTCATCACCTAATACTTCTTGTGCTAGGTCGAGTTTATTTCTAAGAGCTTTTACAATTTTTTCGTCTACAGTACCTTTAGCGACTAAATCAATATAAGTTACTTTATTAGTTTGACCTATACGATGAGCACGGTCTTCAGATTGTAATCTTTTTTCTAAATCATAATTATTACTGTAATAGATTACGTTACTTGCTTCAGTAAGAGTAATACCATAACCACCTGTTTGAGTATTACTAACTAAATACTGTAGTTGTGAATTAGGGTCTTGAAACCTACGTATAATTTCTTGACGTTCTTCGTCAGGCGTTTCACCGTAATACGTAGCTACGCTTTCTGTTCCTGTTGTTTCTTGTAATGTTTTTAATATTCTTTTTATATCGTATTGATAATTAGCCCATATAATAGTTTTACCTTGTACTTCTTGTAATATATTCATTAGTTCATCTAAACGGTTACTTTGAACTTCTACTTCTTCTCCGTTATCGTGTTTAACGAAACCACATATAACTTGATGTAATCTTAATATTTGAGTTAAAACAGAAGTTACACTTACTATTTCATGTGAATCTAATTCAGCAATAGCATAATCTTTAAGTTGTTTATAAACTTTCTTTTGTTCAGTTGTAAGTTCTACTTCTCTACGTTGATATATTTTATCTGGTAAATCTAAACATTCTTTCTTTAGCACTCTATAAGAGAACTCATTTACATTTTTACTTAACTCATCTAGGTTTTGATAACCTACGACTTGTCTAAAAGACCTTGCTCCCATTTTACGGTTTATTAATTGTGCGTATCTATTTTGAAAAGAATAATAAGATGTATAACCTAATAGTTGTGTTGATAAAAAACTGCTTTGACTATATAAATCTAAAGGTGATTGAGTAACAGGAAATCCTGTAAGTATTCTCCTGTATTTAGTATTGATAGCTAGTTTTAATAAATTTTTAGTTCTTTGTGCTTTAGGATTTTTAATAGTTGTTGATTCATCTACAGCTATTAGGGGTAAATGTCCTAGTATAAATCTTTCAACAAAACTTACTCCTTTCTTAGTGCTAAAAGCTTCTACGTTAATAACTAATATTTTTAAATCATTATTAGGAACAAATAAATTAGTTAATTCTTCTTTTTGTTTTTTAGTTGGTGCAGGATTCCACACAGCTATTTGTGTTTGTACGTGGTCTGGCATATGAGTAGGTATTTCTTTTTCTGACCAGTTTCTGTAAACTCCTTTAGGTGCGACGATAATAGCAGCATTTATCCCGCCTTTATCGTAAAGCATAGCAATATTATCAATAAGAACTTTAGATTTACCTGTTCCCATTTCCATAAAATAAGCGTATTCTTTTTTATTCCACGACCTTTTTAACGCTTCTAATTGATGCTCATACGGCTTCGTTTTAAATTTATACTGCATGTAATACCTTTCTAATTTCTAGTTGAGATTATATATTACAAACTATATGATTTATAGCCCAAGTAAAAACTTTTTCTGTGCCCTCTAATAGAATTAGTATGTTTTTAATATTGATTATTAGATTTCTAATAATGGTATAATCTCTAAAACACTGAGATTTTTTAAGGTCAGTATTAGTTTATTAGTAATATTAGTTGTTTTAGAAAAATATTTCTGTAAAATTTTTTTATTTTTTAAAACACATATCCGTAATAACTTTACTTTGACGTAGTTCGTATATATTATTTATTACCTAGAAATAAGAAAGGAGAAAAAAGTGACAGTATATGTCGTACAAGAAGTTCCAGGACGAAACATCGCCTCTGCTAGACAGTTTGGTGATTTTGAAGTTCTGTTGCCTTCTAACACACAAATTATGTTAAGTGCATCTCCTTCAGTTCGTAGAATGAAAAGTCTTTTACAAGACTACAAAGAAGGCGATTACTTATTATTAATAGGCGACCCTGCCGCCATAGGCGTAGCGTGTTCTATCGCTGCATTTTATAATCGAGGTAGATATAGTATATTAAAGTGGGATAGGCAGGAAGGTTTATACTATCCCGTTGATATCGATTTACACCAGAAAGGAGAAATAGATGAATGAGAAACCAACTTTTGAAGACTTAGTCGGAACTTCAGACGCTCAGCAATGGGATAACGATGTTTCTGATGGAGAGCTTTCAATAGTTTCTAGTTTAGCTAATAAACAACTTCAACTAGCTACAGAAGTAGCAGAGCTAGAAGCTAATTTAAAAGCTAAAAAAGAAGAACTTCGTTTGACTTCGGAGCAAGAGTTACCTGATGCTATGCAAGCGGCAGGACTTACTCAAATAAAACTTAATAGTGGAGAAAATATTTCTATTAATGAGTTTTATAACGCTCACATATCGAAAGCAAACCAAGAAAAAGCGTATGAGTGGTTAACGCAAAACGGTCATGAAGGTCTTATAAAGAACGAGGTTCTTTTAAAGTTCGGACGTGAAGAAAGTTTAGTCGTTGATGAAACAGTTTCAGCTTTACAAGCAAGAGGCTTATCACCGCAAGTACGTCAGAGTGTTCACCCTAGTACATTAAAAGCTTTTGTAAAAGAGCAGTTTACTAGTGGGAACGATATACCAACCGAGCCTTTTGGTATCTACATAGGTACTAAAGCTATTATTAAAAAGGATTAATATTATGGCAGAAAATAAAAATGAAGTAGCTGAAGCTACATCTACGGCAATAAGCACGTTTGACGACAGCTTATTGTCAGGCGGTACTGGGTTAGAAGACACTACTACAGAGGATTTTGCGATTCCTTTTATTAGAGTTTTACAACCTATGTCACCACAAGTGCAAAAGCAAAACGGAAGTTATGTAGAAGGTGCTAGTGCAGGAGATTTGTACAACACTGTAACTGGTGAAGCTTATGACGGAGAGAAAGGTATTACTATAGTTCCATGTGCTTATAACAAAAAGTATATTGAATGGATACCTAGAGAAAAAGGTGGTGGTTTAGTAAACGCTAACCATGACATTTCTATACTTTCTAAATGTACTAGAGACCCAGAAACTAGAAGATACTACACTCCTGAAGGTAACGAGATAGTAGAGACTGCTCAGTTTTTTATATTAGTAGTTAAAGAAGGTAACGCACAACAAGCAGTTCTTGCATTTACTTCTACTCAATTAGGGGTAGCTAGAAAATGGTTAACGATGCTTAGAATGGCTAGAGTACAAAACTCTAAAGGAGAGTCTGTTGAAGCTCCTATGTTCGCTTATAGTTATAAATTAACTACAACTACCCAATCTAACGATAAAGGCAGTTGGAACGCTTATAGCATTAACCAAGAAGGTGCTACTGATATGTCTACAGCTATGGTTGCTAAAGACTTTATGGGTGCGGCAAGGTCTGGTGATGTTGATGTTAAACAAGAGCAGCAAAACGAAGTTGTTAACGATAGTATCTAAAAAGGAGATATTGTATGCCGTTAGCAGGGGAGTTTGCTGTACGTTATGCGGGGCTACGTCAAGCGTACGGAACTTTCACAGCTAGTAATGAAACTAGAGAAGATGGAAAGGCAAGTGGTAAAAACATCACTATATCAAAGGAGTTGTCTGACAACGATTTGTTAAAGTTATGGGAAAACCATTTGTCTGGTCATCAAAGTGTAGGAATCGTACCTATAGATGAACATAATAATTGTGTATGGGGTGCTATAGACGTTGATGAGTATCAGCTAGATTTAAAAGATTTAGCTATCAAGATAGCCAAGCAAAAACTACCATTAGTTTTATGCCGTAGTAAAAGTGGCGGTGCTCATATTTATATATTCCTTAATGAACCAGTAGCAGCATCTATGCTACAAAGAAAACTAAGACAGATAGCAGCAGCAATAGGATACGGACAAGCAGAGATATTCCCTAAACAAACACAGTTATTATTAGAACGTGGGGATAGAGGCAGCACGTTAAATATGCCCTACTTTGGCGGAGAGAACTCTACTAGGTATGCTTACGGTACGGATGGAGCAGCATTAACTCCAGAAGAATTTTTAGAGCATACAAAAAACATTGAATTAAAACCGAGTGAATTAGAAAGATTAGAAGCTAGTCCATTAACCGAAACTATGGACTGGTTAGACCAAGCACCCCCGTGTATACAACACTTAGTAGTACAGGGCTTCCCTAAGGGTTCAAGAAACTCTGGCTTGTTTAACGTGGGGGTCTTCTTAAGAAAAAAGTTTGCAGATGATTGGGAAAAAAGATTAGAGGATATAAATATAAAATATATGCAACCTCCCTTAGGTGCACAAGAAGTTTTAACAGTAGCTAAACAATTACAAAGAAAAGATTATTTTTATAAATGTAACGACCAACCCATAGCTAGTCATTGTAATAGTCCTTTATGTAGAACACGTAAATTCGGTATAGGTGCTAACGGTGGCACACCTTTATTCAGTAATCTTACAAAACAAGACAGTGACCCACCAATATGGTTTTTAGATGTAGAAGGCGGTAGACTAGAGTTAGAGACAGATGATTTATTAAACCAAAACAGGTTTCAGCGTAAGTGCATGGACGCTCTAAATAAAATACCACCAAAAGTAAAAGAAAACGTATGGAGACAGATAATACAACAGCTACTCGATGCGTTAACTGTTGTAGAAGTACCTAAAGAAAGCTCTACCGAAGGACATTTTATGGAGTTACTAGAGGCTTTCTGTACAGAAAGACCTGCTAGAGAAAGAGATGAATTACTATTACATAAACCGTGGACAGATAATGGTAAAACTTATTTTAGATTACTGGATTTAATGGATTACTTACACAGGAATAATTTTAAAGAATACCAAAGAAACAGATTAACTTCTAAATTAAAACAATTACACGGAGAGCCTTTCTTCTTTAATATAAAAGGCAAAGGAGTAAACGTTTGGTTTATAGAAGAATTTAAAGCACAAGATGAACCACATGACTTACCAGACTTTAACGATAATTTATTATGATTAAATACATACCTAAATATTTCCAACACTGTAACGCTAATATACAAACATGGGACAAACCTTCAGAAAGAGTTTTTGATGGTAAAATAGTCAAAGGCAGACCTACAAGAGGGTTTGGCAGTTCTTCGTTTGATTATGCAGGTAAGTTATACAAACCTAGTCCTTGGTCTAAAACAATGTATGTTTTTAAACAAGACGTAGAAAAATTAGTCTGGGAAGAATTAGGAATAGATAAACAATTTACTTTTTGTTTATGTGGGTTTTATGGAACTGACGGTAAAGGTATACCTCATCACTCAGATACAGTCCCGACAGAAGATGATTTAGTTGTGTCTATTTCTTTAGGAGCACCAAGAATATTTATACAAAAAACATATCAAAACCATGTTAAAAAACACACTAACACAAGCGAAACATTTTTAAAAGAAAACTTTGTGATAGACGAAACACATTATCTACTAGAAGATGGAGACGTGCTTATTTTTGATGGAAAGAATCAAATGTATTCTACTCACTGTGTACCTGATTTACAAAACGCAGGTGAAAGAATTAATCTAACTTTTAGAAGTGGTTTATGACTTTACCTAGCCATACACAAGTTATCCTTGGACCTCCTGGAACAGGTAAAACGAGTACATTACTTGGTCTTATAGAAGACGAATTACAAAATGGTACTAGTCCTGATACTATAGGGTTTTTTACTTTTACCAAAAAAGCAGTAAACGAAGGCAAAGAAAGAGCTATGAATAAGTTCAATATAAGTAATAAAGAACTACCTTATTTTAGAACATTACATTCTTTAGCTTTTAGACAACTAGGACTAACGAGAGAAAGCGTAGTAAGTAATTCAGATATAAAAGATTTAAATGAAAAACTTAATCTAAAATTAACTGGAAGAACTACGTCAGACGACGGTCATCTATTCGGCATGACACATGATGATAGATTAGCTTTTATAGAAAACCTTGCAAGGATGAGAGATATACCTTTAAAAGAACAATGGCATCAAGTAGAAGATGCAGTAGGTTGGTTTGAGCTAGAGAGGTTTGCTAGAGGATTACAATTATTTAAAGAAGATAGATTATTAGTAGACTACACAGATATGTTATGTAAGTTTTTAGTAGAAGGCGATGTGCCAAAACTAGATGTTATGTTTGTAGACGAAGCTCAAGACTTGTCGCCTTTACAGTGGGCGGTGGTTCGTAAACTAGCGGATAAAGCAAAAAAGATTTATGTAGCAGGAGACGATGACCAAGCTATTTATAAATGGGCGGGTGCTGATGTTGATTACTTAATACAAAACTCTAAAGATGCTTTGGTTTTAAAACAATCCTATCGTGTACCTTCTGCTGTACACGAAGTCGCTCGACAATGTATAGGTCAAGTTAGGTCTAGAATATATAAAGAATGGACACCTAGAAAAGAAAAAGGATTAGTTAGGTGGGAGCCAAACATAGAATTAGTTAACATGGAAAAAGGCGACTGGTTAGTTTTAGCAAGGACTAATTATTTATTAGAAGATGTAGATGATTATTGTAGAAACGAAGGGTGGTTTTTCGAAGTAAAAGGCAGACCAAGTATTCCTGAATCAAAAATAAGAGCTGTACTGTATTGGGAAAAACTACGTAAAGGAGAAACTATTTCTTTAAATGAGTGTGCGAACATATTGAAGTTTATAAAGGTGCTTGATTATAAAAAGTTAGATACTTTAGATAGTAATATAAATCTACAATACGAAGATTTAAAAAGTCATTTTCCTGATTTACCTGACGGTAAATGGTTTGATGTTTTTACTTTATTAAGCCCCAAAGAAGTCAGTTACATAAGAGCTATGTTACGTAGAGGAGAAAAAATAACTAAACAACCACGTATACGATTATCTACTATTCATGCTGCTAAAGGTGGTGAAGCTACCAACGTAGTGTTGTTAACTGATATAACAACTAGAGTATATAAAAACTATCAACAAAACCCCGACGATGAAAATAGGGTGTTTTATGTAGGAGTTACAAGAACAAAAGAAAATCTATATTTAATAGAGCCTAAAACAACACGCTGCTATCAGTTGTAAAAGTCCTTTACTTTGCATATAATTGTAAAGTATATTATTTAGGCATTAAGAAAGGAGAAACAATGAACATATTTTATTTTAACGAGTGTCCTGTTTTATCAGCACAAGCACAACCAGATAAGATGCTAGTAAAAATGCCATTAGAAACAGCACAGATGTTATGTACAGCACATAGAGAATTAGATGGCAATGAATATGCCGATGAGGTGGGTTTATACAAAAGAGCTTACTGGAATCATCCTTGTACTATATGGGCTAGAGAATGTAGTGCTAATTACTTTTGGTTATACAGACACTTCCTAGCATTAGGAACGGAATATAACCATAGATACGGTAAAACACACGCAAGTATAATTAAACTTGCTAAACCTTTATCTAAAATACCAGACAATATTAAACATACTGGTTGGATTAAAACACCGCTTGCACAAGCGATGCCTGATGAATATAAGAATGAAGACCCTGTAAAAGCGTACAGGGATTATGTTATACATGAGAAACATTACGCTCAATGGAATAAGAATAGAGAACAGCCAACTTGGTGGAGGTAAATTATGTCATCTATTAGAAAGAAACTACTCGTTAATGAAAACGATAGTAAAAATACAAGAATGGATATAGCTAGTGCGGGTGTATTAGCTAATTGGCGACCCGATGAGATAGCTCATATGAGTCGATTTGATAATATAGCGTCTATGTGTATAGAAGAAGCTAAACGGTTAGACAGACCATTAGATACTTTTGAAGTAGGTTGTGGTGAGTGTTGGACTTTACGAAACTTATATAAAGCATATGTTGTTAAAAAGTCAGACATTATAAGGTCGTACTATGGCTACGATATTGACCCTGCATGCGAAATGGAAAATCCTTTTTGGTCTAACGCAGGTAAACCTTTAAAAGATTCTACATGGTTTCAAAACTTTAATGGTGAAATAAGAATACAAGATTTAACAACTAACCCTGTGTTCGATTTACAAGATGAAAGTATAGACTTTTTCTGGACTACCGAAGT
>TARA_R110002012_G_scaffold4583_4_pt1 | contig 13183 bp, 8 predicted proteins | sample TARA_R110002012 | Tara Oceans TARA_R110002012 (sample SAMEA4396515) | marine metagenome | biome: Westerlies Biome; feature: [DCM] deep chlorophyll maximum layer (ENVO:01000326); material: water (ENVO:00002006), including particulate matter (ENVO:01000060) such as... | depth 40 m
CAAGGATTATAATAATCCAACCTAATGATTATCCCCGTCTTCGGGCGGGGTAATTATTATTTAAACTATTTAATTATATTATATTATGTCAAAAACAAAAGAAAACCCAGCATTAGACTGGGAAATAAAAGATAGAGTTTATTATTTAACCGGTAATAAATCTCCTTTAACGTTAACTATACCAGCTAAGCATACTAAAAAACATGCTTTACTATATTTCGATGAAACAACTGGTAGACAAAGAGAAATAAAATATGCTACTAATCAGGACTCACCTCTTGTAGATGAACAAAAAGGTGAATGCACGATGGGTCATATTATATTTAGAGACGGTACGTTAAGAACTAAAAAGCACGAAATTGCATTACAAAAACTTCTTTCATTATATCACCCTTTAAGAGGTAAAATATATGAAGAGTTTAAACCTGTTGCTGAAGCTTCAGATCAATTAGATGATATTAATTTAGAACTAGATGCAATGACTGCTGCTAGAGCTATGGATATTGATCAGATTGAAGCAATATTAAGAGTTGAAAAAGGATCAAATGTAAGAAACATGAGCTCTAAAGAATTAAAAAGAGATGTATTGTTGTTTGCTAAAAGAAACCCTGCTACTTTTATAGCATTAGCAAAAGATGATAATGTTATGTTAAGAAATTTTGCTATAGTTGCTCAAGAGAATGGGATAATAAAATTATCTCAAGATCAAAGAACATTTACGTGGGCTTCAAATGGTAAAAAATTAATGAACATTCCTTTTGATGAAAACCCATATTCAGCATTTGCTGCTTTCTTAAAAACAGATGAAGGTGTTGAAATCTATAAATCTATAGATAAAAAACTTAAATAACAAGTGATACTATATATAGGCGGTTTCGGCCGCCTTTTTAGTATATTAAAATAAAAAAATAATGGCAGTAAACGTAAATACGGTATATAAAACAGTCTTGTCTATTTTGAACAAAGAACAAAGAGGTTATGTTACGCCGGATGAGTTTAACAGATTAGCCACTCAAGTTCAATTGGAAATATTTGAATCTTATTTTCCAGACGGAACACAATTAAACCGTCAAAATCAAAACAATACACAAAACGATACAGAGTTTTTTAATATATTTAAAAACCAAGAAGAAAAACTTTATAATTTTCAACAAGAAGTTAGTTTTTCATATGACACTGCTACCTCGCCTTTTATGTGGCGTCAAACTGGAGCTGTTAACGCAACCGACTATGTTGCTTCAATATATTGGATGGGAGAAATATTGTCATATTATAACGTTGATCTTACTAACGTAGGAGAACAAGCAATTGTTCAGTCAAGCGGCGGTGATCATATAACTCAATTGGTAAATAAAAAAGATTACAATAAAATTATTAGATCTAAACTAACTGCTCCTACACAAAAATTTCCTATAGCATTCGCTAGTTCAACAGGTGGTACAAATCTTAATAATGTTGGTTTAATAATATCTCCAGTACCAAGTAGCGTTAAAGTAAACTGTATAGTTTTACCTTCCAACCCTTCATGGGCTTTTAATATAGGTACTCTTGGTCAATATGTATTTAACGCAGGTGGTGCAGTAGATTTTCAACTTCATATATCTGAACAAACTAATATTATAATAGGAATATTAAAATACGCTGGTGTAATTATAAATGATCCTACAATAATAGATGTGGCCGCGCAAGAAGCCGCTGAAGTACAAGCTAACGAAAAATCTTAAATAAATGAGCTTAGTAACAGAAACAAATCAACAATATTATCAAGGCGCACAAGGCTTTAGAGGAAATGGTTCACAAACTGATTTTAAAAGTACTTTTAATACTAATCTTGTTTTTGGTAGTTATGATCCTACTAACGTAAGGTACGCGTTAAATAATTTTAAAATATATACTAGTGCTACTGGTTTTCCAGGTAGTTGGTCAGAATACATATTACCATACAGTTTAGCTACAGACGCGGCTAATACTATTAAATTTACCACGGCACCAGCTAGTGATTTATACATAGTATTACAACTAAAAAAATTAGACGGTGGTCAATATGCTAGCACCGCAGCTGAAGAAGCATTAGGCGATGCGGTTGAAGAAAACTACGGATCTTATCAATATGTAAAATTATCTGATATTATAGATAATTATATGATTGGTTACGTAGGAGATGGTAAAATAATTCAATCAGCAAAAAAGTCTGATGTTTTGTTTTTTGCTAAAAGATCATTACAAGAGTTTAGCTATGATACATTAAAAAGTATTAAATCTCAAGAATTAACAATCCCAGAAAGTTTACAATTAATAATGCCTCAAGATTATGTTAATTATGTATCGTTATCTTGGATAGACAAATTAGGAGTAAAAAGACCTATATATCCTAATAATAATTTAACAACTAATCCTTATTCTAAATTATTACAAGATAACAAAGGAGTACCAACTCAAGATAATTTTGGTGAAGATTTAGAAGGAACTTCACTAACCGTAGAAAGATGGAGAGATGCTAACGATAAAATAATAAATAATCAAGCATATAACCAATTTTGGGACGATATGGCTTACGGTTTGTATGCTGAAGGCTTTTATGGATCTGGTCCTTGGAATTGGGGAAGATTATACGGTCTTGACCCGCAAACGTCACAAGTAAATGGTTGGTTTGGAATAGATGAAAGAGATGGTATGTTTACTTTTTCTAGCAACTTAAGAGATCAATTAATTGTATTAGAGTACATATCTGATGGACTTGCTTATGATTTAGACACAAGAGTTCCTAAGCTTGCTGAAGAAGCTATGTACATGAGTATATCATATAACTTACTAGCTAACAGAGCTAATACATCTGAAGGCATTATAGCTAGATTTAAAAAAGATAGAAGAGCTGCTCTTCGAAATGCTAAAATAAGATTATCTAATATTAAACTTGAAGAAATAGTACAAGTTATGAGAGGTAAATCTAAATGGTTAAAACACTAAAATTTAATGGCTAAAGTTCAAAATACTTTTTTAAAGTCCAAGATGAATAAAGACTTGGACGCTCGTATACTACCCGAGGGTGAATACAGAGATGCTAGAAACGCGCAAATAAGTAAGTCTGAAGGTTCTCAAGTTGGTAACTTAGAAAACACCTTAGGAAATAAATCTATAGAAAATTACCAGTCATTAACTCAAACTACAGGTTTAACTTGTATAGGGCATTTTGCAGACGAAATAAATTCTACTGTTTATTTGTTTTTTACAGATTACACTGATAGTTTTCCAAATAGACTTATATATAAGCCAACTGCAAAAAACTTTATTATATCCACAAACGTCTTAACTAATCAATCTAATATATTAGTTCAAGGGGCTTTTTTAAATTTTTCTAGAACAAATATTATAACTGGTATTAATATATTAGAAGATTTATTATTTTGGACTGATGATAGAAATCAACCTAGAGTCATAAACACTTTATTAGCAAATCCAGATCCTACTAATATATTACCCACTTATTATTCAACTGAAGATCAAATATCAGTAGCTAAATATAATCCATATAGTTGTATGGAATTATTTCAAAAAAGCATTTTAGATCCTGGTGAATTTGAAACTACCATGAAAGATGTTAGTAGTAAATTTTTACCTAATGGAGGTCAAGCAACAGCTACTAGTGTTCAAACAGGAACTATTATTAATGTAAAAAATATAATAGGTCAAATAAACATAGCAACATCTCCATGGGGAGGTGCTAAAGTCTCATTGTTTGATTCAAGTGTTAACACTATGACACCTCAATCAGTGACAGTTGTTTCAATTGCAGCTGCATCTGGTAATACTTTTGATATAACTTTGTCTGGTTCTATAACTACTGCAGCTACATCAGACACGTTAGTTTTTGAACCAAACCCTTACTTTGATGGTGCTTTTTCTGGAGATCCAGATTTTTTAGAAAGTAAATTTTCAAGGTTTAGTTACAGATTTAGGTTCACTGATAATACTTATTCTATTTTTGCTCCTTTTACTCAAATAGCTTTCATACCTAAACAAGATGGTTATTTTATGTTTACTGAAAGTCCTAATCAAATTAAAAATGATCAAGACGAAGCTTATAGAAGTACTATAGTTTATTTTGTAGAAAACAAAGTTAATAAGATTGGTTTAAGAATACCGTTACCTTTTACTAATTATACTATATCTAATGCTTTAAAAATTGAAGAAATAGATATACTTTATAAAGAATCTGATGGTATTGCTGTTAGAGTTGTAGAAACCATACAAATAGGTACAATAGAAAATCAATCAGGTGTTTGCTTGACTAACGGTGCTCAAACACCAGGAGCTTCAGGTAATAATATAGCAATAGATAGTCTTCAAGGTGGTATAACAATAGGTGATCCAATAACAGGTCCAGGTATTGATGATGGAACTACAATTTTAAGTTTTACACCTACGGATCCTAGTAACGCTGTGTCTGGTAACATAACCGTAAGTTCAACTGTTGCTCAACTAGATGACAATGTTTTACTAACAATAGGTAGTCCAAACTTTTTTGTTTACGATTATAAATCTACAAAACCTACAAAAACACTACCTGAATCAAACTTAATAAGGGTTTTTGATAAAATACCAGTAAGAGCAAAAGCACAAGAGATAACAGGTAATAGAGTAGTATATGGTAATTTTTTAAATAAAATAAATCCACCTGCGTTTCTAAACTACAATGTAGCATCAACTACTAAAACAAGTTTTCAAATAAACGAGGTAACCGCAGCGTATGCTGGAGCCGCGGCAACATACACAGCATTTACAGATACTATAGCTATTAATGTTTCAAAGACAGATGCTAATTGGTTTGCTGGTTATATTATAACATCTAACACGTATGGTGTTTTAATTCCTCCTGGAACACAAATAGCTAGTACAGATAGTAATGGAGTAGGAGCAGCTAATATAACTTTAACTGAAACAGTTACGTTTCCAGCAGGCACACCTGTAAATGTTGTTTTAATAATGGAACCTGGAGCTGATACAGAAAATTCAGAATCTATTATAGAATATCCAAATCATTCTGTTAAAACAAATAGAAACTATCAAATTGGTTTTGTATTATCAGACCGATACGGAAGGCAATCAAGTGTAATATTATCTAACAATAAAACTAAAATAAAAGTTGCCGGAGTAGAATACTCAGGTTCTACTTTATTTTCTCCATATATAGATGAAAGCATAGTGACAACCACTTGGCCAGGTAATTCTTTAAAAGTTTTAATGAATGAACCTATTAATGAAAATTTATACAATGGAGACGTAACAAGTGCAGATTATAATCCTTTAGGTTGGTATTCATATAAAATAGTTGTAAAGCAAACAGAGCAAGAATATTACAATGTGTATCTTCCTGGTATTATGGCTTCTTATCCTGAAGATCTCACGCTTGAAATTGGTCAAACGTCTCACATTGTTTTAATTAACGATAATATAAATAAAATTCCAAGAGATTTAACAGAGCTTGGTCCTGATCAAAAGCAGTTTAGAAGTTCTGTTCAACTATTTGGTAGAGTTCAAAACATAATAACACCTAGCACGGTTATTTCTGGAAACACTAACACACAGTATTATCCAGGAACTAATTCAGATACTGTTTCAATAATTTCTACTGTTAATGATTTGTTTGATTACGATCCTATAAATCCAGATCAACCAAATTATTTTCCTCAATTTTATTCTTTAGACTCAAATCCTTTAATAGCTAGAATAACAACAGAAGCTCAAATAGGACAAATAGCAACAACTGGGGAAACATATGGATACACACCAGCTGCTGGTACCGTAGTAAATCCTCCTAACCAACCAACTCCAAGTTCAGCTAGCCCTGTAACTCCACTAACACCAGTAAATAAAATACTTATAACAAACGTAGCTAGCCAAACACCTATTACTTTAAATAGTCTTACAAATTATTTAGTAACAGGTCAAGGTGTACCAGCTGGAACATATGTAACTTCAAATGATGCTGCAAGTACAGTAGATGGTAGCGTAGACAATATAAGATTAGATGATGGCGCTGGTAATTCTGTTTTTGTAAACTTAACCGATGGAATAGAAGTAGTTTTTACACCAGCATCTGCTACAACAGATTTATTAACACCAGGAATTCAGTATTTAGCTGTTTACGAAACAGAAGCTGTAGAAAGCGCTATTGATATATTCTGGGAATCATCTTCAACTGGTTTAATAGCTGATCTTAATGCGGCTATATTAAACAATCAATCTCAACCAGCAGGTTCAAATATAACTTGGAATCCAAGTGAATTTACCGAAGGTTTAGCAGCGAAAGGTAATATATTAAACGGTAATGGATTTAATATAGTAGATAACTTTGGACAAACAATAACAATAGATCCATCTACTGATACTGTAGAATTTGGAGCACCTAACGATTTACCAGCAATAACAGATGGTAACGGAAATGACTGTAATGGATCTCCTTTTACAAGTACAACCCAAGTTAGAGATTATTTTAGATTAGTGCCAGGATCAAGCACAGGTCCTTGGCAAGTTAGAACAACAGATCAAACAGATGGTTTAGATGAAAGTGTAAATTATTTTGATAATATTTTTTACATGTACGATGAAAATCAAGCTCTAAGACAGTTTAATTTTAATTTTAAAATAACAGTAGGTGGTCAAGTTAACTACATAACAAACCTACAAGCAAACCTCGCGAATGTTGCCCCAGAATACTTTAAAATACTAGCAAACAATACTGTTAGTACTACACCAACGTCGTATGGTCCAGGTGGAAGCACTCCACTAGTAGAGTTTATTCCTATAAAAACTAAAAAATCTGTTAAAGACATTGCAACTATAAACTTTAGCAATGGATCTGCAAATAAAAATGATGCGCTAACTGCTGGAGCTTTATCTGTTAAAGATTTACAAATGGTTAATCAATCTGGTGTTGTTAACGGCGTTTGGGATCAAAGAATAGGTAGTCCAGATGGACCACCAGCTCAAACTGAATTTTTGTTTGGAGACTTAGTTGATATATTTAGTGTAGTACAAGAAATAAGCCAAGAAACAGGAACTTTAGAAACAAAGCTGATAAATACTTGGTCAGACAGTACGGTTGTTAAAGTGCCAGCTGCTCTTTACTATGTGACACTAGCTATACAAGACGGTCAATCTATTGTCTTGCAAAAGTTTGAAATAGACATGAGACTGCAACTTTTTAATAGTAATTTTTTAAACAAATTTCAAAGAAGTCATGATGACTGCGCTAGTAGAGCTGCTGACGCGTTTTGCGGTGTACCTACTGATGTTAGGACTAGATATAGTCAATGCGGCGGAAATTTATTTGCTGTTACTTGTGGTAGCTCCAAAAGAGATTGGAGGTCATATCCATGCACATTAATAACTTTAGATGCAGGAACACCAGGTGTAGGAGACGATGAAGTTGGTTTTTATATATACGCCGCGGGTTGGTTTGAAAATAATAATCCAATTTTAAGTGAAGGTTGCATAGAGGAATATGCACCTAGTATAGATTTGGTTACATACTCTCAAGGAGTTGTTCCAAATGCTGGTAACACTATAACAATACCATTTACAAACGCTTTCTCAAACGGTCATAAAGTTCAAAAGCAAAAACCTTTTGTACCATCTTCTTGGAACTTTCCCCCTTATTGTCATGGTAAAGGAAAAGTAGTTGGTATTGGTGTTACTGTTGAAGGTGTTGATTATGATTATGAAATAGAGCCTCAAACAAACACGGAGCAAAATGACATAAGGGCTTGTATGAAAATAATTATAAATTCATGGGATGCAACAGAATATGAAGTGAGAGATGGACAGTATTTTGACGAGTTTTCCAAAAGTAATGGAACAACAAGAATTGCATCGGCGGTTAATTTAGCTAATGGAAACGTAGCTATATCATATTTCCAAGAAAATTTTGGTGGTGGATCTACAAATTGTAATACCTCAGCCAACATAGCATCCATGAATCAAAAACCATCTCTATCACTTAACGATATGATATATACATATGGTGGTGGATTTAACGCAGCTACAAGTCCTTGGTATTTCTCTCCAGGTGTTGACGCGGCTTCTGTGCAGCGAGTGTGGGCAATGTGGATATATAGCGCGTGGTTTGCTCCATATTGGGCGAATAAAGAGAGAAATTTTGGAAGATGGAGTCCAGTGTGGAATCCTTATACTAATCAAACAAATGATGATCTACCTCCTGATTTTCCTTTAGTAGTAGCGGCAGTTAATCAAGAGGCTTGGACAGGTGCTAGCGATTTAATGAATTGCAATAGTACTGATGGAAATTGTCAAACCACGGAAATTTTTTGCGCTCAAAACTATGCAGTAACAAACGCTGGGAACTTTCTTTATGCGATACAGTAATTTAAATATAAAACAAGTAATAATTAACTATGGCAGGTGCAGTAATAGAAGTAAAATATTTTAATACCTTTTTACTTAAAAAAGTGAACACTTCATCAAATCAAGTGGTTTGGAATGGTTCTAGAGGTATCCCAGAAAACATTGGAGGTTATCCTGCTATACCTGGATTAAATGACGACGAAACTTGGGTTATTGAAGAGTCTAGAATTAGAGGTGGTTATAATAATACGACTGTTGATTTTGGAGCTAAAGCTTATTTAGTTGAAGAAGAGCCAAATGGAACTAGAAGGTTTAATACTTTAATATACTCTGGTATATTTAATTCAAGAACAGGTATTAATAATACAAATGTTTTTTCAGTAGCAGATGATATAACTAAATCAGCTGATCCAGCAAATGGATCTATACAAAAACTGTATGCAGAAGATACTAACTTAAACATATTTCAAGAATTAAAATGCTCAAGAGCTTTAATTGATAAAGACGCTATTTTTACAGCCGAAGGTAATCCAGCTGTTACAGCTAGTAATTTAGTTATTGGTGTTATTCAGCCTATAAACGGTAAATACGGTATATCTAAAAACCCAGAAAGCTTTGCTACATACGGAAATAGAAAATATTTTTCAGATGAAAACAACAACGTTGTGCTTAGACTTGCTGGCGGTGGAATAGAAGAAATATCTTCTTACGGTATGAAAGATTTTTTTAGAGATGAAATAAACAAAATAAACTCAGCTGGATCATTAGGTAAAATACTAGGATCTTATGATATATACGGAAGTGAATACGTTATATCTCTACAATCACCATCTAGATATAGAGAGGCTACTACGCGAACTAGTGGTAGTTTATATAATACATTAAACTTTGATGAAAGAGCTCAAGGTTGGGTTAGCTTTTTTGACTATGCACCAGATCAAATGTTTAGTCTAAGAAATAATTTTTATTCTGTAAAATCAAATGCAGGTTCAGCAACTGTTGTAACTTCTGCAACAGGTTTTACTTTTAATATAAATAATATAGTAGGCTTTATACAACAGTATTCTATTGTTACAGGAACTGGAATTACAGCTGGAACAACAGTAAGTAGTTTTACTCCAGATTCTAATGATCCAACTAAAGGCTCTATAACTATAACACCAGGCGCTACTTTAAGTGCTGGTGATACTCTTAGTTTTACAGCTGTTCCACAGTTGTGGAGACATTACGATGCTAGTGTAAATAGAGGTAATTTTTATGGTGCAAACTATCCAAGTTCTATTACTTTTGTTTTTAATCCAAATCCAACTAACTCTAAAACTTTTAAAACAGTAGGGTATGAAGGAAGTAATGGGTGGCAAGTAGATACTTTTTCTTCTGATAGCACAGGTGCTAGATTATCTGTAGACGGTTTAGGTTATAACTCTTCTGAAGACACAACTGATAGAATTATTTCAGGTTTTGACAGTATAAGCACGTTAAGCTACAATGATGGTGAATATGTTTTAACTGAAGGTAAAGCTTCTGTTGCTATAAATACAACTTCAGCTAACGTAGTTTTAAACTTAAGTACTTTTACTGGATATGTAAACGCTGGTGATGTTGTTACATCATCTTCTCTGCAATCTCAAAGAACAGTGGTTTCTTATAATAACGCCACTGGAGCTTTAGTTTTAAATCAATCAGGTACTTTAAACGCTGGGGATGTATTACATTTTAGTGGAGTGGTTAACAGAAGTAATTATTTATCTGTTTTTAACACGGTTAATCCTCCGTTATCAAAATATTACTCAGGTTTTAATAGAAAAGAAAATAAGTATGTTGCAAATTTACTTAATTTTTCTAATCCTAATAGCGCAGAGGTTTTATACGGACAAAACATTAGCGGTATAAAAGGTTTCTACGCAACAGTTAAAATGTCAACAGATAAAACCACTGATTTTGGTGGTGAAAAAACATTGTTTTCAGTCGAGAGTACATATGACATGAACAACGGATATTAAATTAAATTAAATGAATAAAACCTTAGTAAAGCAAGAGCATACGTTAGAGCAGTTAGAACGTGTAGAACGTTTTAGAGATTTGATAATGGAGTTTGAAGATCAATTAATAGATCTTCCTGGTTCATATGGTGATCCAAAAGAAACAGGTGTAAACGAAGTTGCGAATACAATTAATCCACTCAAGCATACGTTTGCTAATGGATTATATATTAGAGAAATATTTATGCCTAAAGGTCAAATAATCTCTACTGGTATACATAAAATAGAACATCCTTATTTTGTACAAAAAGGAGATGTTTCTGTGTTAACCGATGAAGGTATAATAAGAATAAAAGCACCTTATAATGGTATAACAAAACCAGGAACTAAAAGATTAATATACATGCATGAAGACACTATTTGGATAACTGTACATGCAACAGATAAATTAAAACCTGAAGATGTGTTAGAAGATGTTTTAGCCAAAGATTTTAATGACCCTGACATTAGTATTGAAAATATGAAAAAACAATTAAAATTAAAAGAACAATAATATGAGTATGGTAGCAGTAGGTATCGGAGGTGCAGCACTAAGTATTGGTGGTGGTATTTTCGGTAAAGCAGCGGCTCGAAGAGCTAGAAGACGAGCTGAAAGAAAAGCTAAAAAACTCGAAGGAAAACTAGCCCGACTTGAAGCTAATCGTCAAGAGATTATAAACCCTTACGAGGGAGTTACTAGTTTAAGCGCCATGCTAAGTAATCCATTTGCTAAGTTATCAGTAGCAACAAAAGCAACTGAAATACAAATAGAGCAAACTGATATAGCTTTAGCAAACACCTTAGACACGTTGAGAGCTACTGGAGCAAGTGCTGGTGGAGCTACTGCTTTAGCTCAAGCGGCTTTACAGAGTAAAAAAGGCGTAGCTGCTGATATAGAAAGACAAGAAGCAGCTAACGAACAGCAAAGAGCAGCTGGTGACCAACGACTACAACAGCAGCAAATGTCTGAAGCGCAGAGAATACAACAAGCAGATGTTTCTGGTAAACAATTTGTATTTAGTCAAACAGAAAGAAGAGAGCAACAACAACTTGATAGAGTTTCTAATTCAATAGCAGCGTTAAGAGGACAAGCAGCTCAAGCTAGAAGAGATGAAACCGCGGCGGTTACTGGTGCGATATCAAGCGTAGCAGGAATAGCAGGTAGCTTTATAGGCTCACAACAATAATAATATGGAAAACAAAAATATAACAAAAAATCTAACTATTAAGCAATTAAATCAAAGTAATGCTTTAGCTTATAGTAAAGAATATGTAGCTGCTAATATTGACACAACTTTTGGTATATTAGATAACGCTTATAAAGAAACTGGTAAGAAATACGCTAAATTAAAAATGGCTATAGAATCAGGTAAATGTGCTAGTGAAAACTGTAATTATGAACACAAGCAATTAAAAATACTAGAAGCAGCACCGCAAAAATCTTTAGATTTTATGGAAAGTTTAGTAGATCAATTATCTGTTACTGAGGATCAGTACTACGATCCCAATAACAATCCTTCTTATATGGTTGCAAATTGTATAATGACTAATAAACCAGGCTTTTCTAAAACAGAAGGTTATAATGTTTATTTAAACCTAATACAAGATGGTTCTCAAGATATAACTTTTGAAGGTCCTTTATTTGATAAAAAATTAAAAATAAATAGTAACACATTAAAAGCTTTATTAGATTCTGGAACTAGTTTAATAGCAGAAACTCCAGATATAAATAAAGACATGTTAAAATTATTGGTTGATAGCGGTGTTTTAGCAGAAGGATCTGCCGATGAAAACGGAGAGCTTATTCCTCAAGCAGCTATAGCGGATGAGTTTATACTAAAAAATGCGGATGGTAGTTATGATTATCAAATCATAGACATAGGCATGGGTAAAGGTAGAAATGTATTAAAATTTGATTTAGATAAAATAAAAAGAAAAGTAAAACCTTTTATTAATGCTGAAGTTTCAGGTCTTTTGTTACAAGAACAAGAAGTTGTTGCGGCTTGGAACGTTTTTATAGCTAGAGGTTCTAGTGTAGAAGAAGACGATCAAATGGTACAAAACGCTAATGCTGGTAGCTTATCATGGGACTACGAAAAAGTACTACCACTATCACAAAAAAATAAACAAAAGTTTGAAGAAAACTATGCTAAGTATTTTGCAAATAATTATTTAAAGCAATTCATAACTAATAAACTACCGGTTGTAGAAGAAGACGCTGCTGTATTTGATTTAGCTGAAGCTAAAAAAGCTAAAGCTCAAAAATTTATGGACGATAACAAATTAAGTTAAATGACATTACTAGACTATATAAGCTCTTTACAAGATCAGGGATTAACTCAAGAAGAAATCTTTGCTAAAGGACAAGAGTGGAAGAAAAATAATACTCAAGAAGAACCAGTTGAAGAAGAAGAAGCAGAAGATGTTGAGGTAAAGACAAACGACTCCCAGACAAAGGATCCGAGCTCGGAGTCAGAAGACAATACAGGATCCGAATCGGAAGATGGATCTTCACAGCAAAGCAGTTATACTAGTCAATTTACTGATGGAGTAGGTATAAGTAGTTTTCAAAAAACAGAAAGATTAAAATCTTATGCTGAAAATCCAGGTCAATATAATTTAACTCTAGATGAGCTTAATGCTAAATTAGAACCTGAAAAAAATAGGCAAGAACAAGAGGCTGCTTATACTGCTTTAACTCAAATAGCTAAACCAAACGAAACTTACACTAAAGGTGGTTACGAATATAAGTATAGTTTTACACCAGAAGGACCAGGTTATTATGCTAGAAAAAAAGG
>TARA_R110002012_G_scaffold91356_1_pt1 | contig 13171 bp, 21 predicted proteins | sample TARA_R110002012 | Tara Oceans TARA_R110002012 (sample SAMEA4396515) | marine metagenome | biome: Westerlies Biome; feature: [DCM] deep chlorophyll maximum layer (ENVO:01000326); material: water (ENVO:00002006), including particulate matter (ENVO:01000060) such as... | depth 40 m
TGATATAGCTATAAAGAATGGTACTTGGAAGATAGCTGGTGAGGTATATAAAAGAACACTACCTAAGTACACTCGTGATGCATTATCATTACCCAATCTAGTACTACCTAGTACACTGAAGAAGGAAGATAGCAATGGTTAAAGAAAAAGAATGGGTACTATTACAAGATGAGTTACCACGCATCGGTAGTGGATACCGACAACTAGACGTAACGTATGGTCGCAAGTGGGTACACGTTACACATACTCCTATACCAGGATATCAGCCTATTAATTATAAGATTAAGATTAGTAAGTGGAATAATATTATGAGTGTCATGGGTAAATATCGTAAGAGGAATAACATAAAAGAAAAGGAATAGTTATGCAGCAACGTGACATAGATAAGAAGAAAGTCTTTGAAGAAGAGTTAGCTAAAATAGAGGAAGAATTTGAGGGAAGTTTATCTTATCCGTGGCATCTTATCGAAGCACTTAGATATATAAAGGCAGAACTGGAGAAACTTAAATGACAGATGCAACTATAGCGGAACACCATAGAAGACCTCTCCTAAAAGTCATACGTGCAAAGTGTCTTGACTGTTGTTGTGGTGATAGAGTAGAAGTAAAACACTGTACTGTTATACACTGTGATTTGCATCCTTATAGGATGGGTAAGAACCCGTTTTTCTCTAGGACACCCAAAGATAACCCGCTCACACAAGAACAGAAAGATCAGCTTACGTTGCGGTTGCAGGAAGGTATGAGAAGGAAGAAAGCAAATGCTACCTGACTACATAGAATGCATTGACGTACCAGTAGGTACATCCATTCGTGATAACTGTCCATCTTGTAAAGGATACAAAACTCTATCGGTGTCTAACGTAGATGGACATGTTATGTGGAACTGCTATAAGGCATCATGTAAGTTGCGTGGTGCCGATAAGACATCACTAACTGCTGAAGATATAAAGAGGAGATTGTTAGGACATGATAAAAGAAAACCTGTATTCAATATGCCGGAACATTTGGTATCATGTAAGAGATCATACCCAGCGATGGAGTGGCTTAATTCATGGGGCATTTCTGAACAAGAACGCCTGTTACGATACGACATTTTGGAACATAGGGTGGTGTTTCCTGTTCGCCACAATCATGCTACTGTTGATGCAACAGGGCGTTCTATAGGTAAGCGTATACCTAAGTGGAAACGGTATGGTAAATCTACCTTGCCATTCTGTCATGGTAGTGGTAAGGTAGCGGTGGTTGTGGAGGACTGTGTGAGTGCTACGATAGTTGGAACGAGTCAACGAACCGGCGTAGCATTAATGGGAACTTCGATGTCCAACGAACACACACAGTACTTATCTCAGTTCTCTACAGCTATCATAGCTCTTGATCCTGATGCATTACCTAAAGCTGTAGAAATGTGTAGAAATCTACGACTGTACGTAGACACTGTTAAAGTGTTAAAACTAAATGATGATCTTAAGTACCGTAACCAAGAGGACTTTGACAACTTGGAGAATTTACAATGGAACTAGCCTTGATACGTAGCTTGCTAGATAAAGACTTTTATGAAAACCACAGAGGAGATCGCTGCCCCATAAAGTTATTCTCAAAGGACGTACAAAAGATAAAGATTACATTAGATAAGACGATGGAACAGTTTGATCGTAGCCTAACTCCTGATGAAGTAGAAGCTGTATTTGTATCAGACAATCCTACTATGACTACTGCTACTAAGGATAAGTACAAGCAGCTTTTTACTGACATTAAAAATGAAACATCTATGGGGTCAGACATTGCTGAGTCCGTACTGTCTAAGTTATTTCAACAAGTAATAGGTGATGAGATAGCTAACTTAGGATTTGATTGTATCAATGGTACACTCAAGAATTTACAGCCACTACACAACTTGTTAGAAAAGTATGACAATGACTTCATCCCAAAAGTTACAGTTAAGTGGGAAGATATATCTATGGATGCTTTGCTGGAAGCTGAACAGAATAAGTACCGTTGGAAGTTTAATTTAACTTCACTAGCAAGGCGTATTCCTGGTGTTAACGCCGGTCAACTAGTGGAGGTAGGTGCCAGACCTAACACTGGTAAGACATCCTTTCACGCTTCTATACTGTCAGGTAAGAATGGGTTTATCGAGCAAGGTGCTAGTTGTGTAGTGTTACTTAATGAGGAGAAGTATAATCGTGTTATACTACGTTACTTAAATGCTGCTACGGATAAGACTAGTGAGACTATTATTGAGAATAAGGAAAAGTATTATGAGTTTTGGAAGATGAAAAGGCGTCCTCATCTTAAGGTAGCTAATGGATCTGATCGTCAGATGTCTTGGGTTGAGTCAGTGTGTAAATATTACAACCCTGATATTTTAGTACTTGATATGGGTGATAAGTTTGCGGAGACTAGTAACACTATGCGTGGTGATGAATTACTTAAACGTAACGTAGTATATGCTAGGCAGATTGCTAAGAAGTATGAGTGTTGTATTTTCTACATGTCTCAGTTGTCGGCTGATGCCGAGGGTAGAGTAAAGCTAGACCAGAGTATGATGGAAGGATCAAAGACGGGTAAGGCAGCGGAAGCTGATCTTATGTTACTGCTGGCAAAGAACCCTAACATATCTGACGATCCCACAATGGAAGATCAAGATCCGTTTAGATATGTTAACGTTGTGAAGAATAAACTTAATGGCTGGCATGGTATGATTACATGTGAGTTTGACCATAACAAATCTGTATACACTGCATAAGGAGAATAACAATGCTGACCGAAAAAGAATTGAGTTCCCTGGCTAAGATTAGGAGCCAGATTGTAGACGCAAACTCAAATATTGCGGAGTGCTCTGATCTGTGGCTTTCGGATGTCAGGCATTTAGCTGACATTCCTTGGCAGTTGGATGCTCTCATTCGTAACAATACCCCAAAGGTAGAAGACGAGCCATCCGGTTTGGAAGAAAATTAATGGCTACATTCTTTGACCCACCAGAAAGTAAAGAGCATATCTTTGCACCGTTTGGTCCACCTATAGGATACTTAAAACTGTCTGATGAATTTATACAGGAAGCTAATCAACAGATGGATAGCAACATAGCTGACTTAGAAGACTTCTCGGATAACCTTGTTGGTAAAGTTACACAAGAGGTGTTATTCAACGAAGCTATAAAGAATAGTTTTCTTAAAGAAGCTAAGAACTTTGTTGGTAGGTATGCACAGTGGGCAGAAGTAAGAAACTCTATGGGCAAGAGGAGATTGAATACTGTTAGTAATACTTATGGTGTAGAAGTTGTATCTGGTTGGATAGTTCGACAGTTTGAAAACGAATATAATCCTCTACATATACACACTAACTGTAGGCTATCGTGTGTCGGGTACTTAAAACTTCCTGATGACATTGACAAAGAATGGGAAGAAGATTACACTGACCATCACCCATCTCATGGGCATATACAGTTTGCTCATGGTACACCGTCACACTGGAACATGACGAACTTTATGATACGTCCACGAGTAGGAGATTTCTATTTGTTCCCCTCTGATATGTTTCATTGCGTGTACCCTTTTAAAACTAAGGGAGAACGTAGAAGCTTTAGCGTTAATATAAACTTCTTAGAAAAACCAAAAGATACAGGAGCTATAGAAAATGAAACTGGTACTTGATGTAGAGAACACAGTGTGTAAAAGAGATGGGGTTATGTATCTAGACCCTTTCGAAAAAGAGAATAGTTTAGTTATGGTAGGGGTTTTACCAGATCAATTTTACAGTCACGAAAGTGGGGAGTTGTACGGCAAGGATTGCCCTACTCAGATTTTTGTTTTTGATCACAGTGATCCTCCTACGTTTGACTGGCATTGGGATGAGGATGACAGTAAAGTAAGTGCTCACGAATATCTACAGAAACTACTAGATAAAACCACTGTCTTGATAGGACATAATATATCACATGATTTAATATGGTTGTGGGAGTCAGGATTTAAATATGATGGTGCTGTCTGGGATACTATGGTAGCTGAGTACATAATGCTACGTGGTCAGAAGGCTCCGCTATCATTAGAAGCTTGTGCAAATAGACATGATTTAGATACAAAGAAAGGAGATACACTTAAAAACTACTTGAAACAAGGGTGGTCTGTGCGTGACATTCCATATGATGAACTAACTATGTACCTGGAAGCAGACTTACACGCAACACAACAACTAATGCAAGTGCAGCGAGAAAGACTTTACACAACAGATATGAGTTCTCTTGAAAGCACACTTGTACTATCAAATGAAATGACTCTTGCTCTTACAAAAATGTACCAGCGGGGGTTTAAAGTTAACTTAGATGCACTAAATAGTGTACGCGAACAGTTTGTGACAGAACGTAGTGAGATTGTAGACTACCTTGAGTATGTTGTTAAAGATATTATGGGTGATGTACCTATAAATCTTTCGAGTCCAGAACAGTTATCGTCTGTAATTTACAGTAGGAAACCAAAGGATAAGAAACAATGGGCAGACTTTGGTCTTACTAGGATGAGTGAGAAAGACTTTAAAAGTATGGTAGCTAATCATACTGTGCCTGTTTACAAGTCTTACTTACGTAAGTGTGCAATCTGTTACGGGACGGGACTTATTAGGAAAAGGAAGAAAAATGGTGAACAATATAAAAGGGAAAATAAATGTAATAATTGTGCCGGTAATGGTTACATTGTTGTTAGTGGCAGTGATGTTGCCGGTTTAAGAATTAATCCTCCATACAGTAGGTTCTATGCATCACATGGGTTTACTACTAACAAAAATGCACTAGAGTATCTAGGTAGATTGGCGATACAGTATGACAAGGATAAGGCATCAGACTTCTTAGCTAAAGTACAGCGTCTATCTGCCTTAGATACCTACATTAACTCATTCGTTGATGGCATTAAGAAACATGTCAAAGACGATGGCTTTCTACATGTAAGACTAAATCAACACATGACTTCCACAGGTAGACTGAGTGGCAAGGAACCAAACATGCAGAACATGCCTAGAGGTGGTACATTTCCTGTTAAGAAAGTGTTTGTATCTAGGTGGGAAGGTGGTAAAATTATGGAAGCAGACTTTGCACAACTAGAGTTTCGTGCTGCTGCTTTCTTATCACAAGATGATACAGCTATCAAAGAAGTAAAGGAAGGATTTGATGTTCACGCTTACACTGCCGATGTTATCACTAAAGCTGGTCAGAAAACCTCACGCCAGGATGCCAAGGCACATACCTTTGCTCCCTTATATGGAGCTACTGGATATGGTAGGACTAAGGCAGAGGCAGAGTATTACACACACTTTGTTACCAAGTACCAAGGCATTGCAGATTGGCATAAGACGTTAGCTAAAGATGCACTCACTAAAGGTACAGTTACTACACCATCTGGCAGGATTTTTACGTTTCCAAACGTACAGAGAAAGATAAATGGTACAGTAACGTACTTCACGCAGATTAAGAACTATCCTGTGCAGTCGTTTGCTACTGCTGACATAGTACCCCTAGCATTCTTAGAGATAGATAGATTATTACGTAGAAAAATGTCATGTATTGTAAACACTGTACATGATAGTATTGTTGTAGACGTACACCCAGATGAGGAGAAAGATGTAACAGAAATTATCAATGTCGTAAATAGAACATTAAAAGATCTCATTAATTTGAGATGGGGTATTGACTTTAATGTACCTCTTGTGTTAGAACCTAAGATCGGGTATAACTGGCTGGAACTCACTGAAGCAGCCTAGTAAAACAAAACAAAAGGAGACTATAAAAATGAATAACGAACTTGCAACTATTGATACCAATAACTTCGCCGCTATGGCTGCTATCATGGGCATTGCTTCTGAAGAAACTTCTTCAAAGCGTAGTACCTTGCCCCGGTTACGTATGATCCACTCTGGTATTATGGGTGAAGCAGAAATTAAAGGTAAGAAGATGAAGATGGAAGTAATTCCAGGGGGTTCATATAAGTTAGAAATTCCAGAAGGGAATACGTATTACGCTAGTAACGTACATCTGAGAACTTTTATGCAACGCTTTATGTACAAGCGTTTTGTTAAGGGCGATGTCAATAGTTCTAATCGTTTTGTTAAGACGGTTATGGCAACCTCATTGACTAATGATCTTAAAGATAACGACGGTGGGTTTAACTGTGGTAAGCCTAGTGGTTGGATTAAAGACTTCAAGGCTTTACCTGCCGCTACCCAAGATCTTATCCGACAGATTAAACGAACTCGTGTAATCTTTGGGAAGATAACACTTGTTGATCCAACTGATGAGAAAGGAGTACCAGTAAATGTAGAAAGTATGTCAGTTATCTGGGAAGTAGATAACCGTACTGCTTTTAAAACCCTAGGAGATCTCTTTGGTTCTATGGCAAAGAGGAAGCGTCTTCCTGTACAGTACTCTGTGGACATGACTTCATCTGAAGTTCCACTGCCTAATGGTAGTTCCTACTTTGTACCTGAAGTTGACATAGATTTGGATGACACGATTGATTTAATCGAAGAGGATCAAGCAACCTTTGCTAGCTTTCGGGAATGGAGTGACTCTTACAATGAGTACATTATGAAGACTTGGTCAGAGAAAAATGTAACGATGTCTCAAGCAGATACTGCCTTAGCTGATGACTTAGGTGCAGTTTTTGAGCAAGAGGAAGAAGGAGTACCATTCTAATGACTCATCCTGCTGAACTGGCGTTGACACAGTACATGGAAAAGGCTTCCTCTGGGGAGTCTACTCTATCGGAGACAACCGTAGCTAATATAGCAAAGGGTGTAGCTGAATCTGTGCGGCGTCAGTTTGGTGGGGAGTCTGATCGAAAGGGTTTTAAGTTACGTATGTCTAATATAGGCAGACCTTCTTGCCAACTTTGGTGGCAGAAGAATGACCCTAGTAAGGCTAGCCCACTACCATATAATTTTGTAATGAACATGCTACTAGGTGACATAGTGGAGGTAGTTTTTAAGGCACTACTAGATGAATCTGGTGTTACGTATAAGGATAGTGACACAGTTGAGTTTACTTTAGCAGGAAAGGATGGCGAAGAAGATACTACAGTTAAGGGTACATACGATCTAGTAATAGATGGTAAAGTTGACGATATTAAGTCTGCGTCTAGTTGGTCATACAGAAATAAGTTTGCATCTTTTGACACAGTAAATGAAGGAGATGCTTTCGGTTACGTAGGGCAACTAGTTGCATACGCTTCTGCATCGGGGTATGATGTAGGAGGATGGTGGGTAGTCAACAAAGCTAATGGGGAGTTTAAGTACGTTTCCGCAGAAGGTGTTAACGTTATGGAAACGATGTACGACATCAAGAAGACAGTACATAACGTAAATAACGATATTCTTGTACGAGAATATGAACCAGTATACGAGTCATTTAATGGTAAAAAGACTGGTAACACAGTTCTACACAAGAATTGTTCATTCTGTTCTTATAAGAAATCCTGTTGGCCTAGAATGACTACCCTACCATCTATATATTCCAAGGCTAAAAACAGAAAGATGGTAGACTACGTGGACATCGTCAAAAGCAAGGAGGAATTACATGTCCTTTAGAAACTTTACAAGTGAGTATCTTAATCCTGATAGGTCTTCTGTACGTGAGGACTTACTTGGGGGGTTGCATACAAATCCTGAGAAGATCCCAGAAGATGTATTGATGCTACGATTACAACATCGCATGGCTGGATTTGATGGAGTATTTGGTGACAACAAAGATGGTAACGGGAAAGGAGATGCGTTCCGATTTGCAATGGAATATGCTGATGAGTATGGAGCATTACCTATTCCTCCTACAATAAAAGAGGAGACATGGAGATGACAGAAGACAATACAGAGCTAGCTAGTATGCGCCAGGACATACAGGAAATGGAAATGCAACTTAAAGAGATGAAGAAAGCGTACCATGAAAAAAGAAATGAAGGGTTAACACTTGCGTTAGAAGCTAGAAAGGCTGCTGATATAGCGCTACGTGAAGAGCTTAGTAGACTAGGATATTCTCCCAATTCTTCTAAGTTTTTAATGCCTAATATGTATCTACGGAATAACTTTTAGATCATGCGATACTCCTTGTCAGCAGTAGCTAGAAGAAACGGATACCGTTCTGGCTTAGAACATGTAACAGCAGAGTACTTGAAAGCTGCTAACATAACTTTCATGTACGAACACATAAAAATAGAATGGGAAGATCTAGCGTATCGTACATATACCCCTGACTTTGTTCTACACAATGGTATCATAGTAGAAACAAAAGGTATCTTTAATGCTGCTGACAGGAGAAAGCATATCTATATAAAGAAGCAACACCCGTCGTTAGATATACGCTTTATCTTTACCAATAGTAATAGTAAGATTAGAAAGGGAGCTAAATCTAGTTACGGAGATTGGTGCTACAAGAATGGTTTCTTATACGCAACTAAAATAATCCCTGAACTCTGGCTAAAAGAGAAAGGTAAAAACAAACACAATAAATTCATAGCCTTTAATGGTAAGAAAAGGAGTTCTTATGCCAGAAACCCCAGAAAATAATCCAGAAGATTACTTCATTCGTGTTCGCCCTGGTTTAAACATTGTACCGGGATACAAAGGAGTTACATGGGACGGTACAGTATCCGTTGACATTATGTGGAATGAAGATAATCCTCTTATAGATGATGACTTTGGTCAGCTTATGAATCTCACACAGATGATGTGTTCTTCTGTCCCTGTTATGGAAAATGATGAGACTATAGCTAAGATAATGAGTGACTATGTAGATGCAGTGTACAATGATAAGGTAGAGGATAAACCAATAGGAATTGTAGGAGCTATAGGTAATGTAATAAAAGTAAACTTCAAAACAAAAGATGAGGTAGTTGATGGCAAAAGATGAATGGACAGCCAGTGATCTTGATAAGATTATGGTGGAAAAACCGCCGCACTATAATCAAGATGGCATAGAATGTATCACTGCCATAAAGGCAGCTACAGGGGAGGGGTTTGACTCCTATTTGCTAGGCAACATTATAAAATATGTTTGGAGGCACAAGTATAAAGGTAAACCTAAAGAAGACTTAGAGAAAGCAGCTTGGTATTTAAAAAGGTTGATTGAATGGCAAGACTAAAGTATACTTGCACACTCAACTTAGACATAGATGATCAAGAATACCCCATCCCAGTAGATGGGGATTTTAGTACTGAACTATATGATATATTAGACGAGTTAATACATGAGTGTGAAGGGATGTATCTGACAACGATGATGATTAATAAGAGGGGGAGAAAAAATGGATAATTATTTACCAACAGATTACCAAAAGTTTATAGCTCTATCTAGGTACGCTAGATGGAGAGACAATGATAACCGGCGTGAAACGTGGTCAGAAACAGTAAATAGATACACTAGCTATTTAACTTCTCACGTAAAAGAAAATCATGGGTACTCTATTCCAGGCAAACTAGCTAAAGAAATTGAGAGTTCTATTCTTGGTTTGGAAGTTATGCCTAGTATGAGAGCAATGATGACGGCAGGTAAGCCACTTGATAAATGTAGTGTTGGCAGTTATAACTGTTCTTATTTACCAGTAGATAATCCTAGATCTTTTGATGAGTGCATGTACATTCTTATGTGCGGTACAGGTGTTGGCTTCAGTGTAGAAAATATATACACAGAGAAGTTGCCTGTAGTTAGTGAGAATATGGCACAATCAGATACAGTTATAAAGGTAGGTGATTCTAAAGAAGGATGGGCTAAGTCTCTACGAGAACTTATTGCTATGCTATATGCAGGGCAAATACCTTCATGGGATATGTCTAGTATACGGGCAGCAGGAGCTAGACTTAAAACATTCGGAGGTAGAGCTTCTGGTCCTGATCCATTGGAAGAGTTGTTTCTTTTTTGTATTGAGAAGTTTAAAGGTGCTGTAGGTAGAAAGCTGTACCCACTAGAATGTCACGATATTATGTGTAAGATTGGCGAGGTTGTAGTAGTTGGCGGTGTACGTAGGAGTGCTTTAATTAGTCTATCTGATTTAGGAGATGATCAGATGCGTCATGCTAAGTCTGGTCAATGGTGGGAGAATGAAGGGCAACGTTCTTTAGCTAACAATAGTGTAGCATACAGTAGCAAACCTGATATGGGTACATTTATGCGTGAATGGTTGTCGTTATACGAGAGTCAATCAGGAGAACGTGGTATATTTAATAGACAGTCTGCAAAGAAACAGGCAGGTAAGAGTGGACGTAGAGATACTGATTACATGTTTGGTTGTAATCCTTGTAGCGAAATTATACTACGTCCATATCAATTCTGTAACCTGTCAGAAGTTGTAGCTAGATCTACAGACACGTTAGAAACACTAAGGAATAAAGTATACATTGCAACAGTGCTAGGAACTTTACAATCTACCCTTACAAACTTCAGTTACCTCCGTAAGATATGGAAGCAAAATACAGACGAGGAGAGGTTATTAGGTGTATCATTAACTGGAATCATGGACTGTCCCTTATTGTACAAGCACGATGGATTAGAGAAAGTTTTATCTTCTCTACGCAATGTTGCCGTTCAAACTAATAGAGAGATAGCTAAGAAGTTAAACATTCCAGCATCTGCTGCTATCACTTGCGTAAAGCCTTCAGGAACAGTGTCACAATTAGTGGACAGTGCTAGTGGTATTCATGCTAGGCACAGTAAGTACTATGTACGTACTGTAAGAGCGGATAATAAAGATCCTATGACTAAGTTTATGAAGGATAAAGGTATACCTAACGAGCCTGACTTTATGAAGCCAACAGAAACTACCGTGTTTAGTTTCCCTATGATAAGTCCACCAACAGCAGTAACCAGAGAGCATACATCTGCCATTGAAGACTTAGAGTTGTGGCTAGCCTACCAGAACTTCTGGTGTGAACACAAACCTTCTGTTACAATATCAGTTAAGAAAGATGAGTGGATGGGAGTTGGTGCCTGGGTCTATGAACACTTCGATAGCATCTCAGGTATTAGTTTCCTGCCATATAGTGAGCACTCATACAAGCAAGCTCCGTACCAAGAGTGTGATAAAAGTACAGCACTTACGTTACAAAATAAAATGCCTACAAAAGTTGATTGGTCTGAGTTAGTAGGATACGAAGTAGAAGATACTACGTCAGGAGGTAGAGAGTTAGCTTGTACTGCCGGTGTTTGTGAAGTTGTTGACTTAACTTAGGAGGGTTAGATATGCCCAAGTTAGAAGTAGGACTCGTTGTAGAAGGTGCATTGCAAGGCCATGAAGTGTGTGATGACGTAGAGTACGTGTTTGAAGTTACCACTAGCGCACCTGTTGATGTAGGTAAAGCTATTGACGATGCTATGGAAGCAGCTAAGTTAGCTTGGCCTAATGCAGATGAATATTTTCTTGAATATGTAAAGGAGTATCACAGTGTCCATTAAATACAAGCCATCACCCATGCGTAAGGAAGAGTTTGAAGCCTTGCAGACATTAGTGTTGTATAACTGGGAAGATGAGTTTACACATTGGAAAGAGAATGGGGAGCCAGAAGAAGGTCATGTGTACGGTAGCTTGCATCTATTGCAGGACTACGTAAACCGGTGCAGCAGTGAGCAACCGGAGGTGCCGTAATGGTTGTTGATCCAAGTACTGAGGGTAGTAAGGTATGCCCTAAATGTAAAGAAAGGAAACTTTTATACGATTTTTACGGTTATTTTACGAAAGGAAAAATTCATTCCTGGTGTAAAGAATGTGAAAAAATCCATTACCATCAGAGCAAGAAGAACCGCGAGTATAAAGCTGCCTACTATAAACAGAGAAAGATAAATGGTAAAATAAAAAAATTGACTCCTGAAGAAAGGGTTCTAGCTACACGTCGCGCAAAAATTAATCGGAAAAACTCATGGGAAAAATTCCGTGTACATGGTGCTAGAAAAAGAGCAAAGCTAAAAAACTTAGCATTTAACATAACATCGGATTACATTAAAAGTATTACACCTTCTGATATGATATGTCCTGCACTGGGCATACAAATGAAAGTAGGACAAACTGTTAAGGAGTCCAAGATTAGAGCCCCTAGCTTGGACCGGTTAATCCCAGAGCTTGGATACGTTAAAGGTAATGTGGTAGTTGTATCAAACAGAGCGAACACGATAAAAAGGGATGCAACCCCAGAAGAACTTATGAAAATTGCAAAGTTTTACGCGAAGGTTTTTAAAGAACAAAATCCTAGACAATTAGTACTGGACTTATAGTTATGAAAGTAGAACTAGTAGACTCCATGGGTACAGATCTTACTGTAGTAAATGCAGCAAGGGTGAGCTTTAACAAAGAGTCCTCATATAAACTTAATGAAATGGGAGAACAATTAGAAGATAAAGATATTAGATTAGTTAAATACTTAGCCAAGCATGATCACTTTACACCATTCACCCATGCTACTATTACTATGCGGGAAAAGGTTCCCCTATTTGTAGCTCGGCAGAGATTTAAACATACGATTGGCTTCTCTTACAATGAAATTAGCCGCCGGTATGTTGAGGAAGATCCAGAGTTTTATAAGCCTGATGAGTGGCGCGGTAAAGCAGATGATAAAAAGCAAGGGTCATCTGACGTTGTAATTAATATTAACCCAGCTACAGCTAGCGGTAGCGAGGCTATGGTAGATGATTATGATCATGCTATTAATAGATGTATGTGGGTATACAAGCACATGCTACGTAAGGGTGTATGCCCAGAACAAGCTAGGATGGTACTGCCACAATCAATGTACACTGAATACTATGTGACAGGATCGTTATATGCTTGGGCTAGGGCATACAATCTTAGATCACAAGAAGATGCACAACAAGAAATACAAGACTTAGCAAAAGAATGGGATGACATTATGCTATCTTTATTTCCTGAGTGCTGGATGGCGTTAACGTAATGCTAGCAGCAGCAATAATTTGTTCTATGCTAATCATCGGATATGTGGTAGGGTTCTTTGCTGCTAGACATTTGTATAAAGTGAAACCGAAACCTAAACGAAGAAAGAAATGAGGAGAATAATATGGTAGATGTTGTTATATACGGTGTGATTCCAATAGTCCTATTTGCAAGTGGCTATCTTGTCGGGTTTTTAATGGGGAAGATAAAGTATAGTCCTAATATTCCTCCACCTAACTATCTAGGTGGTAGTCCCAGTAA
>TARA_R110002012_G_scaffold64947_1_pt1 | contig 13167 bp, 2 predicted proteins | sample TARA_R110002012 | Tara Oceans TARA_R110002012 (sample SAMEA4396515) | marine metagenome | biome: Westerlies Biome; feature: [DCM] deep chlorophyll maximum layer (ENVO:01000326); material: water (ENVO:00002006), including particulate matter (ENVO:01000060) such as... | depth 40 m
GTAGTTGCAGTAGTTCCATCATTACCTGCTATGATAAGTTGCCTATCTCCTGAATTACTTGGTGCATCAATATCATAACCAATGATAACATTTCCATCACCTGAAAGATTCGGGCCTTGTGCGTTATGTCCAATAGCGATATTTTTATCTCCGCTTGTCCATATTCCGGCACTATCTCCAATGAATGTGTTTGACTCACCTGTTGAGTATTGACCTGCTGCATATCCTACATTCACAGCATAATTACCATCTCCACTTTGACCGGCAAAACCTCCAATTGAGGTAATTCGCCCGCCTTGTTGATTATTCTGAGATGCACCATATCCTATTGCTACATTGTATGATACATTTGTCGAATCTTTGCCGCTATATGTGCCTATAAATGTATTAGAGTGTCCTGTTGTTAATCCTGAACCTGCATCATAACCAATCAAAACATCATTTGAACCACTTGTCTTAGCATCACCGGCATAGTTTCCAATAACGATGTTCTTCTCTCCACCTGCAACAGCACCACCTAAAGCGTCATATCCAATTGCTATGTTGTCTGATTCTGTCGTAGCCGCATTGTAAACATTACCTCCTATTCCAATGTTTCTTGAACCTGTGGTAACTTCCTTTGCTGCGCCATAACCTATACCAATGTTATCTAAGCCACTTGAAATTTCCTTTGTAGCCCACCCTCCAATACCTATGTTATTGTCACCTGAAGTGACACCTCTCATACTAAATGCACCAATGCCTATATTGTAGTTTGCACCAGTAAAATTACCTGATGCCATACAACTTGCGCCAATACCTATGTTATAACTAGCACTTCCTGAAATACCACCACCTGATTCTGAACCAACTAGAATGTTACCTGTTGAATCGGTTAATGCAGTTCCCGCTTTTGCGCCAATACAAGTATTACTAGCACCTGTGGTAACAGAATCAAGTGCTGTTGAACCAAGTGAAGTGTTGTAGTTTGCATTATCGTGAGTAACATCGTTTCCATAATATTGTGAAAAGTTCGCTGCGATATTTACATCTGATAATCCATCTAATGAAGTAGCACCGCCACTAACAGTAGTCCAAGTCAATGTGCCTGAACCATCAGTTTTCAAGAGTTGATTTGCTGAACCATCAGCCGCAGGGAATGTAAATGCGTCATTAAATTGAATAGTTCCATCATGTCGTAAATTAAGCCTTCTTGAACCACCAACAGCAAATGATAAAACAGCATTTCCAAAATCGGTATATCTGAACATACCTGTGTCTGTGTCGGCTGTGAATGAATGACTTGGAAGTGAATTTGTGCCGTTTTCTGTTAGTATTGAACCTGATGTAGTTATATTACCTTCACCATTAGGGTTAATACTGATATTTTGGTCTACACCATCAGCAATTACTATTGAACCTGTGTTAGTTCCTGAATTGGTATTAAGTGTTAAGTCACTTGTTCCCAATGTAGTTATAACCATATCTGCGTTATTAACACCTAATCTCAACCTTTGCCCTTGTATTGAAATTAAATCTTGAGCATTCATATAAATATCCCCACTTGAGGAATCTGCATTGATTAACAAATCGCCATCGGATTGCATCTGAATCTTAGTTGTTTTTGAGAAGTTTGGGACAATATCAACATCTGCATTTGAATCTCCTATTCTAACAGTATCAGTATTAAGATTAACATTTCCTGTTCCATTTGGTGTGAGAACAATATCATTATTTGCTCCCTGTGCAATATAAATACTACCCGAATTAGAACCGCTATTAGTAGATAGATGGAGATTGTGCGCTCCATTTGATGTAATCGAGGCTGTATCATTAGAAGCACCCACTACAACATAACCCGATGATAATGGGCCGTATGTTTTATTCGTGAGAGTATCTGTGGATGAAGCAGTTATACCACTTGCTGCCGCCCAAGCAGTTGTTCCATCAGTATTCGCCGTTAAGACATAATCATCTGTTCCTGTTACGGCTTGGGGCAAATAATACTGACTGTTTATTTGCACCTTACTTGTTGCATCTCTACCAAGACTTACTTTACTATTAGCATCATCACCGGGAACAATGTAAATATGTCCAGCATCGCTGTCATTTAATTGCATATAAGGTTCTGTGAAACCTGCATTAGTGTTAGTAGTTAATACTAAATCATGAGAACCACTTGAAGTTAATTTAGCATTAGCAGAACCTGTGCCAATAGTAGTTACTGCTCCGGTTAAAGACGCAACAGCAGAACCTCCTACTGTTAGAGAACCTACAACATTAACTGTTCCATCAGCCGCAATAGTCATTCTTGATGTTCCGCCTGTTGAAAATCCTATAATGTCTGAGCCACCAGTATACATTCCTGTATTGGAATCATTCCTAAAGGCGATAGATGGGGCCGATGCAGATTCATCGTTCATCGCCTGTATTTTTCCATGACACTCAAGATTCCCATATTGTAGGAACTTGCCGTCATCTTGGAATTGCGCTCTTATGTTCCCTCCTGTGACTACACCAAGAGAATTAGCCGAAGGCAAATATAATCCTGTATCAGTATCACTTGCGAAAGCGAAAGCGGGTGCGCTTGTTGAACCATTAACACCACCTGCGTTTGAATCACCACCTGCTGAAACAGTTTGCCAAGAACCATCTCCACGCAAAAACTTAGCAGCATCTCCTGTTGCTGCACTAGGAACTAAACCGGCTACTGAAGCAACACTACTATCTGCCCCTTCAAATTCTATTATGGATAATTCTCTATTTCCGCCCAAAGTAATCTTTTGTCTAGGTAATCTAACTGATGAATTATCATTATGGCTTGCGGCAGTAGTTCCCCTATGGCCTCGTTTTACAGCAGTTAAAACATTGCTATTAATTTCACTATATTTAATATACTCAGCATCAATAAGAATTACTCCTTGAGAGGGTAAACCATGACCTGCATCAACTTGAATACTAGTTACCGCTTCATTAATAGCACCATCTAAAGCAGTAGTAGTAAGATTATCATAATTAATATCGAAAGCACTAATTTCAGCACCTGTTACTGCATTAGCCGCAATAGTAGCAGTTGTTATTGCATCATTGGCTATTGTAGCGGTTGTTATTTGGTCATCAGCAATAGTAGCAGTTGTTATTTGGTCATCTGCTATGGTTGCAGTAGTAATAGCATCATCAGCAATAGTAGCCGTAGTAATCTGGTCATCTGCAATTAAAGCAGTAGTAATAGCATCATCAGCAATCTTAGCCGATGTAATAGCATCATCAGCAATCTTAGCAGAAGCAATTGCAGTTCCACTCCAAACACCTGTTGTAATTGTTCCAACAGTTGCTAAGTTAGCAGCACTTGTTATTGCGGCTTGTGTAGCGCCTGTAACTGTTGCTGCTGTTCCACTAGCATTACCTGTGATATTACCTGTAAATGTTCCTGTAATTGTCTTATTGGTTAATGTTTGCACATCAGTTAATTGAACAATATTACTATTTGTTATGGAAGCAATCTTAGTAGCAGTATCAGCATTACCTGTAACATCACCTGTTAATGCTCCTGTAAATGTTGCCGCCTTCATATTTGCATAAGAAGCAATAGTTACATTTCCAGCAGTAGTCCCTGTATCTGATGTATTAACTGCTGCCCATGTGTCTGCGGATTCATCCCAAATGATACCAACATTAGTTGATGAACCTCTTTCACCTATTAATCCTATATCAACAGATGGTGTTCCTGATTGTCCATTAGCCAAATATACTAATGGGTCTTCAACACTTAGCGTTGCAGTATTTACTGTTGTTGTATCTCCTGATACAATCAAATCACCTGTTACTGTTAATCCACCACCAATAGTTAATATATCATCTGTTTGAGTTCCAAATGTTTTATTTCCTCCCCAATCAGCATTTAATGCACTAAGCACATCAGCAGTTGTTGTGGTGTTAGTATTAGTTACTGTTTCAGTTGCAGAAGCAATTGCTGTAATATGCCCATAAGTATCTAGTGTTATATCTTGAATGTATGTTCTACCACTATTATCCACAGAAGCCTGACTAGAAGTATCTTCGTGATTAATTGTAATTGTGCCGGTAGCACCAGCCGCAGTAGTTATTGCATTTCCACCTGTAACTTCCAAAGTGTTTCCATGTGCTATTGTTTGGTCAGTTCCACTATCACCTGATAATGTAAATGTAGTTAATTGATTTGTATTAGTATCAGTAACAGTAGAAGCAACAGTAATAGTTCCATCACTAGTTGCTGTTGTAGTAATACCAGTTCCAGCCGCTATTGTTAATGTATCTCCTTCTGTAACTGTAGTGTTTGTTCCTGCTGTTGTAGCGGTTACTGTGAATCCATCTCCCATATCTACTGTATCAGTATTTGTTATTGCTCCTGATGCTGCCCCAAGATAACCCCATTGTGTTGCTGAAATTGTTGTTGTTCCAATGTTTTCTAATTGTTCACCTTCTGCGGCAGTTAAGTTAGAAATTTCAGTTACTTGAGATGCTGCAATTGTTTTATTTGTAAGAGTATCTGAACTAGATGCAGTAATAAAACTAGCACCATTAGTTAATTGATTATTATTGGTTGGTATTGTTGTTGAGTTAAAGGCATTAGAGCCAAATATCTCAGATGATAGTTTTCTCTTTTGAGTTCCGCCATCAAGAACAATAAACTCATCTGCCGCATTATTCCAAGATTGGGTCATATCTGCAAGGTCGCCTAAAGCCAAAGATAAACTACCTGAACCAGTAACAGTTCCACTTAATCCTGTATTAGTTCCTACTGAAGTTACTGTGCCTGTATTTGCTGTTGCACTTGCTTCAACACCTAAGAATGTCAATACTTGTGTTTGATTTAATTCTTCAATTACACCATCAGCACCAGAAACTCTCCCAAGTATTCTTTCATCAGCAGAAACATTCTGCATCTTTGCATAGGTTACCGCATCATTAGCAATAGTAGTTGCATTTCCTGATGAAGTAACATCACCTGTTAGATTAGCATTAGTTGTTACTGTGGCTGCATTGCCAGTTGTGGAACCTGAAGAACCTGTTATGTTACCTGAGATAGAACTTGAAAAGGTCTTAGTTCCTGCGATAGTCTGATTACCACTAGTATAAACTCCATTAGTTACAGTAGCCGCATTTCCTGTTGTTGAGCCTGATGAACCACTTACATCCCCTGTAACATTTCCTGTTAAAGCACCAATAAAAGCACTAGCAGATATTGGCTTGTTTGAAGCAAGCCTAGAATTAGAATTATCCCAAGTAAATGTAGGAGCACTAGCATGAGAACCAAATTGTATACCAGCAGCATCTGTTAATGCTAGAGTTGAAGCACCACTAGCAATAGTAATTGTTGCATCAACAACATCTAAATCAGTAGCACTTACAGTGTTTAAATCACCTGTAATACTGAAATCGCCAGTTATAGTTAAATCACCATCTACAGTTAAATCATGGTCAAAAGATAATGCTCCAGAATCAGCAACAGTTAATGTTTTAGTTGCATCGTCTTGTCCTGTAAATTCTATCTTAGGTGAGTTTGCACTACCTGAGTTTGGTGTAATCTTTATGTCTTTATCTGAATTAGCCATTAATACTCAACCTCCATCTTTCCAATGTCCTTTCTTTCCCCATGTATAATGTAAAAGCAATCTATATCCCCATCTGCCGCATTATCTATATGAACTATATTATTTTCAATTTTATCCACATATAACATCTGGAAACTACCATTAGCAGTTAATTGAACTGTTATCGTGGAGTCATCAACAAGACTTAACCAATACCCCGGTAATGCTATGGTGGAATCATGTATTAACCTTCCCCTATGATAGACTCCGTATTCTGGCCCTTCAAGGGAACCATGCCGCAAAGTCATATTCTCCTTTGTAGGGTGGGGTATTACGAAAGACTTAGTAGTAGCATCTATATGTCCTGATACCGCTAAAGTAGAGCCATCAAATGTTAGGTTGGCTTCTGCATTCATAGCGTCTGCGCCTGTTGCAGTAAGTATTCTGTTATCAGAACCATTAGCCATGAAATCTGATACATCTACACTAAAGGTAGTTGAAGTTAAATCAAGTCCTGTTCCGGCTGAATAAGTTGTATTAGTGAATGATGTGATATATCCCGCATCGTTAGTCCATTGATTGTTACTACCTGACTTACCTGTAAAAGTTTGAGTATTAGATGCTGTAGTAGTTCCTGTATTAGTTGTATAACCATAATCCTCAATTCTATTCTTTATTGCAAGAGCAGTCATTAAATGGTCATCAGCATCAGAAGCCTCCGAAGTAATATCAATATCAGCAACACCATGACCCGCAAGAGTTATTGAACCTGTTGTAGTAAAACCACCAGCAGTTATTGTTCCTGTAGTTGTATCATTAGCATCATTCTTTAAGAAGGCATCATCTACATTAAAGGTAGTTCCACTTAAGGTTAAGTTAGTTCCACCTGTGTATGTGGTATCTGTATTAGTATCTGTTGCTGCAATAGTTAAATCTGTGCCACTTGGGGTTAATGTAATATTGCTACCTGCTACAATCTTAATATCCTGTGTGCCTGAACCAGCACCACTTTCAGTTAATCTAAGTAATGCATTAGCATCGCTATCAACCCAAGAAGTAGCATATTCATTTTGAGTGTTAGTATCTGTATCTGGGTCAGCCCAAGTAAATGTTCCATCTCCGTCAGACCTTAAATATTGACTTGTTGTTCCATCACCTGAAACATTTAATTGGTCTGCTCCTATTGCATTATTTGTTACTGAAAATTCTGTGCTTGAAAGAGTTAATCCTGTTCCAGCAGTATAGGTAGTGTTAGTATCAGTAGTAAAGGTTAATGCACTTTGCATATATGATTGCAAAACACTAATATCCATTCTCTTTAATGCGCCAGCATCACTAAGCACTAATTCATCTGTGGATGCAAGACCACTTGTTAATGCGGTTTGTCCTGTTATATCACCAACAACGAAGTTAGATGCACCGCTAGATGCGAAGTTCTGTGCGGCTATGTAATCATATACTGCATTACCCGTAACTAAATCAGATTCACCATCAGCAACACCACCTGAACCATCAGTAGCAACTCCCTTTACTGCTGCTGCTCCTAATCCTAAATTAGACCTTGCAGTTGAAGCACTAGCCAAATCTGATAGGTTATTAGATTTAAGTGGGAATACATCATCTACATTAAAAGTAGTCCCACTTAGAGTTAAGTTAGTTCCACCTGTATATTGAGTATTAGTATCAGTTGGGGTTACCCAAGTATTATCCCCTCTTAAGAAGGTTGAACTTGATGCCGTTCCTGTTGCTGATAGCATAGCAATATCTACCGCGTCTGTGGCTATTGTTGTAGCATTTCCAACGCTTGTTACATCACCTGTTAAGTTTGCATTAGTTGTATGTGTGTAGTTGTTAGCAGAAGATGCAATACCATCTAATTTACTCTTTAATGTATTTGTAAAGTTGTTCTGAGTAAGACCACCATCACCTACTGAATAAGTAGTATCTTGTTGTGGTATAGTAAAGGTAGCGTTTGGAATAGTAACTGTTTTATCGCTATCTGCTACTGCCGATATTAAAGTCATATCATGACCATCAGCAGTTGTTCCTTCAAATATTACACCATGATTTACAGTAGTTGTTTCTACATGGGCAGTAGTTGTAGTTCCTGTAACAGTTAAATCATTAGCAATAGTTATTATTCCTGAGCCAGCAGTTCCAAGAGTATAACTCGCTACATCATTTAATAACCCTGTAATTTCACTTGCAGTTTGGTCAGCAGTAGCACTACTTTCAACAGAATCTAATTTGGTTTCTTGAGCATCTGTCATAAGTCTTTTATCAGTTGCATCTGTGAAATTAGTAGTTGTAAATGTAGGTGTTGCTCCACTAATAACTGACTGGTTTAATGCTTTAACATGAGAAATACCTGTTAATTCGCTATCCATTAACGCACCAGCAGCAGTTACATTTGTAGCGTCTGTTACATCTGCTGATGCTTCAATAGCATCTAATTTATCATGATGGGCAATAGACATTAATCCTTCTGCACTTCCAGTTGCCTCTGAATATGTTGTATTAGTATCAGTAGCAGCAATAGTTACTGTATCGCTTGCCGCAGTAGTAGTAAGTGTTACATTAGAACCGGCTGCAAAAGTTAGAGTATCAGTTGTTGTATCAGCAACCACATCATCTTGACCACTTATTGAAATAGTCTTAAATGAGTATTCGTTTGCTTCTCCACTTGAACCAGTTTGAACATATCTTCCGTCTAAATCTACAGTTAAATCTGCTAATGAACCAGACCTTCCTACTGTTAATGTTCCATCTCCGGTATTAAAACTTAATGTGTCAGCATATTCATTAGTATTTGTGTCAGTAACAGTATTTGTATAGGTTATTTTATCTCCACTTCTTGCAATGCTTAATCCTGTTCCCGCTTCAAATACCACATGGTCTGTTGATGCATCGCTTCCTGTTATTCTTAACTGTTCTTCATCTGAATTTGAACCATCTACTGCTGATATACCATAAGTTGTATTGGTGTCAGTGTCAGGGTCAGCCCAAGTTCCGTCTTTTCTAAGATAAAGCCCACCATGAGTATTAGAACCAGCAAGGACTAAACCGGCAGCATAAGAGTTACCTGAACCCATAGCAGCATAAGTAGTATTGGTATCAGTATAATTACTAGCATGAATAGTTCCAGCACTTGCGCCTGTCCAATCAATTATTTCATTGCTAGTTATGCCCAAATCAGAAAGAACCTCTGCTGTTGTTCTTGCTTCTAAGGTTGTTGCATCACTCCACCTAGCATATTCATTTGCATTGATAGTGCCTGTCTTTGCTACATCACCTGTGTTTGCAGTAGCATTAGACGCAACGGTTCCTAACTTAGTCTTTTCAGCCTCAGTATAAGCAGCAGTAACTAATTCCCAATCATCTGTTCCTACAGCAGATGCGGAGTAAACTTTATTATCATCTGTATCTACCCAAATATCCCCAACTGATAATGCAGTAGGGGCAGCAGATTGTCTGAATACTTGATTCTTAGTAGCACCATCTTCAAAGGCTAGTGCGATAGTTGCAGCATTACCATTTGTTAAACTTAAAGTTTTAGTATCACCACTAACTGATTTTGCTAAGGTAATTGCTCCACGAATAGTAGAAGTAGAATCGTTATCAACATTACTTAGCCCTACATCTGATTTAGTTGCTGCTGAAAGAACTGCTGTTTGAATGGTAGCATCACTTGTATTATCAACATTAGATAGTCCAACATGAGTTTTGGTTACACCTGCAACTGTTCCTGTAAATGTTGGTGAAGCCTTTGGTGCTCTTAAATCTAATTGAGTTTGTTGTGCTGTTGATACAGGCTTGGCAGCATCAGCAGTGTTATCTACATTTCCTAGTGCTACATCAGCCTTAACTAACCCCAAAGCGGCTTTAGCAACTGTTACTTCAATCCATTCACCTGAACCTATTACATCATCATTAGCAGCAGTAGCCCTGTATTGTTTATTATTATCATCAGTATCAAACCAAATATCACCAGCCGCAGTAGCAACTGGAATGCTAGTTTGTTTGAATGTGGTATTTTTAGTTGCACCTGTAGCAATACCTGCTAATTTAGTTCCCGTTCCTGATTCTAAGGAATCCAAATCACTTAACCCTACAGACCCTTTCACAAGAGTTACACTTGAACCAGCATTAGTAAGAGATAAAGTAGTTCCTGATATTCCTAAGTTTATCTCTTCATTTTTAATTTCTTCAGCAGTAAAGTTTGTTGTTCCTGTTTTATACAGATTTGTTCCAAATGTAGCACCGACTGTTGCGCTATTAGCGGGTTTATTGGAAGAGGCATCTTGTAATTCTCCCCATTCTGTTTTTCTATTATCAAAGATAACATCAGCCGGAGAACCTGCAGTATCTTGAATAGTTGTTGTAGAAGAACCATCATTAACTTCTAACTTACCTGTTGAAGTATTTACTCTAACTACTAAGTCGGCTGATAATGCCCTACCCGCAATTGTTCTTGTTGTTGGAACTTTAGCCGCTAAATCAGTAGCAAGGTTTGTCACTTTAGATTGTGCTAATGTTGGTATTCTAGCAGCCCCAAAAGTCCCACTATCAATTTTATCAGCAGGTAAGGTTGGTATTAATGGGTGAGTTACTGCGGCCATTAATTGAGTAAGAGTAATTTTTTTAGTGGTGCTACTTGTTGCATCAGTAAATGCTAGATGGTCAGCAGTAAGGTGTATTCCTGATTCAGGACTTAATCCCGCTATTAAATCTGTAGTATCTATATTTGTGTTTGTGTCAGTAACGGAGTTAGTAATTGTAACTGCACCAGCATTTTCAGCGATAGTAATGCCTGTTCCAGCAGTAAAAGCAAGTGTTTCTGATGCTCCTAATGTATTACCACCTGCGGTTACTGTTCTAGCGGAACTAGCAGTAGTGGCTATTGCTTGCTCTCCTGAGCCATCAAAATATTTTAATGCACCATCATAGAATACTGTTCCAGCAGTAGTTAGTGCTGTATCTCCCAATGTAATACCAGTAGCAAGAGTTACATTTTTACTTGTATCTATTGTTAATGCAGCGTTATTGCTTCTAAGAACAAAAGCAGCATCATTAGTTAAGAAGGCATCATCATAAGTTTTATCAGCAACATATCCTATTTGTAATTTAGGCGAACCAACACCACTAGTGTCAAATTGTCTTCCTATGCCCCAAGTAAAATCATCTGAAGTATTAGTTGAATCATCATCGTGAGTCCAAATTAATCCAGACTTATGTTGTGTCTTTTGGGTTTCTAAAACAAGGGCTGCACCTGTTCCATAGTATTCTTCATCAGTAGAACTTCCTGCTTCTACATCAGCATTATCAGCCAATAATCTTGCTTCTGTATAATGAGTGTGATATCCTTCAAATATGGGTTGTCTAGTGTTACTATAGTAACTACCTTGTAATGAATTGTGACCACCATGCACTCTTGTAGTTCCAGCAACTGTTGCACCTTTTGCTTGTCCTGTAGCAGTTAAACTAACTGTAGTTAATTCATTAGCCTGTGGATTATATGTTATATTACCTGTTGTGTTATCTTGAAATAATCCTCCAGAATCTTCAAAAATTAAATCATAAGCAACATTACCTGATTTAGTCCCAATAGTAGGATTACCCGTTAAATTACCAATAAAAGATGTTGCTTCAATACTCTTATTAGCAACAAATTTAGTTCCTGAATCTGAATAAGTAAAAGAAGCACTTGCACCATCTATTATTAAACCAGCACCATCAGCAGCAGCAGAATCAGCCGCACCACTAGCAACAGTAATAGTTAAATCATCTACATCTAAATCAGTTACACTTACAGAATTAATATCTCCTGTAATATTTAAATCACCTGTTACTGCTAAATTGCCTGCAACAGAAGCATTGCCTCTAAGATTAATTGTATCTCCCGAATCTGTGCCTATATTAATAGTTTCATCACCAGTGCCGCCTGAAGATTCAAGAGCATTTAATGCGTTTAATAAATTAGCATTAGAAACATTTACATCTGTATTCGTAACTTTAGCATCATTTAAGGCTACTCTATTTTCTAATCTACCAAACGCTGCTAATATTGTATCAGAAGCAGCAACTGTGCCTCCTGAACTAACATTCAACCCAGTTAAAACCTTTCCAATTACACCTGCATTATCTAACTGAGTATCTGTTGAGGCAATACTAATTGAACCAGCACCATTTGTTATAGTAACATCACTTCCTGCAGTTAATGTTGCTAATGTTGGGTCAGTCGTTCCATCACCAATTAAAAGTTGCCCGTTAGATAATACACTTGTTGCTGTTATTGCACCTGTTCCAGAACCTAAAAGAATACCACCATCAGTAAGGGTTGTAGCACCAGTTCCACCACTATCTACTGCTAATGTTGCAGATAATCCAGCAGCAGTTCCTGTGATATTATCTGCTGTTCTTGCTAATGTTCCTGTCGATGAAGGTAATGTAAGAGTATATGCTGTAGAACTGGGAGTATGAGTTAGAGTTCCTTCTTTATTTATTCTAAGTCTTTCAGTTCCTGAATTAATAGCAGAAAATTCTCTTGTTGCTTGAGCATATCCTAAGAATTGTATATGTCTATTTGTTGCATGTGCAACAGAATTAGCAGCATATTTAATTACTGCAATCGGAATATCGCCAGCAGTTATGGCGGCTACAGTAGCATTTGTAGTATCGTATATACCAGTTGAAGGGCTAGATGTTCCATATCTCCACTTTAGAGTATTAGGAGATTCACCACTTACTTCTCCATCACAAACAACTAGAACCCCATACCAATCAACTGCATTTGAAGTTCCTGTATCTGGACTGCCTGTTGTTGTTAATGTAGCCCCAGTAATAGTAGTTAATTTTCCATTTCTTAATACCTTTCCAGCATCCACTACATAATGAGTATAATCAACTGAGTTATCAGCAGTTGTTCCTTGTGCAACACCAAAACCACTAATTGCTCTATTTTCACCACTAGCAGCATTCAATGACATTATTATTGCGGAGTGTATAGAGTCTGTAGCATCGTCTATTGGTGCAGTAGGTGAAGAACCTAATGTGCTAATAAAGCCTGTATTACTAACCATATTCAATTCACCTCTATCCGTATTGTGAAAGTAACCGTATCACTCGCCGCTACAACGCCTGTGCTTGTAAATGTTACTCGGCTTAACAATTTGCTACCATCGCTCTTAAACACGCCTAACTCAGATACACCTGAAGATGGTATATCAGAACCTAAGAAATCAACATTCCACACTAAAGTAGAACCCACAACTGTTGGTGTTATTGATGTTTTCTCTGCAACATAGTGGTCTAAATTAGTCTGCGATGCAGCAGTAGAATCTGCGCCATCACCTATTCTAATTGTCGTATAGTTGGTCTTGATATAGTTTGTGGCTATATCTTCTTTCGCGCTATTTGTTATCATATTCCCTCACTCTTCTCACTTTCATATGTTTTTAATGCTGTTGTAGTAGCACTGCCAAATCCCATTGTATTACCAAATCCTATTGTATTACCGAATCCTATTGTTGTTCCACCTGCTGATGCTATGGTATTAATGGTATAATTAATTCTATTTTGGTCAATATTAAGAGTATCAAAAATTGCTTTTCCTACT
>TARA_R110002012_G_scaffold146943_1_pt1 | contig 13160 bp, 19 predicted proteins | sample TARA_R110002012 | Tara Oceans TARA_R110002012 (sample SAMEA4396515) | marine metagenome | biome: Westerlies Biome; feature: [DCM] deep chlorophyll maximum layer (ENVO:01000326); material: water (ENVO:00002006), including particulate matter (ENVO:01000060) such as... | depth 40 m
CCAGAATTTATTGTTAGCGTCGAATTATCGCTTACGTCATACCAAGCCTTTGTGCTTGCTTCTGAGGGCAGCCATAAGGAGCTTTTTGGATTGGGGCGAAAACCTGAATCGTATGAAGTGGTAATTAAATTATTTAAGCCAAAATTGTAAAGCTTTCTGTACAACTCTCTGCCTGTATGATTCGAGTAGTATAGATACTCAAGCGGGTTGGAATATAGTATCGCAGATATTCTCGACTGAAAATTTTCAAAATTTAATTGAAGTTCATTTGGGGTTGAGGTAGAATGAATTTCTTGAAGTAATTTGGGTAAACTGTCACTCATGGATATATTATTACACTATCTTCTCTTGCTGGGGATTGCATAAAATCCTACAACCATAAAACACAAATCCATAAAGGACGACAAAAGTAACCCGCCAGTCAGTTGAACTACAGTCCAATCCTTCCCCCCAATAATCCACGAGAAGAACCCCCACCTATGTCCGTCTCCATTTGGAACTATAATATCGTAAGATATGTCTGGATTGTGCGCGTAGTATATCATGAGGTAACACATTGTGAACGTGATTGACATAAATAATATGCGCCGAGAGACTTTTACAAAAGGATCACTTGCTTGCTCGGATTGATTTTTGCATAAGGCTTCCAGCATTGTAGAGTCTCTTGCGGCTATAAAAAGCTGGTCTTGGCGCTTTTGCTCTAACCAAGAATTAATTAAATTACAGAGCAGTTTAATTCCAGCCCCAAGAATAGTATTTAATATAGGTCCCATTAGTCCGGAAGCTTATCGTAATCAGCCTTACTGCAAAACTTTGTGAGTTTTGTGCCGTCTTCATCAACGGCTTTCAAGGCATATCTTATCGATTGCTTTCCGGTCTTTGTTGTTTTTTCGTAAGCGTGTTTGGAAACGCTAGACTCGTCAACTGAGACTTTCTTTTTCTTTTTTACGTTGTAGAATTCGATCATAACAACTATATATACACTTAATAGCCAGAGGAATCGCTGCAATTTTGCATCTGATCATGAATCCAGGCATAGGTTTTTTCTAGTCCATCCTCTAATGTAATAGATGGCGCCCAGCCTAAAACCTGTTTAATCATTTCGTTGTCGCTATTGCGACCACGAACACCCTGCGGCGCATCAAGATTATAATTTCTTTTAAGTTTTATGTTGCCAATATTTTCGGCAATATCGACTAACTGGTTAATTGATACCATCTGGTCACTGCCAAGATTTAGTGGTCGGGAGTCTCCTTTTGACCACATTAGATCCATTCCAGTAACGCAGTCATCTATGTACATAAAAGAGCGGGTTTGTTCTCCGTCGCCCCAAATTTCAATCTCATGTTTTCCGCTCATTTTTGCCTCGATAACTTTGCGGCAAATTGCAGCTGGAGCCTTCTCTCGTCCACCACGCCAAGTACCATAAGGGCCATAAACATTATGATACCTGCAGACTCTGGAATCAATGCCAAAATCCTCTCCGTAATAATGAGTAAGAATTTCACTGAACAATTTTTCCCAACCGTAACCATCTTCTGGGTTAGCTGGATACGCAGTATGCTCTTTTAATCCTTGAGAGACTGCATCTTTGATATCAGATTGAATTTCTTGAGGATAAATACAAGCAGAAGAGCTGTACAGGATTTCTTTTACGCCGTTATCTCGAGCCGCCATAAGCATATGGGCTTGAATTAATACAGACTCCATGCAAAGAGCGTGGTTATTTTGAATAAATCCCATCCCACCCATGTTGCAGGCAAGGTTGTAAATTCTATCAACCCCTTTAGAGAGGTTATAGCAATGATGTTTTTCTCCCAAATCGCAATCACTGTAGTTTTCTGCGTTATCAAATGTTTGATACCATTGTTCCGCTGGCTTTATATCAGCTGCAATAACTTCGTGCCCTTGCGCTAATAAATCTTTAACTAAATAACCGGCAATAAAGCCGCCCGCTCCTCCAACTAGTATTTTCATTTTATATGTTTTTTTATAATGTTATCAAATTCTTTTAATTCTACTTCTGCTTTATAATGATTGAACCATATATCTTTTTCGTCTTTAAATATTTTACTGTTCATAGTGTCAAAATTCAACACATGTGGATTGTATTTTTTAATTTTTGAACCCTGTGGTACTTGCGCTAACCATTTTGATCCGCCATCTAACCATAAGCCACAATTAGAGTATATCTCTCTGATGGGTTTGTTTCTTAATCTTTTGGTAAACGTCTTACCGTAAAACTGAAAATAATTAAAACCATTATATTCATCAATAAAGTCTTTTAAATTGCTGTGATTTTTTAAAACAATATATTCATCAGGATCTACATTTAGTACCCAGTTGTTTTTTTTATCATTTAATACTCTAGCGAACATCTGGTTTTGAGAATTAGGATATGGGGAATTGTGATCGACCCCGCAAACCCAAGGGATTACTTTTACTTGATCATATTTTGAGGCTATATCAGAAAGTTTGTCAGTGATTTGGCCGTCAGAATAGTCCGAAAAATAGTCTAAGTGAGGTTTACAATCCCAGACTTGATCGCTAGGAGATGACTGCGCGCTCTTTCGCCTGTCTTTTTCTGCAGCGTCTATATTATTCCAGTAAGCATTTTTAGCCGCAACTGGAACGAACCCATTATTATATAATAAAATTTGATCAACCCCTAAGGTTAAATAATGCTCTATCCATTCTTCTAAATAAAAAACTTCAAGACGAGGTAGGATAATTGAGGCGAGAGTAATCATTCTTAATGGTGACTAAAAACTTTTACCCCGCTAGAAGAAAGAAATTTTTTAATTTGATTTTCGAAAGATTTTTTATCAGCTCGCTCTTTAGCTGGAAAAAATCTAGGGTGCCACTCAATGTGAATTTCATTAATTAAGTTTAATAAACTTGATTTCATTAACCTTTCCAAGACGGCGTATTCTGCGCCTTCGATATCCATCTTTATGAAAATATTGCAATCATGAAATTTGTCATACAGATTTTTCAATACTAAATTGATATCAACACAATTAACTTTTACTTTTTTTAAGCTAAATAATTCCGATTGAGCTCCCTGATTAGAGGTCCAGAATTTTTTGGTTTGATCGAAGGCAAGCTCTGTATCTAATAAAGTTGAAGACTGAAAATCTACTTTCTCTTCGCTGTTTTCTTGGTAAGTAGGGAGTGACAGCAGTTTAGGTTTTTCGTCGCTCGAAACAGCCGCATTAATCAATTCAAAAAAATTATACTTTTCTTTAAATATGTTTAGTCGCGTTTGAGTTTCATGCAGGTTGCATATAAAAGGGTTGGCTTCGTAGCAATAAACGGCCCATTCGCTGCTAATATTTAATTTTTTTTCAAACTCCATTAGGCCTTGAAATTTATTAGATCCGAAGTCTAGGTATGTATTCATGATTCTTTTTTAATTTTTTCTATCCAGTAATCGAAATCTAATGTTTTATAATAAGGTTTTATTTTTTTTGATAGTATGCTGTATTGTTTGTTTAAGAAATCTTCAGTAATTTTTTGATAGTCTTTCTGGTGGTCTAAAAAAAGAATAGGTAATTCTGAATGGTCAAATTGATCGTACATTGGATCTTTTATTACAATAGGTATAGCGCCACAATAAAGAGCGTCATAAAACCTAAATGAATCAGGAGCTGTACCTCTAGGGCATATAACAAATTTACTACTTCTTAATCTGTTAAAAAAATCATCGTTAGACATAAACCAAGAACGCTTGGATCCATTTTTGCCGCGAACGCCAATATTCTCAAGGGTGTATAAAGGATTATCTTTAATGAATAAATGGATAGCTTTTCTGGTCCAACTAGTATTCAATGAAAAATTACCATAAACTAAAATCTCTCGATCTTTTTTATTAAAATTTTGACTAAAGCAGTCTCTAGACCTGAAATCCCTGCCCATTGGTAGGAATTTGACAACATCATGGCTGTAATTAATGTTATTACAATAAATTTTTTTAACGTTTTTTGGTATCTCTAGGTCTTTACTTAAGTAACTATCCGTTTTTCCACAAATGATAGAATAGGTAAAAGGCTTTGACTTAATAGCTTTAAGGTAGGGGTTTAAGTGTTTTAAATTAAAGGTATGCCTGTGGCTTCCAATAAAAAGAATCGCATCTGAGTCAGGTATATCGCTTTCAGATCCAACCGATACGATTCCTTGATTGTGAAAGAAGCCTTCGTTGAATAAAAGAAGAATATTTTCCATCTTCTTCATTTAAAACTATTTTTTCTCTATAATATATTGAGATTCTATAACTTCGAAGTGATTAATTTCGTCAAACTTCTCTTCAAGAAAATCATCAACAGCGGGGATCACGCCAAAGTCTAAAACGTTTCTAGCAACAGGGTTGTCAATATAAGCGTTTCCACAAATATATCCGCCCGATTTTAATTTATCCCACCAATTTTTTAAATCTTCTATTACGAAACTATAGGTATGGTTAGCGTCCAGGTATATCCAGTTGAAATAATCGGATTCAAAATCCAGAACCGCGTCTGCGGAATATTTTTCAAGTATTTTAATCGATTCATTTTTCGCAAATCTTTCATAAACCTCAGATTTATATTCATCCATAATATCCTGAGGGACGGCATGCCATCTATGTGGAACGTCTGGAATGCTAATCCATGGATCAATTAAATGAAGTTTCGAAATTGGCTGCAAAGAAATCAAATTAGCATAGTCGCCTTTTAGGACGCCTATTTCCGCACAAGCATCGCCTTCGTTAATTTTATCAAGCAAGCAGAGTCTCGCAAAACCTTTGTCAAATTTATATGGATCCATGATTAAAATTCGTAATTATATTTTTTTATGTCTTCTTTGTATATATTATACACAATATCTTTTGTTTCTTCTGTATATAATTCTTGGTAATTTGATGCATTGGTGGTGTTGACTTTTTTTAATGGTCTAATCCTAATATCTAATCTGCGACAGATCTTAATATAATCGCGATTTATATTTTCCATTTTTCCTATATAGTCAACTGGTTTATCTAAAAAATAAGAAAAGGGTTGAAAGTGAATCCCAGAGCGAACCGACCCTTCTTCTCTAGCCATCATCTTCTGGAAATCAGGAACTCTTCTTGCGAATTCATTGAAAGAAATTTGCTTGGCTAAATCAGCAAGCTTTTGATTGCCTTTGTACCATCTATCTTTAGGCTTAATAGATCTAAAATAACGATAACAAGAAGCTATGCGATCCCATGGGTTGCGAACAAAAGAAAAAGAAAAATAACCCTGATCTAAAAATTCAGAATGCTTTGATGCTGGAGCATGCCCTGAACCTAAGAAATCTAATTTTAAACTTTTATAAACTGAAGTGCCCGCGCATTTCGGTATATGAATAAAGACGCATTTTAAATCATGAGATATCATTTGTATATATGACCCATAATCTTGTCATTTAGCCCAGACATTTTGGTGGCCTAAATTTTTATGGCCATGCCTGTATTTTGGTAAAGATTCCCACTTAAAGTTGGATTTGAAAACTTGAGAAAACCCTTTGGTGGAAAGTTTATTAATGATTTTTGTATAATCGCATGAATCGGGATAATCCCCTTCAAAAATAATCATTCTCAACTGATCATACATAAATGGATTATCCTTAAAAAAAGATTCTAGGCAGCCTTCGCAATCGGCAACTAAAACATTAAACTTACAGTTTATTGAATCTTCTAGTTCATGAACGGTTACCATAGGTAACTTAGAGTTTGAATCAACAAAAGAAGTAGCTCCATAACCCCCATCGCATTGGTCGATATTTTTTAAAGAAAGTGGGGTTGAGCTTAAAAAACCCTTGTGAATATAAAATTTGCAATCGTTAATCATTTTATTGTATTCTAATGGCCCCCAAACCCTGAAATCCGGTTCGACTGCGACATGCATGGATTGATTACTAAGTATATTATTAATCAAGCAGGAAACACTTCCATAGCGAGCTCCAAGTTCTAAAACCTTGTCGGTCTTTTTTATATATTTTTGAGCCAACTCTTTCTCTGGGCCTTCTGAGCTTGGTTCAACCAATAAACCTTTTTCGTTAAAAATTTTCATAATTATAATTTTTTAAAAATTGATTTGCTCTTATTATTCTCAAAGATTAAGCTTCCGAAATTTGAGGATTTATCAGTGTGTTTTTTTGCCCCAAGATAACGTAAGAAATTTTGATCATAATAACAAAAATTATACTTTTTTTCAAGATTAAATTTCATTAAAATCTTATCGATATGGTCATTCCAAGGCATTTTTTCTAATAAATCATTAATTAAACTAATGTGAAAAATTTGTCCCCAAGTTCCCCAAGAAGGGATCGATCTATATAGATTACCTTGAATGTGGTGTTTTTGAGATGTTTGTATTTTTGGTGAAAACTCTATTTTTTTACCATTAATTATATCACGGCCTGAAGATATGAAAAGTTTAATAAATTTTATATGAAGGTTGTCAGCAGTGGTTAATAAATTATTGATTTCTTTTTTGCAAAAGTTAGGTAATATAGATGTGTCGTCTTCTAGAATTAAAAACCAAGAAGGGGAATTTTTATAAAATTTTTCATTTAGGGAAATTTCTTTAAATAATTTGATATAGGAAAGATTGCAGCCAAGCTTACCCGGAAGGGAGCTCCACTTTTCTAGATATCTATTAGTGTGAAGACCCATTTTTTGGTCTACTTCTTTAAGATAATCATAATTGTCTATAGTATTGATGGCTTCAAATAGCTCTAGGTCATTTAATTTGGATTTGGCATCGTTAAAATTAGAAAGGCGGAGCTCGTCTTTCACAAATGTTATCATGTAAGATTTAAAGTCCATAATTTATGACCATCCTTTTCTATCTAACAAACTAAAATCATAAAAATCTTCAAACATGTCAATTGAAAAAGTAGAAATCTTTTTGTCTGCTAATTGCATAATTTGTTTCTCTATTTGGTAGAGTAAAAAGTTATCTTTAAAATTTAAAATATCAAAATCTTCACAGAAAAAAAAGTCAAAATCTGAATCTCGTAATGACGAGAAAAAATTAGGGGGTTCATCAGTCATAATATATACTTTTTTATTGCCACATAATTTTGCAAACTTCAAAATATTTTCAGCGCTAGTAGCATAATTCAATTCTTCGTCCCTGACTTCACCAGTTTTAAAATTAAAAACTCTATCTCCCCTTCTTACATGAATGCAGGTATATTTATCAGAAATGATTTCAGCAAAATTTTTGGCTATTTTTTTTAAATCATTTTTCGTTGGGATATATCTGGGGTAATCAGGCACAGAGGAGAATATGTAAGAATTAAAAAGAGCTCCACCGCATAAATCATAAGATTCTTGATTTATATCTACAACTTCTATATCTTTAAGATCTTTCGAATTCATATTAGGTATGATTGGAAATGGGTTTCCTTCTACTATAACAGAATCAAATTGAAAATATTTAGAAAGATCAGATAGTAAATGCACAGGAGGATTATGCTTTTTATCAAGTATAACAAATGGAGAAATCAGTGTCTTTTTTTTGTGATAGGCTAAATTCAAAAAACAATAAAGGTTTCCTAGATGATGGTTTAACCCAGCACTGCATTTCGGGGGAAGCGAAAATGTTAAATAATTCATTTTTCTAAAGAATCTATATGTTTTAATAAATCAAAGCCATTATTTCTTTGAATTTTATGTTGGTTTAAATGTAAAACACGGCAAATTGTATCAAAAAAAGGATAATGTCCAGCGCCGGTTCTTTTATCTTCGGGTGTTTGTGATAACACTTCAATTACTGAGGTACCGGCTTCGCAAAAAAACAAATTAGCCATACACGCTCCATGTGCACACACGATCATTTTAGCGTTATGAAAATAAGAGACTTGATCTTTAAAGCTCATATCCTCTAAAACTATAGAGTCAAATTTATCTCCATACTTTTCCGATAGCCTTCTTTCTGACCTTTCAATCCCTTTAATTTCTCGACGCTCTTTACCATTCGTTGAGTTTTTGTTTAGTTTTTTTAAATCTTGATCAGAAATCAACTCGACCCTTTCTCCTCTTTTTATCAAAAGTACCTCTGGATATTTAGGGCCACTTTCTTTTTTAATATTTAATGAATAAAAAATAAAATCACGAAACTTTTTAAAGTCAGACTCATTCTCGTAGGAGGGTAACCTTTCTATGACTTTTTCCTCACACCCAAGCTTATCGAACGCTGTTTGGTCTACTTCCAGATTAATGCAATTATGCACTTCTTCATATATTTTTTCAAAATTACCTAGTGTTTGGTCTAAATTTTTAATCCTAAATACATGATTATATTCAGACACTCCCGCAATCACTTCAGGAAATAAACAATCACAAACAAAATGAGCATAATGAAATAAATTACCACCCTTTCTTTTGTTTTTAATTTTTATCAAACTCATAATTAAATAATTCTATATCTTTCGAAAATTTCTCTGCAACCATATTTACACTTCTGTCATTATAAAAAAAAGAATAATGAAGGCCCTTAGGTTTGTGAAAAACTTTTTCTCCGTCTGGCCCAGTAGTTATAGGTTTAGAATTTCCATGCGGAAGTTTAGTTTTAGTCTTCCCTGTTTTTTTGCATACAAAATCAAAGTCTTGTTGTAAGTTTTCAAATCTACCTATAAAATCAATATCAAGATCAAAGTAATCACTATGTATACAACTATGACTTGTAACAAATTCTTTCCCGTTATGCCAGCGCTCGATATATTCATTAAAATCTCTTGTATAGCATTGGCCGTTATAAAAATACTGAGAAACCATCTTATCCCAAGGATTTCTGGTGAACGAAAAAGTAAAATATTCATCCCATTTGTTTTTTGCGAGAGATTTAATTTCCGACGCTCGAATATGAAGTTGTTTGTCTTTCATATTTAAGGATCGGCAAATAGAAACACCGGCTGTTTTAATAACATGAACAAAAATGCATTTATGACGATGGGAGATCATTGGTAAGTTTGTAATCGATTTTATAGCCTGATTCGTTAGTAATTAAACCATTGGCCCGAATTAATCTAAATCTAAAATTAGGAATCCTCTTGACTTTGTAATTAAAAGAGGAAAGGTGAGAAAGTAAATAACTTTCGGCATGATACCATTCGGGGTTATTCATTATAAAAGAATATCTTGAGCAATAATCTTTTAATCCAGAAATTGAGTTAAATATAGCATATCGGTCATTGCAGCCAGATTTCCACCATCCAAAAGAGGGAACAAATACATCATTTTTATTTTGCTCACACCTAATTATAGGCTTAGTATTTAAATAGTGGGTGTGAAAAATATCACTACGAGACAGAATGTAAAAATCATAGTGTTTATCTGTATGAAAATTTTTAGAAAAATATTCCAAGGAGTAAAGCTGCTTAAGGGAATTAGCTGTACTAGACAACGAAAACTTACCCCATGAGCCACCAAAGTTATCAACTAATAGTTTTGCGTGTGACACAATGTTTTTATTAATTTCTGAAGAAAGATTTTCTAACCCGTCAAACAAGATATCAGAAAAATCGAAGTAATTATTAATGCTTAGTGGATTAATTGCAGTCCCATCACCCTCGAGGCCTCTCTGCCTAGGATTATCAAAAGACTCGTTTTTGCTTGTTACTAAATAATAATCCAGTTCAAGGTCGGAAAGGGGGTGGGCAACATTATTTAAAAAAGCTTGATGTTGCCTGTCGGCATAATTTTTAACTTGGCCAAAAAATATATATGCTATTTTTTTCATTACTTATTTACATTAAATTTTAAAACTGGCTTGTCTGGCCAAGGGTTTATCTCGATTGGTAGTATATTACACTTTTCTAAAAATAACGCCACAGCTAAATCTTCATATATATGATGGAGTCGAACCGAGGATAGTTCGTGAAAATTTTTCCATTTTCTAAGAGATTTAGAACTAAGAAAATAAGTTGTTCCTCCTGCTGCCCAAGGGACATACCTTCCGTTATATCTTTTATTATACCATGGAGAATCTTCCCTAACCCTTCCAATGTGCCAGCCTCTCTTGCCTTCTTTAGTTTTTACTTGAAAGCCTGCGTAGTCGTGACCCTCCAGAGATTTAATCAGTTGGGCCTCTCTGGCGGCATTCCACCTTATCCAATCAATATCATCATCTATTTTCCAAAAAAAATCATACTTATTAGCATAACCTTTGTCTGCTAGATACCCATAAATAGCAAACATCTTCTCTGGTAGGTCTTCATATAGATCACGGCATTTTAATTGAATAACATTATCTTCCAGCTCTTTCTCCTCTTCTCCACCAACGAAAATTAAATAATCACCTAAATTCCATTTTTTAACGCGAGCTTTAATTTCATTAACTCGATGAATATACTTTTGACAGCATATAAAAACTTTGAGAATATGGTTCATTGGTTTTTAGACCAAAGATTATACCCTAGTATTGACAAATCTTTAGAGTAAACAGATTCTAAAATTTTTATAGAATCGTTATTTAATAAAGTTTTATATTTTTTATTAGAACCTTTGTTTTTATGAGGGATAGATGTTTTAATATTTAAGACATTAAGTAAAATAGGTAATTGTTGGTATATATCTTCTAAGGGTATTAGATGTTTAACGAGAGATTGTTTTTTAAAGAAAAAAGCATTATGTTGAGTTTGAAAGTGAAGGTTTATTTTATTAGGATTTGAATCATGAGATAAATTTTTAATGATAAAATCATTAATATTATTACATGGATCAATTCTTCCCTTTTTAGATAAATAAAAATATGCAGAAATGAATTTGTCTAAAGGATGCCTACATATTCCAAAAGTTGTTAATTTAGCCCAACTCGATTCGTTAAGAAATTTATCAGCATAAAGTTTCCAAGCTTCCTTATCGTCTTTTTTTATAACAACCCTATCTTTTAATAGCTCTCTAGTTATACTTCTTTGACCGGCTTTATTGATAGGGATATAAGCGAATTCACCTGAACTATCAAAAATTACAGGATTAGCTAGGTTATATAAAAAATTAAATTTATTTCCATTTTTCATTAAAATAGCTTTTACCTATAGTTCGAGTAGCTGACCTGTTAATTTTTTCATGATCTAGGTGGTAACCTAATGCATAAGTATTAAGTAAAATGTTGAAGCCGGAATTTTTAGCTCTCCTAGCTATATCAAAATCCTCTCCGCCCCAACCTTTAAAGTTTTCATCTAATCCTCCAAGCTGTTTGAATGCATAACTAGGGCAAGACCAATTACCTCCATGCATTCTTTTTGGCGGGATACTTTTTGCGTGAAACATCTGAGGTTTTTTCTTTCCTGTCAAAAAGTCATCTCGGCGATCTTTTGTGGCTAAGGAATGGATGAAATTGAAATCTTGATGTACCTTTTTATTTGTGACTTTATGTACATTTTGAATTGGTATGGATAAACAAAGGCCCGCAATAAACTCTTCTTGGTGCTTTATATGCTCAGATACAAAATCTGGACCCCAAATGACATCAGAGTTTCCAAAAATATAGCGTTCACCAGAAGCTAGGTCGGCGCCTCGATTCCAGATGTATGCAAGTCTATAACCTTCATTTGGGCGGCTAAAATATTTTATACCTTCTCTTTCTAAGTATTCTATCGTCCCGTCTGTTGAGCCATCGTCTGCTATAATGAGCTCAAAATCTTTTTCGGTTTGAATTTTTAATGTTTCCACGCTGAGCTTTAATGCTGGTAAATTATTATAAGACGATAATATTACTGAAGCTTTCATTCTTTCCGTTTTTTCTTGTATTTGCATTTAACTATAATCAGATTTTATTCTCCAAATTCGTATCCAAAATACTCAATATCCTTTGCGTATTTTTCTGCAACGATTTGACGAGTTTCATCATCGTAATATTCGGCGTAGTGTTTGTGTTCTGATTGAGTCTTACTGTGATTAACAAAAGAAAGAGTAGGCTTACCAATTGATTCACAAACAAACTCAAAATCTTCATTTATATTTTCAAAGCGCCCTATGAAATCGAGCTCAACATTAAGAATGTTTAAATACACACAATTTTTAATAGGATTAAATTTATCATTTTTGCTTTTACTTCTGTGGTCTACTTCGATTTTTGGAAACTTTTTTAAATACTTCGAAATATTTATATTTCCATTATCCAAATCGACTCCATAAAATTCAATAAACTTACTCATAGAAACCATCCGATCCCATGGATTCCTGACAAAACTAAATTTAAAATAGTCATTCCAATAAGGTTCATATATCTTTTTGGCTGTTGAAGCAATAAGATGTTTTGTGGATCCTTCTACACGCCACCAGTCCTTTCCAGTTATTGAAATCTCCATTGATGTCCCTCCGCATCTGGGGATGTGAATAAAGATGCATTTGTGTTTGTGACTTATCATTTTTTATTCTCCAAATTTATACCCAAAATACTCAATATCTTTTGCGTATTTTTCCGCAACGATTTGGCGAGTTTCGTCATCGTAGTATTCGGTGTAGCGCCTGTGTTTTGTGGCATTTTTACGAGGAAGTTTTTTTCTGGGGATTCCAATTTTATCGCAGACGATATCGAAATCTTCTTGGAGGTTCTCAAGACGAAATTTAGAGATAAAGTCTAGGTGTCTTTCGGGAAAAAATTCTAATAATGGTTTCCAGTGCTCATCTCTGAAGTTTTTCTCTTTGCAGATTTTTGCGGCAAATTCTTTAAAGCTAAAGTTGTTGTCTATTAAATAATGTATATTTTTCCCTTGATATTTATTTTTTGACCATCTATGATGCAGTTTGACCTTATCGATCCAGCAGCTCAAAAGTCTGTCAAAAGGATTGCGGACAAAGGCGAAATTAAATAAATCTAGATATTCTTTTTTATATTCAAATTTTTTCCAGTCAGCGATGTCTTGAGGCTGACCTCCTAATCCTGTCAAGGATTTTTCCGTGTGATGATTCAGGTGAGTTCTAATTGAGGACGATCCGCACTTTGGTATTTGGAGCCAGCAGTAACTATGAGAAAAAGATATGTGCAGAGGGAAATTCATGATTAAAATTCGTATCCAAAATACTCAATATCCTTTGCGTATTTTTCCGCAACGATTTCCCGTGTTTCATCATCGTAATATTCGGTGTAATGTTTGTGGCCATTTTTGTTTTTGTGAGGTAGTTTGACTTTAGGAATCTTGAGTTT
>TARA_R110002012_G_scaffold230107_1_pt1 | contig 13156 bp, 17 predicted proteins | sample TARA_R110002012 | Tara Oceans TARA_R110002012 (sample SAMEA4396515) | marine metagenome | biome: Westerlies Biome; feature: [DCM] deep chlorophyll maximum layer (ENVO:01000326); material: water (ENVO:00002006), including particulate matter (ENVO:01000060) such as... | depth 40 m
ATCAAGCTATTTCTTCTGGGTTTTTGAAACAAGGCCCTGCTGGTTTTTGGGAAACTGATGAAGGCTACCTGATACCTATTGATTCACCTGGAGATGTCCAAACTCAAAGAGAAGCTGACGCTCTACGATAGGAGTTCCTAATGGCTATACAAAGGAGAGGCAATTCCATACCCAAAGGTGACTCTAGAAGCCAAGCATTTAAAGATCTTCAAAAGTTTCAAAATAAAGGGTTAAAAACTCGTGAGGACATACTAGCAAATTTAGGTATTGAAACTCCTAAACCTTTGGTTCTGCAATACAAGGGACCTAATCGTATTGAACCTGTAGTGTATAAAGCACCTCCTCCTAAAAAAGGTGGTGGAGGTTTTTTAGGCGCTTTAGGTGATGTTATTAAATTTATAGATAAGCCTAGAGCTGTTATTGTTTCTTCTATTAAAGAAACTGGTGATTTGCTTTCAGGTGAAGGTTTTAGCGCTACTGATTGGTGGAATCAGGTTGGCGATAACATGATGATGGGTGAGGTGTTGCGTGATTGGGGAGTTGATTTACCTGGTCCGTTAGATTTTGCTTTGGGTATAGGTTTAGATATTGCTCTTGATCCTTTGACGTATTTGACTGGTGGAGCTGTGGCTGCTCGTTACGCTAACCCGAAACGTGTTGCTGATGCTTTGGGTGAAGCTTCTAAGGTATACAAGGCTGCTGGTAATTTTAAGAAATCTGACATGTTGATTAAGGCTCAAGGTCGTGTCCTTTCGAAAGGGTCTATTCTTTCTGCTGGAGATGAGGCTTTGAAAGAAGTAGGTATGGGTGTTGGTATTGGGTTTACTATGCCTGGTACTGGTCGTCTTAGTAGAAGCATTATTGAACGTCCGTTGCGTAAACTTAGCCCTAGGACTGGCAGGTATCTTGATGGTAGGCGTGTTGCTCAGTTGCCTGAAGCTAATTTGCCTCAAGCTTTGAAAGGCAAAAATAATCCTTGGTCAATAACAAATGATCGGGCTTTTGATCTTTCTAAGGCAGGCAACCAGCAGAATGTTGTGACGAAGATGTCCACTATCAGAGCTAATAAAGCTGCGAAAGCTACTGCTATGAGTGGGCCTGCGCGTCAAGCTATGCGTATGCCTGTTCAGACAAAGTTCTTTATTCCTGGCTCTGCTAATTTCGTGAGGGTTTCTTCTGGTTTATTTGGGACTGCTTTTAGTGCCGCTGCTGCAACTAAGATTGGTAGAACGGTTGGTCAGAGTTTAGGTACTCAGGCTGACTATAACCAAGCGGTTCGTAGTTTGGGTAAGGAAATGGCTAAGGGCGATCAGGATGCTTTAGAAGCTTACGATTATTTGCGTGTTGCTTATAGGTCTGCGAATACGTCTAATGCGGAAGTAGTAAAGTGGCAGCATTACACGGTTGAGGATCTTAAAGATTTACGTGTTGAGGCTGACAAGTTGGGTGTTGAGTTTGACCAGTTAATGTATAACGCTGCTCAAGAGCCTTATCAGGTTGCTGCTCAGGGAGCTGGTATTAATCCTAGGGTAAGTAGCATTGTTGGGGAAACGGCAGAAGGACAAATGCTTCATCAGAAAGCGCAAGGGTTTTGGGACGAAGCTGGGAAGCGGATACAGCAGCAATTAGAGCCGTATGGTATTAAGTTTGATTTAGTTGATTTTGAAGATGAGTTTTATGTTCCTCGTTACCTTGATGCAAAGGTAGCGGATGATGTACTTGATGATTTTGTTCATGTGAATATGGATTTGGGTGAATCTAATACAGCTCCTCTTGCTGGCCAAATGGGTAGAGCAAGAATGTACGCTACTCCTAAGAAACTTGCAAGGCTGCGTGAAAAAGCTGTAAAAGATCCAGCTAGAAATGCTGGGCTTATTCCAATGGATGATTCTATTACTGATGCAATGGTTATAAAAGCCGCTCGTGCTAACAATGTTGATATTAAAACAAGTTTTGGGACTCCTCGACCTCCGCAGGAAATATTTGAAGAACTTATAAATTTGCCTACAGGTGTTAAATTTACTTATGCGGACACGTCAGCGTTTACTAATAATACTGTGTCAAATAGGTGGATGGGTTCTCGTTTGGATGATGTTGCTCAGTCAGGTTCTGTACGGCAACAGATGGATGATATAGGTATCAGCCAACGTGGTGATGATTATAAGTCTATATTTGCTTCCGCTGAGGATACAGCAGACGTTCAGTCAATTATGCAAAGGTACATTAATCAGACTTCTAGTATGATGCGTGAAAACATGTTTTTAGCGTCTTTGAACAATGCAGGCGTTACTGTAAATATTGGTGCTGCTGACAAAGCTGCAAAGCTTATTAGTAAGGGTAAACAAGTTCCTTTCTTTGGAAGAACCAAAAATCAAATAAATCAACGATTTGAAAAGTTGATTAGTCCTAGCGGTAATTTGGGTAAACAGTTAAGTAAGGCAGAAGCTAAGTTAGCAAGGGAAGAAGCTCTTCTTGCACGTTATTCTGCTCGTCAAGCAGAATTTGAAGCCGCAGTAGAAGGTAAAGTAAGTGGTGTTTCTGCTATGGCTAGGACTGAAGCAGAACAATTTTCACGTTTGAATAGCCAGGTTGTTGAAGCTGAACGTCAAATAGATGAGATACAAAGCTTTATGCATGCTTTGTTAGATCCAGAAGCGACTAGTATGCCTGATTTGAGTCGTGACGTTTTTGAGATGCTTCGACCTCCTTCAGCTAAGGCTTCATCGGGAGAGCGTTTATTTACTGAAGCGCTTATTGATGGCAAGAAAGCTCTTCAGAGTAAAGAACAAGCTGCTTTAATAATTAATGATATAGCTACGAACGTTAATAGTTTAACAAGGTTAAGAGAAACGATTGTTGACGCGTTAAACGCTATAGATGGCCAGTCGGTTACGGCTGCTCAATTTAAGAAATTGTTAGATGATCTGGATGAAGCAGTTATTGCTGGTAAAGCGTCAACTCAATCTTTGAGTTTGAACTGGGTAGATAACGCTATGAAAGATCCTAGTGTTCAGTCAGCTAATTTGTTTAAACGGTTAACTGATGAGGTGGTTAAAGATACTGCTTGGAAGATAACTAGAAATGGTCGTAAATTATCTACAGTAACGTTTGTTTCTCCTATTCAAAGAGAGCTTAAGAATTTGACTAGTAGGATGCGTACGGCTGCTAGGTTGGCGGCAAAACGAGGTGACTCAGCGGCTGAAGCTTCTATCCTTAAACAAGCTAAAAATATTGATAACTGGACTGACAGGGTTGGGGAGATACGTAAGCTTCAAGCAAAGTTGGGTGAGGACCGTTTGTATAGCGGAACACTTAGAGGTATTAAAAGTTTGGAAGAAGGCGTTGTTAAGATACGAGAGCTTTCAGGCATTACGGTAATAGATGACCAAATTAATGAGATAGAGCAACTGATACGGAACACTTCAGGCATTAATGACCTTGATGGCGCTTCTCAAGAAATGTTGACTGATTTGATAGGTCAACGTCAAAGGTTAATAGATATTAATGAACCTAATATCGCAGCGTTAAATGATGTTGTTTCTGAATGGGAACGTAAAATGGCTAACCTTAACGCTAAGGCGCAGTCTAAACAGATAGATGTTAATACTTTGAAAAGAGAAGTAGACATAGCCAATGAACAAAAAGGTAATTTACTTACGAGAATCAATAATGAAATTGAGATGGGGACAAAGCGTGGAACATTGTCTGATCGTTTGTCATACATTGATGACCAACAGATAGCTGTTCGTGAACTAAATAAAGCCAGATCTCAGAATACGTTATCTGACGCGTATGGAGGTGCGTTAAACGATTACATCGTTAACGTGACCCCTATTACTACTCGTGGCCCTAAAGGTAAACCGCGCCCATTGGGTGCTAAGGCATCAAGGGCGCTTGAAGGTAAAGCTTTTGTTGGTTCTTTTAGTGAAGACACGGTTGAGTTAATGACAAACGCTATGGTCGCTTTGGGTAAGTTGCAAGACCCTACAGAGTTAAGCAAATTTTTTAAAGGGTACGACAAGTTTTTGAATTGGTGGAAAGCGCAAGCTGTTACTAGCCCTGGTTTCTTTATGCGAAACCAGTTAGGTGGCATGTGGATTAACAATCAAATTAATGAAGTACCTATGTACATGCATGCTCGAGTTCGTGAGATCCGTAAGATAGCTAGCGCTAAAGGTAAAAAGAATATTCTTACAGGATTAAATACTTTAATAGATGAAGGTAAATCTTTGCAGTTGAAAGGCCCGATACGCCGTTTGGGTGGGTCGCAAACTGTTGACATAGAAGAGTTGCGAATATTCAGAGATTGGTTTGAAACTGGTGTCGCTGGTCAAGGTCAGGTATCTCAAGAAATAACTACAACTTTGGATCAGTTGGGCGCTGTTCGGGGTGGGGCTTGGAAGCAAGGTTCTAGAAATCCTTTTGATCCAAGTTTTAAACCTATGAACTGGATTCGTGCTAGAAACTCTGATTCTGAATTTATGCTTCGTGGGGCTTTAGCTCATCACAATATGATGGTTGGTGACACGCTTGAAGACGCTATTGTTGCTGTTAGAAAATACCATTTTGATTACAGTGATTTATCTGATTTTGAACGGAAGATTAAAAAAGTTATTCCTTTCTGGGTATGGCAACGAAACATACTACCTGTTCTTGTTGAGTCTATAGGTAAGAACCCTAAGGCTTGGGGCAGGTTGCAACAGGTTAAAGAAGAGCTTGAATTAACTTCTCCTATGGAAAATATGGTTCCTCATTATTTTGGTGAGAACATGGGTATACGTTTGCCGTTTACAAAGAGTGGAAACAGGGTTTATGTCATGCCTGATTTGCCTTTTAGGGACATGCAAAAAATAACGAAAGAAATGGAAAGCGTTCTAGATGCAAAAGGGTTAGTGAAGGGAACTGGTAGGTTAGCGTTAGAGTCGGCTATGCCTCCTATGAAGCTACCTATTGAGTTAATGATGGGCAAGCAAGTGTTTGGCGGTATTCCATTTAGCGACAGGTATCAGCAAGCTCCTATTTGGGCTAACGCTCCTGGAATTAGAGAAGCTTTGCTTGTGACTGGTTTAGCTAAGAAGTCTAAAGATGGTACTATCGTAATGACAGATAAAAATATTTATAGCGTTGACCAGTTTTTACCTATTGTGGGAAGGATACGGCGTTTGATACCTAATGAGCGAGCTAAGCAAGATGCTGCTTTGACTACATGGATGAATACTTTTCTTGGTACTGGTTTGCGTGTTAATACTCCTGCTACTAAACGAAGTGAACTTATTCGTAGGCAAAGAGAAGCTCAGAAGATGTTGCAAGACAAGATAGACATAGAAATGAGAATGCGATGAGTAAAACTATTATTAGTAGAAAAGGTTGGGGTTCGAAAGGCCCTAAGAAACCTTTTACTTGGTTAAATAAGAACCGTGTTAAGGGTGTAGCTTTGCATCATTCTGGGGTAAAAAATGGACCTAGCGGAGTGGCTGCTGTAAAAGCGTTTGAGAAGCACCACATGGATTCTAATGGCTGGAATGCGATAGCGTATAACTGGTTAGTGGATGAAGAAGGAGTTATTTATGAAGGTCGTGGAGCTGGCGTTGTGTCGGCTGCGACACGGCCTTGGAATAGTCGTACTGAAAGTATTTGTTATACAGGTGATGGCGATAAGCCTGTTCCGTCTAAAGCTTTGGAATCTATTCGTTGGCTTACAAGTAGTGTACAGGAACGGTATGACAATAAGTTGTGGGTGAAAGGTCATCGTGATCTTGCATCTACGTCTTGTCCTGGAACTTGGTTATATAACTGGTTGCAGGGTGGCATGGGTATTGATAGGCTACCTGAACCTCAGGAATGGGATGGCATTAAAGCGCAAATAGATCGCCTTGGAGCGATTGTAGCTAAGAAACCACTATCTAGACGGCGTAGAAGCCGTGGAGAGGCTGTAAGGGTCGCTCAGGAGCGTCTGAAGGCACTAGGGTTTGATCCTGGTCCTGTTGATGGCCATTTTGGGCCACGCACACGAGTAGCTGTTATGGCGTTTCAGAAACGGTACAGGGATTTCCTTACTGTGGATGGTGTGGTAGGTTCTAACAGTTGGAGAATGCTGTTTGCATAGTCCACATGTGAAGTTCACATGTGGGACAGACTTGATATTTAGTAGGAGGCGATTATGCCAAAAGGTGAAGGTTACGGAACGTTTGAAGATACGTTTGGTTCTCAAGATGAGCAACTATATGATTCTTCTTCATCGTTTAATTCGTATGACATGAGCAAAAAATCAAAACGTGACGCTGCTTATTTGCGTTCAACTAATCTAGGTAACGCTCATTCTAATGGGCGACCATTTGGAAAGTGAGGCAAGATGCCTAAGAAACGCAAACCAAGAAGGCCTAAGTATTAATGACTGAGTTATCTAAATTTAGTATGGCTAATTGGATTGAACGAACATTATGGACAGCGACACAATCGTTTCTGGCCATATTTGTTATAACTGATCTTTCTACATTAACCGCAGCAGCCACCGCAGGTGGAGCTGCTTTGTTGTCTGCCCTTAAAACGTTAGCTCAAGAACGACTTAAATCGTAGCCTCTCATGGCATACGAAGAATACCACAGCGGACCATCTGACGAATTTGAAGACCGTTGGGCTGACTTCATGGCTATTGAAGGTTTAGATTTAGAAGATTCTATAGCTAACGACATTAAACAAAGCATAGGCAAGTTAGACATTTTAGATGGAACTCATGGGCAGTGGATTGACAATGACCTTGGTGTTCTTATTGTCTTTCAAGACAAAGAAGCTCAAGGCATTGTTCGTTCATGGAAAGAAGCTACTACAGGTAACTTAGTTGCTTTAACTGCGTTAATGAATTGGTTAAAAGATTTTTCATTTTTTTTAGAAGACTGTATCGAAACGAGAGACTATGGGAGCGAAGGTTTGGATTGACCAAGACCTGTGTACAGGTGATGGTCTTTGTGAAGAGATAGTACCTGCTATTTTTTTTGGCCATGACGACGGTTTGTTCTATGTAAGAAAAGCTGGGACTGATGTTCCTGCTAAGCCTACTCACCTAATGTATCAAACTGTTGACGTTCCTGATGATCTTTTGGAGTCAACTATTGAAGCTGCTGAGGAATGCCCTGGTGAGTGCATTTTTTTAGAAACCTAATTTTTTTCTAACAACTTCATGTTCTAAAAGTAGTTTTCTTATTTTGTCTGCTAGTTCGTCTCTTCGTCTAGCAAAAGTTGTTTTAGGTATGTCAAGAACTCTGGCTACAAAACGCATAGATAAGCCGATGTCTACAAGCATGTGATATATCCATTGTTCTTCTTCAGATAAACTGTTAAAGGTTTCCATTACCGCTATTGAGAGGTCTTCTCGTTCTTTGAGTAGTTCTTCTGTTGATTGAGGAATTTCCTCGTATGGGAAAGCTTTCATTACTGCTTCTAGTTCTGTTTCGCTAGGCGAACGCGAACCATGAAATAAAGTTTTTTTTCGTAAGTCGTCTCTGATTCGGACAGGAGCTAACGAAGGAAACTTTAGCTGCTTTAAGCGTTCAAAAAGTTGTTCTCCCTCATTGAGGTCAGTCACCGCTCCAAGGTAACAATCTTGAACTTATAGAGAAATATTTTTTGCCTTCAGGGAAACTTCCTAAAGGAACATCGTTTTTGTTAATGATGTTCATTAACTCCCTGAACTGGACTTGAGCATAATTTTGCCTGGTAGATGACCATACCCACAGGTAAAGAGGAGCTTCCAATCCGTCCCACCATTGCATAGCAGCTATTTTTTCTAACTTAATTTTCAATGGGGTTTTTCCCATTCCCATAACTTCTACCAACCTAGTCGGGTCTGCTTGTACGTAGTCAGGAGTGTAGCGTATAACATGAGGCAAGTAATGGAACTTAGTCATTCCTTCTGGCCTATTAAATCCGAACCTAGCCCATTGTTGGTTATACGCTTCAAAGTGGGATTCTGCTTCGTCTCCCATATATTTGAAACGTTCATTGTAAGAATTTTGATGAAAGGGTTTGTTCATTTTTTCTTTCCCACTAGACGATGTATTTGACGGTCATCATCATAGGCTAAACCGTTTAACGCGTCTTCTATACCTTTAACATAATTGCTTATGTCACCTCGAAGGGGAGACGTTTCGCAATCTAATGGAGTTATAGTAACGACAGCTCGTTTAGAGCTTAAGGTTATTGTCATGGATACAGGGCCGTCAAACTTTGGGCCTTTGTAGTAATGACGTACTGTTTCTTCCCAATCTCTTGTTGTCTTAGGAGTATAAGCCCACATGTTGCCGTTCTTGCTGGTAACTCTTGGTCTTCCTTTAGCTTTAGGACGAACTGGTATTGAAAATTTGTAGCTTTTAGTCACGTACTGTCACTTCCTGCGCTGCTCTTTCAACAAGCGCCTCTATCCGTCTTTCTCTATCTGTTCTATCCACGTATTTACCGAGCCTATCATCTAAACGGCGCACCCAGTCTATAGTTGCGGCTATAGAGTATTCTTGCCAAAGAAGACTTCCAGCAAAAGCGTAGAGAGTAGCTGATCTATCTGTAGCTTCTACCCCACGTTTCTTGCTGGGGTTTTGCCAGATTTCTTCAGCTACTCCAACGAAGTCACCGTTTGTTTTGTTTCCTGTGTTGGTGAATTTCTGCCTTGCTGGTTCAGTAGCGGTATACAAAGAAAGCAGCTTACGAAAGACAGGAGGAGAAGTTCTTCCCTCCATTGCTTCTTCAACAAACTCTTTTAAGCTGTAACCTTCAACGACTTGCTTTCCCTTGGAGCGTATCTTTGGATACGGCAACCTTAAACAGTTGCCTATCTTGTTAGCTTCCAAATGTATTTGCTTTGGGTAAACCTCTCGTATAGGCACGTCAACTGTTCGACATGCCCCTATCATTCCGTTGCGAGCAATGCTCGCTGATATAGGTTCCTTTAGGTACACCCAAACATGGTAGCCTTTACTCCTTGAAGGTTCTTTCCAGGATTGTATGTTCATTTTAGAAAGAAGAGATACTAAGTTGTCAGCGTGTATGTCGCTGATGTCTCCTTCGTCTAAGTCTACTGCTGCCCAGTTGACCATCCATACGTTGTTGCGTTGCCATAATGGGTATACGCCTATAGGCACATCTCCGTCTAAATGCTCGGCTACGTATTTAAGGTAATCTTCTGGTGTGACATTTTTGCTTAGTGGATGCACTTTATCTTTGACTGATGCGACTGCTCCTCCTTCATGAAGGGTAGCGAAGTCTTCCAGTAGTTGTTTTACTCTAGCCATGATGACCAACCTGAAGTTGTGTACCACATATTCCGCATTGGTAATGCACAGTTAGTTGCATTCCTTGTTCTTCAAATTCGCTAGTGTTTTCGTAGTATTGAAAAGGGTTATCTTCACAAAGGTGTCCTTCTTCAAAAGGATCTATTGTTCCTACTCTAGCCATCGGTCATCCTCTGGCACATCTGATTCAAAGTATTCCCTAACGAAACCGCAGTCAGGGTCCATAAAGTAATCAATCGGTGGCGAAGTTATCTTACAAGGTGGCCGCTTGTTCTTACATAAATCAAGTGAAACGCTCACGCTGTGTATCCTTCGCTCCTCGTCTGATAGTTTCGGGTTGTCTCTTTTCCTAAATACGTTAAGTTGTAGTATAGCGTATTCGTCAGCGTTGAACTTACCATCGTCCATGCCACGGCTACTACCTCGATGGGACTGCTTGCCTGATTGATGTACCAATCCAACAGGTAAGTTCTCAGACTCAGCCCATTCTTTAACGCCTTTAAGTACGTTAGACACGCCTTCATACCCTGAAGCTTTGGGTAATTGTTCTAAGAAGTCAACCATTACAAAGCGTGGCTTGTGCTGCCAGTAATCTTCGCATTCACGCATGGCTTCACTCATGTCTTCAAAGCTTAACGCTGAAGGAAATATTTTAACCCTGTCTAAGAAACCATCTCGTGCCTCTTGGATTTCGCTAATAACATCTCTGTCTTCTAAACGTAAAGCTTCTTCAACTTGAGCTAAGTTCCGTTTGTATAGCAAAGCATATAACTTGCTTACTACAAGTATTTCTGGTTCGTCTGGCGTGTAAATAACACCATAGAAGTCAGGGTCTTCTTGTAAATTGCGAGCAATGCTAGATAGCAGAACGGCACTTTTGCCTGAATGCGCTCGGCCAGTTACGACCATAACATCAGATGGCCATACGCCTCGCATCTTCTCATCTATGGCTTGCAAACCTAAGTAGAAACAATCGTGGGAACCTTGAGCGTAGGTAACCCATTTGTCAACTGCTTCAGACGTAGGTCTGAAAAACCTGTACTTATCTCCCTCTTCTTCGAGATTGAGGCCAGATAACCTGGCCTCAATCTCTGCTTCACTAAGGGCTACAGCATCATCAGCCACGTGGCTGGTAAGCGTATTGTTGTAGCTCTGCTCTACGAGCTACCCAATCCCACTCAACTGCATCTGCCTCAGTTTGTCCCCCAATTTGGTCCCAAACCGTTAACGGTACGTTACTGTCACCTTCGCGTATCCACACTCCGTGGTTTCGCTCTACTTGAATACCAGCATACGCTAAAGCTTCTGGAGAGAAGGAGAAGTTAGGGAAGTTGTTGCCGCTCTTAGCGACATCAGTACTTCCATCTGCTCTTTCCTTAACTTCGTAAACTTTAATTTCTTTACCGTCATCATCCCATTTGTCAGGTTGAAAAGCCAGTAAGTTAAACGCTGCTTGATTAGCTTCAGCGTTCTTGCCTACGCATGTAGGTACACGCTTGTAAACCCTACCACTCATGTTTCCACCAGATGGTCTAGCAGAAGGAGCAGTTACGCTTCTCTGTGTTGGACCACTTTGGATACTGTTGGTGGGTGCTTGCGTAGCGGTGCTTGGCGCACTACTTGCAGGTGTGGAAACAGAACTTTTTAATTTCCGCATCACAACACCTGTATCGCTCAGATCAAATTCTTGACCTGCTTGTTTAAGCACTTCAGATTTAGCCATTTCAAAGAGAGCCAAAGTTTCTTCTGCAAGGTTTGCATCAGGAACTGTCCTCTCTACTGTAAGACTATAATCTGCTGTCTCATATGCAGCTTCACTAACTTTCTGTGTGAAGCTAACAATAACTTTAGATGTCTCTGTCATCTTTATCTCATTTCTCCCTTTACCAGGGTTCTTCGCCGAGGTGTTCTCCTCGGCATTTACCTGCCTGCCATACTGGACACCATTTGGGTGAGCAATGCCACCCTTCCCATCGTTGAGGCCATGTAACAGCCTCGTCAATAGTCAACAGTGTCGGCACTATGGACCAGCAAAGTTCTATAAAAGCTTTCTTCTGAGCTTCCGTTCTATGTATTTCTATTACTTGCAAATCGCCTTTAGCGAACACAGCAAGATTAAATTGTTCTTTCTCTAACGCCCAAGTATAGGCGTGACTTTGAATATCCCAACGTTTTTTCTCCCAAGCTGGGTAATGTCGTGAAGGATTTTTCCAATCCCATAATACTCCGCTTCTGTCAGTCCAGTCAGCGGTTCCAGTAAGAATGAGCTGAACCCCATGCCTAACACCCATTGACTTTGAAAAAGTCTGTTCTACCCCTACAGGATCTAGGATGGGATTCAACTCGTTGTACCAAGTCGTCACATTGGCACGACAAACATCAACCACCGATTCGTAGGTATCCCTCCATACGTCTACAGCGCTGCTGTTGTCAGCGATAAATGCGTCAGAAACATCTATCAGTTCATCGTAATTTATTTCTTCTTGGCCGCCCATTCGAAGTAGCCCTGCATACTCAATAGCGGCATGCACTGCATTGCCGCGCAACAAATCAGTTGTTTGTTTCTGTGATACAAGGTTCAGGCGTTCTTGTCGTGCTTGTTCTGGGCATCGTAAAAAATTATTTATCCAACTTTGCCGTAGTTTAATTTCCTTCATACGTTCTCCCATCGTTGAGGCCAAGCGCAAGGGAGAATGTAAAACGCTTGACCCCAACAACTTGCTAAAGGGGGGTTTAAGAGAAACCTTTGGGGGTTTCTCTTAAACCCCATTATAAGGTATCTGTTATACAAGTTCATGTCAAGCATCTTTTATCTTCCCCATTTTGTAAAGCCACTAGTACTGTAATGTGGAGGTAGGACAACGTTTTGTAAGTCTCTTTGTATAGCTATCTCTTTGCGGTCCATACCTCCCCAAATACCAAACAGTACATGGTTATGTATAGCCCAATCTCCACACTCTTTCTTAAATTCACAGGTGCTGCATATTTGTTTAGCTTCATAAACTTTACGCTTGTTACGTTCATTAAAGAACGTATTAGTTAGGCCCCTACATGGGGCCTTAGATATATCAAACATCAAATTTGCAATATTCTTTAGGCGTAAACTGGGCAAGTCGTTCAGACTCTGCTTCTTGATACATAGTATGCGCTCTCTGCCTGGTGACTCCTAATATTTCTCCAGCTCCAGACACACCGCCTCGACCATTCTGCCTAGAGTAGGTATACAAAGTCTGCCTCTTGAAATAAGAGATTACTTTTGACCATCGTTCAAGTTTCTTATGCCAAATATCTAGGTGCTTCATCCTGAAATCAGGAGGCGTGTTGCTCATCATGAACTGGCATGCATTTAACAAGTCTTCGTCTGTACATGAATCCAGAAAGGCAGTCACCTCGTCACATATCCATTTATAATCTCCCCAATGTCCTGATTCCTCTTCCGATGGAAAAGGGTCTACTAAATTGTGCATTACTCATCTCCTTTGTTGTTATATATTTCATTTGGGTCCTTGTTAATTCTTCTTTTTTCAAGGTCTATTACGTTGCTGAGTTCTTCTGTACGGACAGTAGTATTAACGAACGTATCGTACGCTTCAACCACCCCATCTAAAGCTCGGAAAGCGTCAGCTAATCTATCCATAAGAAGCAAAAGCCCATCAGCGTCTACATCTATTCTTTTATTCATCTTCACTCCAATTCGCCCCACCACAAAATGGGCAGGTATTGTATTTGTAAGTCACACGATCTGAAATGATCGCCCGACAATCTAAACATTTGTTCCACCAATTTGGCTTCACATACGCAGGCTTACGCTTACGTTTCTTTCCCCAGTCGTCATCGTTCATAACATTCCCAATGCCACCAAGAATGCTCAGTCA
>TARA_R110002012_G_scaffold112890_2_pt1 | contig 13152 bp, 12 predicted proteins | sample TARA_R110002012 | Tara Oceans TARA_R110002012 (sample SAMEA4396515) | marine metagenome | biome: Westerlies Biome; feature: [DCM] deep chlorophyll maximum layer (ENVO:01000326); material: water (ENVO:00002006), including particulate matter (ENVO:01000060) such as... | depth 40 m
TATTATAATAACAGAAAGATTAAACCTGCGAAAAATAATTCCTAGCGATTTGGACAGGGTTCACTTTTTACGTTCCGACCAAACAATAAACAAATACATAAAACGGGAGCCCCAAACTTTGGAAACCGCAAAAGCCCACATTGAAAGATTGGACTCAAATCTAAAAACAGACAAAGCCATCGCTTGGGGAATAACCACCAAAGAATCTGATATCTTGATTGGCTCAATTTGCCTCTGGAATTTTTCAGAAGACAAGAAAAAGGCAGAGGTAGGTTACGACCTCGATCCAAAATTTCAAGGCAAGGGAATTATGAGCGAAGCCCTAAAAGCAGTATTGGATTTCGGTTTCAATCAGCGAGGTTTTGAAACCATCGAAGCCTACACGGATTATAGGAATATTCCCTCAAAAAAGCTACTAAAACTACATGGATTTATTCCAAGAGAAGGTGTTAAAGACCCTGATAACCAAAATAATGAAGCGTATTATCTAAATCGTTAGTTTTTGTCTTCCAAAAGCGGTACAAAACGGAACTCTCCGTAAGTTTCTTTCTGAAATTCAGTATCCGATTTACGTAAAAACACGGCCATTATTTGCACATTTTCACCTACGGGAATCACCAATCTTCCACCAACTTTTAATTGAGCCAACAACGGATTTGGAACAAATGGCGCTCCGGCTGTTACAATAATTCCATCAAAAGGAGCTTCCTCCTCCAACCCAATATAACCATCTCCAAAAATCATACGTTTGGGTTTGTATCCAAGTTTCGGAAGAAACAATTTCGTCTTTTTAAAAAGTTCGTTTTGCCGTTCAATAGTATAAAGGGTTGCGCCTATTTCCAAAAGCACTGCAGCTTGATAGCCACTCCCTGTTCCTATTTCCAGAATTTTATCGCCTTTCTTCACATTCAAAAGCTCTGTTTGGCGGGCTACGGTATATGGTTGTGAAATGGTTTGGTCAGCAGCAATGGGGAATGCCTTGTCCACATACGCATGGTCCACAAACCCCGAATCCATAAAAAGATGCCGTGGAATCTTGCCAATGGCTTGTAAAACATTTTTATCGACAATCCCTTTCTTTTTAAGGGTTTCGACCAATCTTTTACGCATTCCTTGGTGTGTAAATGTATCTTTCACGGCTTCTTTCTTTTAAACCACAAAGTAACCAAATTTGATAAATAAGCACAATTTACAATTGTATAAATATGGATTAATAACTTACAAACTCTAAACCCATAAACTTTTAAACTTTCCCCCGAAACCCTTACATTTGTGAAAAACACACGCCAATGCTAAAAGCGGGAGTTCTGGGTGCCGGTCACTTAGGAAAAATACATTTAAAATTGCTGCAACAATCCACAAAATATGAACTTGTGGGATTCTACGATGCTAGCAAAGAAGCTTCGGAACAAATAGAAACTGAATTCGGCTACAAGAGCTTTCCAACTATGGAAAGTATTATAAATGCTTGTGACATGGTGGTTGTAGTAACACCCACTAGCACACATTTTGAGTGTGCCGAAAAAGTATTGAAGGCCGGAAAGCATCTTTTTATTGAAAAACCAATAACACAGACCGTTGCCGAAGCGGAACAAATACGCGATTTGGCCAAGGAGATGAAAGTACGCGGGCAAGTGGGCCAGGTAGAGAGATTCAACCCAGCGTTTCAGGCTATAAAAGATAAAATAAACAACCCCATGTTTATTGAAACGCACCGTTTGGCAGAGTTCAATCCACGAGGAACAGATGTATCGGTAGTTTTGGATTTGATGATTCACGACATCGATGCTATTTTGAGCGTGGTGAAAAGCCCTGTAAAGGCAGTAAGTGCAAGTGGAGTTTCGGTAATAAGTGAAACACCTGATATTGCTAATGCCCGTATTGAATTTGAAAACGGCTGTGTAGCAAACCTTACCGCGAGTCGTATTTCCTTAAAGAAAATGCGCAAGGCACGTTTCTTTCAGCGCGATGCCTATATTTCTGTAGACTTTCTGGAGAAGAAATGCGAGGTAGTGAAAATGAAGGATGCTCCAAAAGAAATAGACGATTTCGCAATGGTTTTGACCAATGCCGAAGGAATCAAAAAACAAATCTATTTCGAAAATCCAAAAATCGAAGCCAACAATGCCATTCTAGACGAGTTGGAAAGCTTTTATGATGCAATAAAAGCCGATAGAACACCGGAAGTTTCACTTAGACAAGGGACTGAAGCATTGCGGGTTGCCATGTTGATAATTGAAAATTTTAAAAAAATATAAATAATATAAAGTTCATTTTAATGAAAAACGTAGCAGTAATAGGAGCAGGAACCATGGGCAATGGAATAGCCCACACCTTCGCACAGTTTGATTATAAAGTACAATTAATTGATCTTCACCAAGCATCACTTGATAAAGGAATAGCGACCATCACTAAAAATTTGGATAGAATGGTTGCAAAGGAAACCATTACTGAAGCCGATAAGCAACGAACCCTAAAAAACATAACAACCTATACCAATCTTGAGGAAGGCGTGGAATATGCAAGTCTTGTGGTGGAAGCCGCAACGGAAAATGTGGATCTGAAGTTGAAAATTTTTCGCGATTTGGACAAGTTCTGTCCAGATGATACCATTCTTGCGAGTAATACTTCGTCTATTTCAATTACGCAGATTGCCTCAGTAACGTCGCGTCCCGAAATGGTTATAGGAATGCACTTTATGAATCCCGTGCCGATGATGAAATTGGTTGAGATTATTAAAGGCTATAGCACCAGCGAAGAAACTTTCAAAATTGTAGAAGAACTTTCAAAAAAATTAAACAAAGTTCCCGTTGAAGTTAATGATTACCCTGGCTTTGTGGCAAACCGTATTTTGATGCCCATGATAAATGAAGCAATTGAAACACTTTACAATGGTGTTGCTGGCGTGAAAGAGATTGATACCGTAATGAAGTTAGGGATGGCGCACCCAATGGGCCCACTGGCATTGGCAGATTTTATTGGCTTGGATGTTTGTCTTTCTATTTTAAAAGTAATGTACGAAGGATTTAAGAACCCTAAATACGCTCCTTGCCCTTTGTTGGTCAATATGGTAATGGCAGGAAAATTGGGTGCCAAAAGCGGCGAAGGTTTTTACGATTACAGCCAAAACCGAAAAGCTGAGGATGTTGCAAAAATGTTTACAAAGTAATTATTGAAGGCTATACCCAGCAACTTCCACTGAACACGAAATAAAAATGGCGAAAATTATCCCCTTTAAAGCTGTCCGCCCTACGCGTGACAAAGTGAGCCTGCTTGCTGCACGATCGTATGATAGTTATACGGCAGCTCAAGTGGAGTCGCGTTTGCGGGATAACCCCTTTTCGTTTTTACACATTGTAAACCCTGGTTATAAATACCAAAAGGAAATTTCAGGAGAAGAGCGCTACGGCTTGGTTCGCAACCGCTATCAGGAATTTAAGGAAGATGAAATTTTTATTCAGGATAAAACCCCCTCGTTCTACATTTATAAAATTGTTAACCGTGATGGACTTGAATTCAATGGAATTGTAGGTGCAGCAAGCGTACAGGATTATGAGGATGATGTTATCAAAAAACACGAAGACACCTTGGAGTTTCGTGAAATAATCTTTAAGGAATACCTTAAAACAGTAGGCTTCAATGCCGAAGCGGTACTTCTTACCTATCCCGATAATTTAGAGCTGGAAGCTATAATTGAAGAGGTAATGCAAAGCCGGGCAGAGTATGAATTTACCACTACCTATCGCGACACACATTACCTCTGGAATGTGGATGATGAAATGCTGCTGAAAAAAATCCAGCAAATTTATGGTGAAATGCCCGCGCTATATATTGCAGATGGCCACCACCGCTCTGCTTCCTCCTATTTATTGGCGAAAGATTTAAAAGAAGAAAATCCTAATCACACCGGCGATGAGCCCTATAATTTTTTTATGAGCTTTCTAATTCCTGAAAGCGATTTAAAAATTTATGAGTTCAACCGTTTGGTAAAAGATTTAAACGGATTGAAGAAAGAAGAGTTTTTAATAAAACTCGATGAATATTTCCGCATAGAAAATCGAGGGATGGAATATTATAAACCTTCCAAAAAGCATCATTTCAGCATGTATTTAGACGGCGAATTTTATTCACTATACCTTCGTAAAAACAAATATGAAATCAACAATGCGTTGGATGCTTTGGATACGCAAATTTTATATGTAACTATTTTGAAACCGCTTTTGGGTATTGAAGATTTGCGCAACGATCAACGCATAGAATACTCCCACGGCAAAAAAGATTTGGCTTATGTAAAAACGGCTGTGGATTCCGGAACTTTTGCTGTCGGTTTTGGGTTATTGCCCATAACCACGCAAGAAATGAAGATGATTGCCGACGAAGGTTTAAAGATGCCTCCAAAAAGCACCTATATTGAACCAAAACTAAGAAGTGGGGTGACGGTTTTTGAATTTTAAGAATTTAAAGGAAAAGATAAATGACGATTGCAGAAAATTTAAAGAAGTTTAATTCAGAATTACCCACAAATGTTACGCTCGTGGCAGTTTCCAAAACGAAGCCCGTTAGTGATTTGATGGAAGCCTACAATGCCGGACAACGTGTTTTTGGTGAAAACAAGATTCAGGAAATGGAAGCCAAATGGCAGGAGATGCCAAAAGATGTGGAATGGCATATGATTGGTCACGTACAGCGCAACAAAGTAAAATATATGGCGCCCTTCGTGAGTTTAATACACGCGGTGGACAGTTTAAAACTTTTAAAGGAAATAAACAAGGAGGCCAAAAAAAACGAACGGATTATTGAATGTTTGCTTCAAATAAAAATAGCCGAGGAAGACAGTAAATTTGGGATGGACCAAGGAGATGCCGCTGCCCTCATTGCTTCCGAAGACTTCAAAAAGTTTCAAAATATAAAAGTTATTGGCTTGATGGGGATGGCAACTTTTACAGAGGATGAAAAACAGGTTTCTGAAGAGTTTCAAAGGTTGAAGAAGATATATGACCAATTCAGAATTATTAATCCCGAATTTACAATTTTGAGCATGGGAATGAGTGGAGATCATAAAATAGCAATCGCAAACGGGAGTAATATGATACGTGTGGGAAGTGCTATTTTTGGGGAAAGAAACTATAAATAATAAAAAAAGAGAATACAAATTTTTGATGTACGCAATTTTAGATATAGAGACAACGGGCGGAAAATACAATGAGGAAGGAATCACCGAAATTGCAATATATAAATTTGACGGTCACAAGATTGTGGACCAATTTTCAAGTCTTGTAAACCCCGAAAAGCCCATTCAACCTTTTGTAGTGAACCTCACGGGAATTAATAACGATATGCTACGGCAGGCTCCAAAATTTTATGAGGTTGCAAAACGAATTATCGAGATTACTGAAGGTTGTATTATGGTTGCCCACAACGCACTTTTCGATAACAGAATACTCACAACGGAATTTGATAGACTGGGGTATCAATTTGAAAGAGAAACCCTTTGCACAGTTGAGCTTGCAAAAAAGTTAATCCCAGATATGCCTTCGTACAGTTTAGGCAAATTGGTACGCTCCTTGGGTATTCCATTAAGCGATCGTCACCGCGCACAAGGCGATGCAAAGGCCACCGTAGCTCTTTTTAAAATGCTGCTGGCCAAAGACACTTCAAAAGAAATAATTACTGAAACCCTTCGCAAGGAGCCCAAACAACAATTGGCACCAAAACTATTGGATATTATTGAAAATATCCCTTCGGAAACTGGTGTATATTATATGCACAACGAGGCCGGTAAAATAATTTATATCGGGAAGAGCAAAAATATAAAAAAGAGGTTGACACAACATTTTACAAATGACAACCGTAAATCTAAAAAAATTCAACTGGAAGTGAAATCCGTCACTTTTGAAAAAACAGGAAATGAATTAATAGCACAATTGAAAGAGTTTGAAGAAATAAAACAGAACAAACCTTTATTTAATCGATCACTTCGGCGTCCTCTCTTCACTCATCAACTCACCTCTTTTATTGATGAAAGTGGATATATAAACCTAAAAATTGAAAAAGCTGACGGGAGGAAAAAAGCCATTACTACTTTCAGTAATTATCAGCAGGCAAAATCATCGCTTTTTAAAATTACTGAGGAAAACCAATTGTGCCAAAAGCTTACGGGACTTTATGACTCAAAAAAGGAATGTTTCAATTATTCCATAAAAGAATGTTACGGGGCCTGTATAAATAAGGAGCCCGTGACTGAATACAATAACCGTGTGACAGCTTTTTTGGAAAAAAACAGTTATGAAAACCAAAATATGCTCATTATAGACCGTGGTCGGGATATTGAGGAGCGTTCCGTGATTTTAATTGAAAATGGAATTTATAAAGGCTACGGGTTTTATAATTTAAACCATCAGATAAACAATCCTGAAATTTTAAAATCTATTATCAACCCCGCCCAAGGCAGCCGTGATGTGCAACATATTATCCAAAATTATTTGCGAAGGAATAAAGTACTTAAAACTGTAAACCTTTCTGCCAATACAGTTAATTAGGCTAAAGTTGCTTATTTTAGTATTTCAAACACAATAACTTGAAACCAACCAATAAAAAATCCTGGCGTTACCGACTTCACGAAATTATTTATGAAGCGGACACCCCAATGGGAAAACTATTTGATGTAGTACTGCTAATCCTTATTTTGTTAAGTATTGTGCTGGTTATGCTGGAAAGCGTTCAGGGTATTGATACAAAATATCACGATACACTTTATTTTTGTGAGTGGGTAATTACCATTTTTTTTACAATAGAATATATTGCCAGAATTATTACGGTAAAAAAACCACGAGCATATATCTTCAGTTTTTACGGAATTATAGATTTTTTATCTACAATTCCATTATATATCTCATTCATATTTGCCGGAAGCAGTTTTTTACTTTCCGTACGTGCGTTGAGACTACTGAGAGTGTTCAGGATTTTAAAGTTAGCGCGATATATTGGCGAGGCAACAAAATTACGGAGGGCATTAATAGACAGTAGAGCAAAAATCCTAGTGTTTTTATTCGCAGTACTTGTTATTGCTGTAATTGCCGGTACACTAATGTATATTATTGAAGGTCCCGAACACGGTTTTAAAAACATTCCCATTAGCGTTTATTGGTGTATTGTGACGCTCACTACTGTGGGGTTTGGTGATATAGCACCTGTTACCCCATTGGGTCAATTACTTGCAACGATTATTATGATTTTGGGATATGGAATTATTGCTGTTCCCACAGGTATAGTAAGCGCCGAATACACTAAAACTATGGGTAAAGAGGATGTGCTAGGGAAAGATTACGTCCATGTTAATACGCAAGCGTGTCTAAACTGTGGAGCGCAAAGACATAGGGATGATGCAGAATATTGCCACAAATGTGGCGAAGAATTAAACCCGAAAAGCCACGTAGAAACATAATGTCTTCAAAACAACCGTTGCTAATTTGTGTAGTGGGTGCTACGGCCATTGGCAAAACCTCAATGGCAATAAAGCTGGCAAAAGCCTTTGATGCTGAAATCATTTCAGCAGATTCACGACAGTTTTTTAAGGAAATGTACATTGGCACCGCTGTTCCGAGTGAAAAAGAACTAAATAATGCCAAGCACCATTTTATTCAAGCCAAAAGTATTTTTGAGGATTATTCTGTTGGTGACTTTGAGCGAGAAGCCATAACATTTTTAGACCACTATTTCCGAAAAAAAAAGATTGCCATAATGGTCGGAGGTTCTGGATTGTATATTGATGCCGTAACAAAAGGACTGGATAATTTTCCCGAGGTTCCTTCGGAAATTAGAAATCGGTTAAATTTTGAATTGGCTAAAAAAGGCATTAAAACACTTCAAAGGGAATTAAAAAATGTAGATCCAGAATATTATAAAAAGGTTGATATTCAAAACCCCCATCGATTGGTTCGTGCTTTGGAAATCCATAGAGCTACTGGCAGGCCGTATTCTTCTTTTCTTAAAAAAGAAAAATCACAAAGAGACTTCAACACCTTTTTTATTGGCTTAACTGCAGGACGAGAGCTGATTTACAATCGTATAAACCTGAGAGTAGATAAAATGATGACAGACGGATTAATAGATGAAGCTAAATCACTACTCCCTTTTAGGGACAAAAATGCCTTGCAAACAGTGGGATATCGAGAGCTCTTTGAATATTTTGACGGAAACATTTCTTTGGAAGAAGCTATTTCAGAAATTAAAAAAAACACCCGCAGGTTTGCAAAACGCCAGAATACGTGGTTTAAAAAAAACGAAGCTATCAACTGGTTTGATTATGATACCAAATCAAGTGAAATTGTAGATTTTATAAAAGAAAAAAACGCCCTATAGGGCGTTTTTTTACACTTATCTTAATATTTACAATTAATTGTCCACTTCGCTCTTCACTACCAGACGAAATCCTTCCCCGTGAATATTGATTATTTCCACGCCATCATCCTTGCTTAAATATTTACGAAGTTTGGCTATGTAAACGTCCATACTTCGCGAGGTAAAATAATTGTCATCTCTCCAGATTTTGGTCAATGCTAGTTCGCGTGGCATTAAATCATTTTTATGAAGTGCCAAAAGGCGCAACAACTCATTCTCCTTAGGGGAAAGCTTTATCGGGGTTTCTTTGTTATATGTTAAGAATCGCAGTTTAGAGTTTAAGTGAAAGTTTCCAATCTGAAATTCGAATTGCTTACTATCTGCAATAGAGTCTGTAGCCTTCCTTTGGATAATGGCCTTGATTTTCATTAAAAGCACTTCGCTATCAAAGGGCTTGTTCAAATAATCATCTGCTCCTACTTTATAGCCTTTAAGCACGTCCTCTTTCATTGCTTTTGCTGTAAGAAAAATAATCGGTACATCTTCGTTTTTCTCACGTATTTCCTTTGCTAATGTAAATCCGTCTTTGTAAGGCATCATTACATCTAGTATGCAAAGATCGAAATCATCTTTTTTAAATTTTTCAAAACCTTCCATCCCGTTTTTAGCATGGGTAACGTTATAATCGTTCATGGCTAGGTAATCTTTTAATACTGTACCAAAGTTGGGATCGTCTTCAACAAGAAGGATTTTTTTGTTTTCTGTTTCCATAATTTTAAGATATTAAGTGTAGTTTTATTATAAAAGTGCTGCCTTTTCCTTTTTCGCTTTCTACGTAAATTTCGGCATCGTGATCGTCCAAGATTCGTTTTACATAGGCCAGTCCAAGACCATGCCCTTTAACGTTGTGTATATCACCTGTGTGTTCTCGGTAAAATTTTTCAAATATTTTTTTCTGGACAGGCTTGCTCATTCCCATCCCTTGGTCGCGAATTTTAAGGATGATGCTATTTTTTACATTTTCTGAATAGATGTCAATTTTGGGCTCTTCTTCAGAATATTTTATTGCATTGTCCAGAATATTCACAATAACATTGCTTAAGTGTGATGCATTAGCCAAAACAGTTGATTTTAAGGCTCCGTAATGGGTGTTAATATATCCTCCCCTATCTTCAACTATAAGACTTACGTGTGAAATGGCTTCTTCAACTATATCCTTTAAATCAAGTCGTTCTTTAGGTAAATCAAGCTCGTTCTTCTCGAGTTTTGAAATTCTAAGAACATTTTCAACTTGAGCATTCATTCTTCTGTTTTCATCTCTAATCATTCCCAAGTAACGATCTAAAAACTCCCTATTATCCTTAACTTTCGGATTTTTAAGTGAATCCAGAGCCAGATTAATTGTTGCTATTGGAGTTTTGAACTCGTGAGTCATATTATTTATGAAATCACTCTTAATTTGTGAAATTTGTCTTTGTTTATAAATCTGTGATATTGCACTGGAATATGCCAAAATTATCACTGCTGTAAATACAAGTGAAAGAATGGCCATACCCAAAATACTATTTAAAACCAATTTTTCCTTTTCGGAAAAGTTTACATATAGTTCGTAATTGTTCTTATTTTCATTTACAAAAAGCGGCACTATATAAGTACTTTCATTATCAAACTTAAAATTCTTTGAACGTACTTTGGTTTCTAGGTTGTTGCTGTATATAGCAAACTCAAATTTAGATTTTAAACCTCTTTCCTTTAATTCTTTCGCTATAAGATTCCTTACCTCTTCTTCGTTAACCCTTTTATATATTGGCACTGTCGCCGTTACATTGCTAACAAAATCCTCAAACTGCTTTCGTTCATAATCCTTCATTCTAGAAAAGGATTCCACGTGGGTATCTGTGGTGAGCATTCCATCCAATCCTTGAGAAATTTTGGTTTTTGTCTTTCTGCTAGTGAGTTTTCGGAACTGAACGGTATCCATATCAGAATCGAAAAGACCCGAGGAAAGTTTGTAATCTTGCTCTAAAATTCCGTCTGTATAAACGTAAGTTTCATTTGTAGCCTTATTTTGAATTCTATAGGCCAATTCAGTAAAACTTTGATTGTCAGGAACTTGAATACTGTCTACGTATGCGCTATAAACTTGATAGTAAGCTTCGTTTTCTCTTAATTGGATTTCTTTTGCAACTGATATCAAGACTTGCTTAGAATTGATCGTAAACTGTTCTGCTTTTGTTCTATAAGCATTTGATATCCAATATCCCTGAACGAAAACTATTCCCAATAATGAGAGGCTCATGAGCGCTATAAGCAATACGAATAGCTTTTTGTTCATACCTCAAAAGTAAGATTTTAACATTTAGCGACTTGTTCATTTAACCAAATGTTAACAAAAGAAGGAAATGGCTTTATGGGGCTTTTGAAAGAAGCGCTTTATGAATTTCTGCAATTCTTTTTTTTGTGGTCTCAAGGTCTATATTATTTACAACAATATCAGCCAATTGTATTTTATCCTCGTCGTTCCATTGATTGTCCATTCTTTGCTGTATGTCAGCTTCTGTAGTTTTATCCCGTTCCAAAATGCGCTTTATTCTTATAGGCTTTGGGGCAGTTACAAGGATTACCGTATCGCATTCTTTATAACTACCATTTTCAAAGAGAATAGCAGCCTCTTTTATTACATATGGAAAATTTTGTTTTAAAACCCATTTTTTGAAATGTGCCGCAACCTTGGGATGGATTATTTCATTTACGGAATTCAACAGGCCTTTGTCATTAAAAATTTTTTCGGCAACAAAAGCACGATTCAGGCCTTCTTCAGAATATGATTCCTCACCAAGCAATTTTATCAATTTACGACGAATGGCCTTGGACGAATTAGTCAATTTTTTTGCCTCTATATCGGCTATATAAATAGGCACCCCAAGTTCGGAAAACATTTTTGCCACCGTAGTTTTTCCACTCCCTATTCCACCTGTAAGACCTATAATTTTCATTAATTATATTTTTCTAAAGCCAAAAACTAAAATCACTTAAATATTAAAAAATCAATCTTTTTTGGTTCAAAAACTACATTCTGGATATTTGGAGGCATTTTTTCCAGTATGGGAAGCATAAAGTTTTCTTCTTTATTTCTTTTGGAATAATCACATATTACCCTAAAGCTATCTTTCGAAATCTCGGAAAAATCGTTCACAGATACATCGTATGAAACCGTAACATTGGGAGAAACCAATTTTATATCTAAATCTGGAGGCAAATTAATTACCTCAATAGGAAGTGTAAATTTTCCTTGTGAAAATTCGGCGACTTTTAGGCTCACCGATACTTTATTGGGTTTTATAGTAACAATTTCTTTGTTGTTGTTAATGATTTTTACAGTTGTGGAAATATCTTTTTCAATGTTTTCAATTGAAATTACTTCTGTTTCTATTGTGCTAATATTTTTTAAGCTGCCGGAAGGACCCGATATAACAACAGAATCTGGAGATACTTTTATACTGTCTATAGGTTTAAAACCATCTTTGAAGGTAAAACTATGTTTCGGAATTACTTTAACCTTTTTTAAAACAATTGGATCCAAAAAAACTTTTAATTCTTCAACAGAAAGGTTTTTTATAGCCAAGTTTCTATTGAAGTTTGAAGAGACCATACGGTTTAATTCACTCTTTGTGATAATAAAGTGATCTTTTTCCTTATCATAATATTTATTTATCTGTAGGTCGATAGTTGGCCTTTTAAACTTGTAAAATAATATTTCAAAACCATTTGCAGTAAGGTCAAAAGTGATGCTCTTTAAATTCCCTTCAGATAATGCGGCATTTTCAGGAACATTTTCATATTGAATTTTAGCGACCATAGTAGCGGTAAATTCTCGGCTAAACTTGGTTAATACCCAAAAAATAGCTGCAAGCAATAAAAAGAAAAGAAAACGCTTTACTTTAAGATTTTTGTGTTTTTTAAAAAATCCTTTCGACATGTTTTTATTATTGGGCATCAATAAATTTACTTAAAAAATAAAAAGGGAAATTGTTTCTCCGGATCTTTCTTTAGAAAATTTATAAAGAAGGTTGATTTAGCAAACGCTATCCCGTAACCAAAAAACTGAACAAATACGGCTTTTATTGAAAGTATGCCTATATATATACTTTTATTTTTTAAAGAAGAATCTACAAAAAGGAGGATAAGATATAAAAGAATAGGGATTAAAAATAAGGGGGTTACAAAAAATGAAAGCAATAACGTTAAGAATACAAATATCACAAAAAACGTGGGAAACCAATAGGATATTTTAGCAGCCGAAGGGTGCCAACTATTTAATATAGGACGTACCAATCCAAATTTTTTTACTTGTAAATAAAATTTTTCCCAAGAAATTCTACGTTTGTGATAAACAAAGGCATCAGGTATAAATGTAGTGCTATAGCCTGCCTTTAAGATACGCTGTGATAAATCAGGATCCTCTCCCGGATGGATTTTTGAATAACCACCTGTTCTTTCAAAAGCTTCTTTTGAAATACCCATATTGAAACTTCGGGGCTCAAAATTATTGACACTTTTTACGCTACCTCTAATTCCTCCTGTTGTAAAAAAAGAAGTCATTGCATAGTTAATAGCCTTTTGTAAAGGGGTAAAACTTTCATGGGCAGCATCTGCACCACCAAAACAATGATAATAACTTTGGTTTAAAAATGTGTCCACAACAGTCAAATAATGTGGAGGCAACAGGCAATCAGAATCAAGGATTATAAAATAACTTCCTTTTGCACGCTTCATTCCATAGTTTCGAGAATCTCCCGGGCCAGAATTATT